>Ga0182015_10004674_pt1 | contig 14609 bp, 16 predicted proteins | sample 712P3MmetaG_FD_120478 | JGI IMG/M metagenome (GOLD analysis project Ga0182015, IMG submission 120478) | Permafrost microbial communities from Stordalen Mire, Sweden - 712P3M metaG | ecosystem: Environmental > Terrestrial > Soil > Wetlands > Permafrost | place: Sweden: Stordalen | collected...
AGCAACAACGGGCATTGCACCTGTTTGACGACCTTCTCCGCGATCGAGCCGAAGACCAAAGGACGCCAGCCAGAGATGCCGTGCGTCGAAATCACAATCATGTCGATATGCTCACGTTCGATCGCCAGCATAATGTTTCCAACCACGTCATTGCCAATTTCGATGCTGGAACTCGCCTTAATCCCCTTGGAAACAAGAGCAGCGTCACACGTGGCTAACTGCCGCTCCGCATTGTCCTCCGCCTTGTGAAGGTACTCCGTTTCAGGAAATGAGACAGTCTTTGTGCCCATTGGAAGCATGGGAATAACGTTCAGAAGATAGAGTTCAGCATGAAAGTGCTGAGCGAGGTCGGATGCGGTCTCCAGTGCGGCATCGGAGGACGAGCTGAAATCAAGGGGCACCAGAATCTTTGTGGGGATGAAATGTGGAGCAGTTGCTTGTAGCATGATGATCTCCTCGCCGAACCGCGGAGTGATTAGAGTCCCATCTTCGTCGATCAGAGGATAAAAGACTGTGCTCTTTTACACATCTTTGGGGCTCTCGAATTCATCAAGTCAAGCCTTAAGGCTCATCGGGCTTCTCTTCACTTAGCCATTTGCCGCGACTGAGCAAAACGGAACAGATTGTTGCCGTCACCAATGCAATGCTGGTCCTACGTGTGAGCGCAATCGTGGTGCACGAAACCATCCGGAAGTCGTTCATTGCGACGAGGACGTTCGGATCAAAACGTTTTTAAAACTATTTACGAATCGCTCCAGACGGTTCCTGGCACAACCCCAAACCGAAGGAGATATCCGGAGAATGAGCCCGCCACGGCCATGTTTGTTGCCCGCTTGTTCGCAGAGTGCCTACCCCAAGTTCGTACTGTTCTGTCCAGGAGAGAAATTATGAAAGCGACTCAAAAGCTCCACGATATGGGTCAGAGCCTTTGGCTCGACAACATCACCCGAGGTTTACTAACCAGCGGCACGCTCCGCACTTACATTAAGGACTTCTCGGTCACCGGCCTCACGTCGAACCCTACGATTTTCGATCACGCCATCAAGAACAGTCACGACTACGACGATGCCATCCGCCAGAAATTGAGTGAAGGCAAGTCGGGCGAAGCGCTGTTTTTCGAGCTGGCGACCGAGGACCTCAGGCAGGCCGCCGATTTGTTTCGGCCAATCCACGACCTGACCAATGGTGTAGACGGCTGGGTTTCATTGGAGGTCTCGCCTCTGCTGGCGCACGACACCTCGGGAACCCTCGCCGCAGCGAAAGCCCTCCACGCTCGCGCAGGACGACCCAATCTTCTCATCAAGATTCCAGGTACCCAGGAAGGCCTGCCCGCGATCGAAGAAGCGATCTTCGCGGGCGTGCCGGTGAACGTCACACTTCTGTTCTCTCGCGCGCAGTATGTCGCGGCGGCGGAGGCCTACCTTCGCGGCATCGAGCGCCGCATTGCCGCCGGGCTGAATCCCGATGTCGGCTCCGTGGCTTCGCTATTCGTCAGCCGCTGGGATGTCGCGGTAGAGAAAAAAGTGCCCGATGCGCTACGCGATCAACTCGGTATCGCGATAGCCGGGCAGACTCATGAAAGCTACTGCCGTTTGCTCGACTCGCCGCGCTGGAAGCGGACCTTAAACGCGGGAGCCCGTGTGCAACGCCTCCTGTGGGCCAGCACTGGAACCAAGAACCCCAAGGCCCCCGACATCCTTTACGTCAGGGGCCTAGCCGCACCCTTCACCGTGAACACGATGCCCGAGGCCACGTTGAAAGCTTTCGCCGATCACGGGGATATTGTCGAGACTTTGTCCGTACACGCTGAAGAGGTGCTGGCCAAGTTCGCCAAGGCCGGTATTGACACGGATGCCTTGGCCGCTCAACTTCTGGACGAAGGAGCCGCATCGTTCGTCAAGTCCTGGAAAGATCTGATGGAGTGCATCGCATCGAAGAGTGGGATGCTCAAAGCCGCGTGATTGCCCATTACAAAATTGATAGGTAGAGGGGAACGAGTGGCCATGAAAACTTCTAGCGAACGCAAGCCCGAGCGAGACTCAGCGCAGGCAGCAGTACATATTTCAAATGCTCACCAGATTCTGAAGGCCCTGGAGGAGAAGATTGGCACGCATCCAGAAATCGGCGCGGCCATTACGAAATTAGAGATGGCGCTGAATATTCTGTCGATAAAGACCGGCGGGATGCTGTAGCCGCGAGGATTGCGATAGACAACGGCTGGGAGGGCACGAAAAATGACGCATAAGCGCTTTACCTTTTGCTTGGTAGGACTGTTGTTGCTGATGTCGCTGATGTCCGAAGTGCTTATCGGCCAGGATTCCCAGCAGGACTTCACGGTGTTCTTTGCCAAGTTCAAGTCTGCCGTGGCGCACAAGGATGCGGCCACGCTGACGACCTTGATGATGCCCAGCTTCAATTTCATTCACGCGCGGAATGTGTCACCGCCGGAGGTTTTCAAGGGGTTAGACGCCAATGGGGGTCTGCAATGGACCAACCTGCAACAGTCTGTCCAGGGAGACCCAAGCCCTTACCAGACGAAGGGTACGAACACTTCCACACGCGTCTTGCAATGCAAGCCAACCGAGATCATCTACAGCTGCCTGGTTACCTTCCAGCGGGACCATCACCACCGCTGGCGCTGGAAGAGCATGATCATGCCGACGAGGTAGTGTGCTGCCGAGAGTTCTCCCAGTCGTGGCGCGCATCGTGTTTAAGAGCGAAATGCTCAAAGCCGATTGAGTCCGAGGCTAGTCGTGAAGGACCACATTTAGAAGCGAACTATGAACTTCCAGTGCATTTCCGGTGCCATAGTCGATGAAGCCTAGCTTCTTGAACTTGTTCATAAAAAAGCTGACGCGCGAACGGGTGGTGCCCACCATCTCCCCGAGCGTCTCCTGACTGATCTTGGGAATTACAGTCTGGGGAACACCTTCCTTACCAAAATGAGCAAGCAAGAGCAGAATCCGAGCCAGTCGCTTTTCGCTGGAATTGAAAAGTTGGTCGACCAGATCTTCTTCGTATCGAATATTCCGTGTCAGCAGATACGCTACGAATAGATCGGAGAACATGTGCTCCCGGTGAAGCGCAAGCATCATTGCCTTCTTGTCAATGCGCAGAAGTTCGCAGTCCGTCATTGCGGTTGCACATCCCATGCGCAAAGGCTGTCCGGCAACGCACCCTTCTCCGAAAAACTCTCCCTTGCTTAATATCCCCAAGGTTGCTTCCTTGCCAATCTTGGATACAACCGTGAGTCGAACTTCGCCTTCCTGGATGTAGAAGACTGCGTCGGCCACATCCCCCTGTGTGTAGATGATTTGTTTCTTGGGAACCGTCGACACGCTCCTGCCTTCGCCAATGGTAGCAAGAAATTTCTTCGGGTCGAAATCGCGATTATGCTTGGCCAATGCGGATGGTGCTATCACAGAAACCTCTGCCTGCGGGGGCTACCCCTCGTTTTATACTGTCGGAATGATGAGCAGCAAAGATGCTCTTGCTGACAATTGAGAAAACAACGCAGGCAGCTCAAAAATGATGCCAGCCGATTCTGTATTGTGTTTGGAATTGAGCAAAATTGAACATTTTCGCGGCGCTCGAACGCTGCATCATGTGGTTGTGAAAACCAAAGATCTCACTTCGGAACAGATACTATCTGTGCCTTGTACCACTTGCGGTGCAGCGATTGGGGAAGCTTGTGAACTGCATACGGGTGCCCTACGCACTGAGCCCCACCGGGACCGGAAGTTTTCCGCTGCCGAGGCTGTGGAAACAAGGGCACTAAACGATTTGAAATAAACGGATGAACGCGTTTCAGCTCGGACTGAAAAGACTTAGGAGATTGAAAAATGACCGTCAGCCCCGCAGAACAGGTATTCGAGGAAATTCTCCCGTATCTTGAAATATTGGACGCCCAGATTGGTGGTGTCATCCAGTTGTTGAAGGACAAGGGCATCACTACAACCGAGGAGTTTGCCAAATATGTAGAGAGGGCAGACCGGGGGAGCAATGTTAGAGAGGTTGGTTTCCGGGTGAGAATGGAATACTTGTTTTCTACCGCTGCCAAGCGAAGCACGTCCGAGGAATTTGGTGGTGCCGTCGAAACTGGGGCTGCTGGTTAGCCACTCGCTGCCCTTCGACAGAATTCAAAACCATCGCCAAAATTATTCAGGCAGCCGTTACGCGGTGCTCCTTGCCCCTGCCAGCCTTAGGTTTCGCAGGAGACTTGAATCAACTTGCAAGGCGGTTTTCTCCTCGTGGCAACGCTCGGTTCGATGGTTTTGGTGGCGAGCAGCCACTTCGTTTCTTTCTTCCTTGGGCTGGAAATATTGAGCGTGGCTCTATACGCCCTATCCGCGTATCTGCACACTCGCAGTCGCCCGTTGGAAGCTGGAATCAAGTATTTGATTCTGGCGGGATCGTCCTCTGCTTTCCTGCTATTCGGAATGGCGCTCATCTATGCGCAGACGGGCACGAAGGAGTTGTTCCGACTGCCAGCGTTGTTGGCCGGTGGACAAAATAGCCGACTGGTGCTGGCGGGTTTGACGTTCATGGTCACGGGTATCGGTTTCAAGCTCGGGGTTGTCCCATTCCACCTCTGGACACCGGATGTCTATGAGGGCGCTCCCGCACCGGTGACCGCTTTCATCGCCACTGTTTCCAAAGGCGCGATCTTTGCTCTGTTGCTGCGGTACTTCTACACCGCCGTCGCGCAACATCTCCAGCCGATTCTTGTGCCGTTTGCCATTATCGCCATTGCCTCGATGCTCATCGGAACCTGCTGGCACTGTTGCAGACCAACGTCAAAAGGATTTTGGCTTACTCGTCCATTGCGCATATGGGCTACCTGCTGGTCGCCTTTGAAGCGAGGGGAGTACGAGGGGTGGGGTTTATCGCAAGATGTGAATGCCGTATACTTCACCGCACGGCTTTTGGGGGCACGTCATGAGCAGCGCCGCTTGTGGGCTTACCGGAGCGAAGACAGGCTGACTCATCCGTCGCATTTCGGTTATGATCCGTTCCTAGGATTTAGCACCACCGCCGCTATGAATAGACCTGGTAGCGATTTCGCGCCCCTTTCTCAAGTGATCGGTCCTTCTCCGAATATCTTTGCGCCAGCGTCAGCACCGGCGCATGACATTTTCCGTCTCTCGATGTTTGTGCTTGCGATCACGAGCGTAATTTTTCTGGTTGTAAGCGGACTCCTCCTTTACGTCATACTTCGATACAGGCAGCGTTCAGATGACAACCATCATGAGCCTGCGCAGGTTTACGGCAGCAATCAGATCGAACTGTCCTGGACGGTCATTCCCGTTCTGATTGTGATGGTTCTGTTTTTGACCACGGTCCGGGTTATTCTGGACATTGAGCACACACGAGAGCCGGTCAACGCGCTCAACGTTATCGCCATTGGACACCAATTCTGGTGGGAATTTCGCTATCCACAATACGGCATTGTGACGGCCAATGAGTTGCATGTGCCCGTGAGCAACGAACCGAAGAGCCCAACGCCCACTTACCTCAAACTCTTAACTACAGATGTAAACCACAGTTTCTGGGTACCGCGTCTTGCTGGAAAAACAGACCTGATCGCCAATCGCGTTAACACGATGTGGATTCAACCGGAAACTGCGGGCCTCTACCTTGGGCAATGTGCGGAATACTGCGGACTGCAACACGCACATATGCTGCTTCGGGTTTATGTGCAGTCTCCAGCAGACTTTGAGCAATGGGTCGAACAGCAACAACAGAGAGCGGTACAAGATTCGAGCGTGGCTGAGGGACGCGCCATTTTCCAAAAGAACGCCTGCATCAACTGCCATACCATTGCTGGGACGGAAGCAACAGGGCATTTCGGGCCAGATCTTACGCACCTGATGAGCCGGGACACCATTGCGTCAGGAGCCCTCCCGAACACGCGAGACAACCTACAAAAGTGGATTGAGAATCCCGATTCTTTGAAGCCGGGTGCGCTCATGCCGGCGATGAAGCTGGACAATCATGACCTGAACGCGGTCACGTCTTATTTGATGACGTTGCACTAACCCTGGCGAGGCGACAGAAGCAATGTATGGCTGACTCATTGCCAATTTCCGGAACGTTCGATCTCACTCAGGCTACAACGCCAAGACGATTGGCGTTGGACGTGATGCACGACTGGATTGTCACCGTAGATCATAAAAAGATTGGGTTGATGTATATCGCTTCGGCCATCATGTTTTTGGCGATCGGTGGGGTTGAGGCGCTTTTGATTCGCATTCAGCTGGCTGTTCCTAACGCGAGGTTCCTTTCGCCGCAGGTTTTTAACGAGATGTTCACGATGCATGGCACGACGATGATCTTTTTTGTGGCCATGCCAATCCTGTTCGGATTTGCAAACTACCTGGTTCCTCTGATGATCGGCGCGCGGGATATGGCGTTTCCGCGCCTGAATGCGTTCAGCTTCTGGATTTCTTTGTTTGGCGGCTTGCTCCTTTACTACAGTTTTGTTGGTGGCAACGGGCTCTATGGGAATGGCGGTGCTCCTCTTGTAGGCTGGTTTGCATATGCGCCGCTCACGGCCAAGACTTTCACCAAAGGAAACAGCACCGACTATTGGACGTTGGGCGTGTTGTTAAGCGGCATAGGTACGATTGGTACGGCATTGAACATCGTGACCACGACCTTTTGCCTACGATGCAAAGGCATGAAGCTGACGCGCATGCCGCTTTTCGTGTGGCTCATGCTGGTTACATGCGGGATGATTTTTGTTGCCGTTCCTCCGTTGTCGGCGGCACAGATCATGCTGCTGATCGACCGCTATCTGGGTGGCCACTTCTTCGATACGCAGGCTGGAGGATCGGCCATCATCTGGATGCACTTCTTCTGGATTTTTGGCCATCCCGAGGTATACATCTTGGTCTTACCCGCTTTTGGTTTTGCCAACGAGATCATCCCCGTTTTTTCCCGCAAATCCATTTTCGGATATCCGGCCATGGTGGCGGCGAGCGTGGGTATTGGATTCGTTAGCCTAAGTGTCTGGGCACACCACATGTTCACGGTTGGCTTAGGCGCGGGCGCAAATATCTTCTTTGTACTGTCAAGCATGATTGTTGGTATTCCTACCGGTATAAAAATCTTCAACTGGTTGGCAACCATGTGGGGCGGGAAGATACACTTCACCGTTCCAATGCTGTTTTGCGTTGCGTTCCTATTTCAATTTCTCGTTGCGGGGCTTACCGGCATCATGCTGGCTGTGGCCCCGTTTAACTGGCAGCTGCACAATTCATTTTTTGTCGTGGCGCACTTCCACTATGTAATTGTGGGGGGAATCCTCTTCTGTGTCTTCGCGGCGCTTTATTACTGGTTCCCCAAGATGACGGGCCGAATGATGAGTGAGACTCTCGGGAAGTGGCACTTCTGGCTTTTCGTGATCGGCTTCCATCTCACGTTCGACTTTATGCATATTCCGGGAATTCTTGGAATGCCGCGACGGATCTATACCTATGAGCCAGGACGCGGTTGGGAGGTCTGGAATTTGATTGTGACGATAGGAGCTTTCATCCAGCTGATCGCAATAACATTGTTTTTGGTGAACTTGATCCGTTCGCTTTATAAGGGTAATCCTGCGGGCAGCGATCCTTGGGACGCATGGACTTTGGAATGGGTAACCGCCTCGCCACCACCGGTTTACAACTTCGCCACAGAACCCATCGTGCGCAGTCGCCGTCCCCTATGGGACCTAAAACATCCAGAAGATCCTGATTGGAGGTACGAGTGAGGGATCAAACACAATGAGCGCAATCCCATTCACCGCCGACTCAAGTGACGAGCGCTGGGTTTTACCGTATCGCGGAACGATCGGCATCTATTGCCTGATTACTGCTGAATCAGCGATGTTCTCCATCTTCGTAATTGCCTATATCTATTACATAGGCAAGAGCCTCAGCGGACCCACACCGCGCCAGGTCTTGGAACTACCGATTTTCACCACCGTCTGTCTGCTGTCGAGCAGCGTAACAGTTCACTTGGCCGTGAATGGATTGCGTCATGAGAAATGGACTGCGTTCAAAGCTTGGCTAGCGGCCACGGTGTTGCTGGGTTCTATTTTCATTAGCGGTACCGGCGTCGAATGGTACAAGCTCATCTATAAGGATGGATTGACGCTCCAAACCAATCTTTTCGGTACATCCTTTTATTCACTGGTTGGACTGCATGCGAGTCACGTCGTTGCTGGGCTGTTGATGTTGACCGTCACTCTAATTCTGGGGTTGATCGGGAAAGTAAGACAAGAACACGCGGCTCGTTTTCACGCGCTGTCTCTGTACTGGCACTTCGTCGATGCAATATGGATCGTAGTCTTCACGGTTGTCTACATTCTCGGAAGGTAATGGAGCATGACCATCGACGCAGTCGACAACCGCCAACAAGCAGTCGCAGTGGAGCTTCCATCTCCCACGGTATGGCCGATGGTGCTCGCACTGGGTATTGCACTCATGCTCGCGGGGATGGTAACGCACTGGGCCATTAGCCTGCTCGGCCTGATCCTGATGCTGCGGGCCTCAGTGGGCTGGTTCCGCGAAGTATTACCACACGAACATCGTGAAACAGTATTGGTGACAACACAAGTGGTGGAGATCGCGACCACCAGGGGGCAGATCGACCGGCTGTCTACCAGCGAGTTCCACAGAAAGATGTTACCCATCGAAACCTACACAATCACTGCCGGTATTAGAGGCGGCGTGGCAGGGAGCGTAGCCATGATCGCGCCCGCTATTCTCTATGGACTGATTTACTACCATAGCGCCTGGTATGCCGCAAATCTGCTCGCGGCAGCAGTGTTTGTCAGTTGGGCGAACGCTAGCACAACCTTCCTCTGCGCCTTCCATATGGACGGACTCATTGCTGCGGCGATTCTTCACGGCTTGACGTCGCTCCTGGTCGGCCTGCTCTATGGGGCGATGCTTCCTATGTTTCCGAAAAAGCCCATCTTAACGGCGGGATTTCTGGCGCCGCTGTTATGGTCAGGATTGCTTTACACCACTCTGGGGGTCGTGAACCCACTGCTGGATCAGCGAATCGACTGGTTGTGGTTCATCGCTTCGCAATTCGCTTTTGGGCTCGTAGCGGGATTTGTCGTCAACCTTCACGTCCGAGTTCGCACCGCTCAATTTCAGTCACTGCCGTTTGCTGTACGCGCAGGTTTTGAGACCCAGGGACCAGAGAACGATAGAGCGGATGGGTCAAAATGAAGATGAGCGGTCTTTCGGCTTTGATTTTTCTCGTTCTGATATCTGTCCCGATGACAGGATGCAGCCATCTACCTGGCAAACCCGGGCCCGAGGCACCGCGCCCCGATCAAATTATGGATTTTGCGACACTGTACAAAGAGAATTGCTCTGCCTGTCATGGGGCCGATGGGAAAAACGGGGCCGCGATCGCTCTGGCCAATCCCGTTTATCTTGCATGGGCAGGCGAAGACAATTTGCAACAAATCACCGCGAAGGGCGTCACGCGCACATTGATGCCCGCATTCAGCAAGCGCGCCGGCGGTATGCTCACTGACCAGCAAATTGATAATTTAGTTCAGGGGATGTTGGCGCAGTGGGGTCAGCGGGAGATCCTGAATAATCAGAATATTCCTTTTTATGCGGCCACTACCAAGGGAGATACAGCCCAAGGAAAGCTGGTATTTGAAGGGTTCTGCTCGAGATGCCATCGGGACGACATCAACGAGGCAGCCGCAGCCGATTTGACCGCGACTGGCTCGATCGCAGTTGGATCGATCACTGACCCAAGCTATCTCGCACTGGTAAGTGTACAAGACCTACGCACAATTACGGTTGTAGGTATGCCCAACTACAAGATGCCGGATTGGCGCGGGGACGTCCCTGGCCGACCGATGACTGACAAGGAAGTGACCGACGTGGTGGCGTGGCTCATTTCTCAGCGGATTCAGTCTCCAGACCAAACCTTACCGCAGTCGCATTCAGAGTAGACATGGGAGTGGCCGATGAATGATCTAATTCAACATTCCAGGCGGACCTTTCTTATGAAGATAGCCATTCTACTTAATGGCATTGTCGGCGTCTTCCTTGCGATACCAATAATTGGATATCTGCTAGGACCGCTCCTAAAAAAAGACTCCAGCTACAACTACTGGACTCCGCTCGGATCGCTAGACCAGTTCCCTGTGGGCGAAACGCGATTAGCCAATTACCACAATCCCGTGGGTGTGGCATGGGATGGACAAACTGGCACGATTCCCTGCTGGGTGCGTTGCGTTGCAACCGGCAAATTCCAGGTATTCGCTATTAACTGCGCGCATCTGGGGTGTCCGGTGCGATGGTTTCCGCAGTCGAAGCTCTTTATGTGCCCATGTCACGGGGGCGTGTATTACCAGGACGGGGCTCGGGCATCGGGTCCGCCCCTACGTGGACTCTTTCAGTACAGCTACAAGATTGCCGGTGACCAGCTCATGATCAAGGCTGGGGAATTACCTACGTTGTCAACCCAGGCAAGCGTGGCCAAACCGGAGCACTCGCCATGCCAGGGCTGAAACAACGCGCCATCGAGTTGTATGGTTGGTTTGAGAGGCGGATAGGGCTGGCTGGACCTATTACCGAAGCAGCCGAACATCCGGTTCCAAGCAGTAGCGCGAGCTGGTGGTATGTATTTGGCAGCGCCGCAGCCGTTATCTTGGTGATGCAGATCGTTACGGGCATTCTGCTCGCTCTGGTTTATACCCCGTCTGCCGGTGAGGCTTGGAATAGCCTCCAATTTCTGAATCATGACCTGCTTCTAGGTTGGTTTCTCCGGGCTCTACACGGGTGGGGTTCCAACTTCATGATCGCCATTGTGCTCATCCACATGACTCAAGTTTTTCTGTTTGGAGCGTTCAAGTTTCCTCGGGAATTGACCTGGATCGTCGGTGTCTTTCTGCTATTGATGACTCTTGGGATGGCATTCACCGGTCAGGTACTGCGCTTCGATCAAGATGCCTACTGGGGTCTTGGCATCGGCACATCGATTGCCGGTCGCGTTCCCTTTATCGGCGCGCCACTCGTCCATCTGGTCTTAGGCGGCCCGATCATCGGCGGAACGACGCTCTCGCGCTTTTTTGCGTTGCACGTATTCGTGATTCCTGGAATCTTGCTGGGCTGCGTCGCGCTGCACCTATGGATGGTGCTGCATCTCGGCATCAACGAGTGGCCGATGCCGGGCCGGTTGGTGCGGAAGAGCACCTATGTACAAGAATATGCAAGCATAACCCACAAAACCGGGATTCCGTTTGTTCCCGATGCCGCCTGGAAGGACGCGGTCTTCGCCGCGGCAATCATCCTGGCCATCATTGCAAGTGCACTTTTCTTCGGACCGATTGGTCCATCCGGGCCGCCCGACCCGACCATCATTCAGACCGCTCCGAAGCCGGATATGGTGTTCCTCTGGCTCTACGCACTGCTCGCTTATCTGCCGCCCAAGCTGGAAACTCCGTTTCTGCTGATTGTGCCCGTACTTGTGATCGGTGGGCTGGTACTATTGCCCTTAGTTGCAGGAGAGGGCGAAAAGCATTGGTCGCGCCGACCGGTGGCCGTGCTCATGGTCATGATGATCGCCGTCTCACTTGGCGCGTTGACTCGGCTGGCGACCTACGTTCCGTGGAGCCCGATTATGGACGCGTGGAGCGGAGACCCGGTACCGCCAAAATTCTTGGAGAGAAGAACCCCTCTCGAGCACCAAGGCGCGCTCGTCTTTCAGGAAAAACAATGCCGTAACTGCCATGCTCTTGATGGCGTGGGCGGCATGCGAGGGCCTGAGCTGGATGCGGTTGCAACGCGACTGACAGAAGATCAGCTAATCCGACAAGTATTGCAGGGGGGCGGTAACATGCCCGCTTACGGAAGCGCGTTAAGTCCGCCGGAAACTACCGCGTTGGTACGTTTTCTTGAGACGCTGAATGGCAATCGAATCCCGGCTCGCGATCCCTCACGCGTCTTAATAAGGAAGTCTGAGACAGTCCTCAAGCCGCACAATGAATCACTAACTTCAGCCAGCCAGTGAGTGCACTGCATGGCCACAGAACTCCGCGCGATTCTTGCCTCTTGGTCTCCACCGATTGGGATCTCGGTTGCAGTGGCCTTCGTCGCAGCGGTATACGCCCGCGGATGGTACGCGATTCGCGCGACGCGCCCGAACTGTTTTACCGCGTGGCGGTTGACCGCGTTTCTGGTTGGAATGCTCGTCTTGTGGCTCTCGATTGGATCGCCCATTGACGCCTTGGCAGATGCTCTGCTCAGCGCGCACATGGTGCAGCATTTATTGTTGGTGTCAGTTGTACCGCTTCTCATAGTGCTGGGCGCTCCGGTTGTGCCACTACTGCGGGGCCTGCCGAGATGGGCAGTGAAGACGGTCTTACGCCCATTCTTCGTCTCGCCATTTCTACGCAGGGTCGGACGCTTTCTGATTGCGCCGATCGTTGCATGGCTTGCCATGAATCTTGTGCTTCTCATCTGGCACGTGCCTGCGGCGTACGACTATGCGTTGCAACACGAATATTGCCACGATTTTGAACACGTCTGTTTTCTTGCAACATCGCTAGTTTTTTGGTGGGTAATTGTCCATCCATGGCCAAGCCAGATTCAAACATCCAGGTGGGTACTGTTGCTGTACTTGATGTCTGCGGATATCGTGAACACAGCTCTTTCTGCTGTTCTAGCTTTTTGCGATAAACCTGTCTATTCCTTCTATATAACTGGACCGAATCCGTTCCACGTTTCGCCGCTTTCGGACCAAGTTCTAGGCGCAGTCATCATGTGGGTTATCGGTTCTTTTGCCTTCCTGATTCCCGCCATCCTCATCACGATCCAACTTCTCGCCCCGGGGAGCGCAAATATTCTGGCTCAGCAAGATGCGAATCGCGGCGTTTTGTCTGCGTAAAAGTTTGATTCTCACTGGTACAGCATTTACGGGTGCTCCCAGCGCGGGGTGTGCGAATGCGAACAAGACAGTGGTCGTGGATCACTCGGCATTCGAAACGCACCAATAGCCGCTTACCAACGGGTGGCTGCCGACGAAGAGGACGAATATCCGGAGATTAAGGCACACTCCTTTCGCAAAATCATTACCACACGAATAGGCGAGCACCGGAGCCGGAGGATCGATCCCTCCCTATTTGGACGGACTGTTCCCGGTCGGGAAGCACCTCACCCGAGTCCGCACTCGGGAGTTCCGGCCTCGTAGCGCTGATCTTTTCGACCTCCACAGCACCATGGCGGTTCATAATCTCAGTTGCCGCCTGAGCCTTGTCGCCCGGGCCGGTGGCAAACACCATGACTCCTCCACGCCGTACTCCTTGAACGTAGTCTTCCGCGTCCGCTTCGATGACCCCGAAAGCCGTAAGGTCACGAATCAAACCCACTTCAAAATCTGTGTGTGGCGTACTCATGAGTCCACTGCCCGCCATCTCCCGCGGCTCGCCCAAGACACGGACGTCATTCTTGGGGAAGCCCGTGGCCTCGAGATCGCGAACGACCTCGTCGGCCAATCCTGAATTCTTAAACAAACCCACTGCAGTTTTTGCCATATCGGCCTCCAATAATCTGATTTTTCGCCGAAGTCATTAACCCCTGGGAGATGCCTCCGGCATTGTCTTGTTTTCGCTACGTCGCCTACTCTTGCGCGGGGGCCATGTTTCTCTATGCGCTACTGTTGTCGCTTTGCCACGGAGGGGCTACACCGCCATCGGCGAAGCCCTTCCGGAGCCGAGGGCGGAACGAGGGTTGGGTTCTTACTCCGATGAGCAAGCGCCCGACCCTTTCACTTGCGCGGTCAGCCGGCAAAGTGTTTTGTCCTGTCGGACTCAAACTCGCCGTGCCCACCGTCGAGATGAGAGCAACTTCGGCCTCCATCGCAAGGCCACTATCGAGCGTTGGCTTCGTGGACGTATCCGCCAAGTTCGTGCACTAGCGCTTGCGCCGATGCAGGTACGGCAACTTTGCCGTCAAGAATTTCATGGCGGTTTACATCGTCGCCATACATGGCTTTGTCTCCACTCTTGTCGGCTTGCATCACGGCACCATTCAGGCTCACTCCGGCAAAAACGCCCTTGGAACGCGAATAGGACAGAATCTCCGCATTCAATTTAAGGTCAGTGCCAGCAGCGGCGTTCCGGCCCACAGGTCCGGCTGCTACAGAAGCGTCTGCGCCAAGCTTGAATTTGTCGCTGAGCAGGCTGTGCAGGGCGTGGTCGTTCATAAAGAGCATCACCAGGTCGGTCGAAGAACCCCCGATTTGATAGCCCACACTTCCACCGTCAATGGCCACAAACAATGGCGCGCTCCAGCCATGCTCGGTGCGACAGGTTGCCAGTCCCCTGCCGTAGCTTCCGCCGAATACAAAAGCGAATTTCTTGTCCCCTGGAATGATGGCGATACACTTCGCCGATTCCAGAAGATCCGAAGGAATGCCCTGATCCGGCGTATTCATGATCTCCTGGAATACCTGGGCAGCTTTCTGGGTGCGATTAACATCATCCTCGCGATCCGAGGCGACAGCAGTTAGAGTTACGAGCAGAGTTAGCGTCGTGACGATCAGAATGCGTTTCAACATTTGTTATCCTCCTACGAAGTTTGCCGCGC
>Ga0182015_10004675_pt1 | contig 14608 bp, 10 predicted proteins | sample 712P3MmetaG_FD_120478 | JGI IMG/M metagenome (GOLD analysis project Ga0182015, IMG submission 120478) | Permafrost microbial communities from Stordalen Mire, Sweden - 712P3M metaG | ecosystem: Environmental > Terrestrial > Soil > Wetlands > Permafrost | place: Sweden: Stordalen | collected...
ATCCGGCCGGGTTGCCCCGTCATCTTCGGCTCGTTCTTGTCCAACATCGACATGCAGTCAGGCTCGCCGTGCTTTGGGACACCGGAATCCGCGATCGGCCTGCTGTGCACCGGTCAGCTCGCCAGGCACTTCGGGTTGCCATTCCGCACCGGGGGTGGCCTGACATCGAGCCAGAGCCCGGATGCCCAGGCGGGCTACGAGTCCCTCATGACCATGCTGCCGACGTTCCTGGCGGGGACGAACTGGGTCATGCACTCCGCTGGCTGGCTCGAGGGAGGCCTCGTCAGCTGCTACGAGAAGTTCATCATCGACATCGAGCTGTTGAGGATGCTACGCGTCGAGTTCACCCCGCTCGAGATCGACGAGGCCGCGCTCGCCTTCGACGCCCACCTCGAGGTCGGCCACGGTGGGCACTTCCTCGGTGCCGCCCACACGATGGACCGCTTCCGCGACTGCTTTTACCGCCCGCTGCTCTCGTCGTCAATGAACTTCGAGCGCTGGTCGCGCCAGGGAGCCCTCGACGCGAGCGCCCGCGCAAGTGCCATCTACAAAAAGGTGCTCGACGAGTACGAGCAGCCCCCGCTCGACGACTCCATCCGCCAAGAGCTCGAGGAGTACGTCGCGCACAGGCGGATCGAGCTCGGCGACTGAGCCGCGCCAACCCGGCACCGCCGAACCTCAGGCATATCCCCCGGCCGGAGTGCCCCCGTCGGTCACAGGCAGGCTGGCCGCCTTCCAAGCCTGATAGCCGCCCGCCATGTCCGTGGCACGCCGCAGGCCGAGATGACGCAAGCTCGCAGCCGCGAGGCTCGAGGCAAAACCCTGCGAGCAAAACACGATGACGTGGGAGTCATAACGGGCGAGCTCGATGATGCGGGCCTCACTGCGGGGATCCAGCCGCCACTCGAGCACATTCCGGCCGATAACGATCGCGCCAGGAATCTCCCCTTCCTCGCGACGTTGCTCGACGGGCCGGATGTCGACCAACGTGGCCCGGCCGGACACCGCACCGTAAGCCTCCTGAGCGCTGAGGGGATTGATCTGCGAACGGGCGTCGGCGACCAGGCTGTCGACGCTTTGAGCCCTCCTGTGACTACGCACCTCCCGGCGCGGTCCCTCGGGCGAGCTCACCTCCACGGTCTCGCTCGCGACCAGTCCCGCCGGGGTGAGCTCGTAGTAGGTCATGGCGACCAGAGGCGGCGAGTAGGCGTGAATACTCACCGCCGGCACGTCGCCGCAATGGCTGACGTTGTGTACATGCGCAGGCCCGAACACTGCCCGGTCTGAGGCTTGCAGGTGGCGGGTGCGCACGCGGTGGCCCCCCACCGTGCGCAGCTGCTCCAATAGGACGCCGTCCGCGACGCACAAGGAGCCTGAAGACCCACCGTGGTCGTGCCAGTCGGTGTCCTGGGCCGGAAGCCAGCCGAGGATCCAGACGTCACATGTCCGGGAGCGGTGCACTGGCAGGTACCAACGCTGATCGGCATCCTCGACGACTAGGTCTTCCCACAGCTGCCGGTTCGCCGCCACGGCAGAAGTCAGGACCCCGAGCTGGCGCGGCGACATCCGGCCTCGGCCGGCCAGGTAGGGAGCGAGGAACTCTGTGATCGCACGACGTCGCCCGTCGTCGATGCCGACCTCCCCGGCCACGCCTGCGCGTAGCGCTGGGCGGCTGGGTGACCCAATCTGCCTGATCGGCACTTCTACTGCCATCTGCCACCTCCATCGACAGCGGCTCACGGCGGCCGGGGGCTGAGGCCGGCCGACGTGACGCCGTTTCTATGGCACAGCGCCGAATGGGCAGTGGACACGCCTGCTGACCATCTCTAGATCTTGTTCCATAGAAGTCGTAGAAATGATAGCAAATGATCGAGCCCCGAAAATCCTGGTGCACCTAACGGCCGGCGCACCCGACCATGACCGACCGACGAGGCGTCGTTGCTCCAGGTCGCGGCCAGAACAAAGCGGGGCGGCGCCCTTTTCCAGTATCGGCCAAGATGCGAGCATCCGGCAGACACGCCGAGTGCCCGGAGTGCCACGAGGCCGCACGGCTCGGGCAGGGATGCCCGGACCCTCGGCACCGCCGGAGCTTCGGCCTTGTGCTCAACTCGTGGCGCGAGCCCGGATGGCTGCGATGAGAGCCGTCACGGGGCCCGTGAGCTCGCGGTGGCGCGGGTAGCACAGCGCCATCTGCCGGGGCGTCAGCCGTTCGCGAGGAGCGAGCCAGGTCAGCGACGAGTCGATGGCCCGGCGGGCGGCAAGCCGGCCGATGCAGGCATGCCCGAGGCCGGCGGCTACGAGACGTTGCAGGGCGAGGTTGTCGTCTGTCCGATAGACGATGTGCGGTGCGATGCCGCGCCGGCGCCAGGCCTCCTCGAGCTCGACCTGGCTGTTCCAACGCCGCGTCCAGGCGACGATCTCCATCCCGTCGAGGACGTCGAAGCTCAGGTGCTCGACTTCTCCGAGGGCGCTGTCACGCCTCGTGAGGACCACCCAGGGGTCCTCAAGCAGCGGGATCGCCTCGATGCGCTCGTCAGGCTCCGGGTTGACGGCAAAAGCCATGTCAAGCCGCCCACGGCCGAGACCGCTCGTGATGGCCTGGAACTCCTCAACCTCGCTCAGGATCACTTCAACATCAGGGTGCGTCTCGCGAAACGAGCGCAGAGCGGAGGGCATGAGCTCGGCGGCCGCGGTCTGCGACACGCCCACGCGGATGCGTGTGCGCTCGCCTTTGCGGGCCGAGTCGACATCGGCGCCGATGGCCTCCACCTCGCCGAGCGCGCGGCGCGCCCGCCTGCAGGCGGCCGCCCCGCTGCTGGTCAGCTTCACTGCACCCCGACCGCCAGGCCGGGTGAACAGCTCGGTACCGAGCGCATGCTCGAGCGAGGCGACCTGGTGCGAGATCGACGACTGGGTGTAGCCGAGCTCGGAGGCGGCACGGCGGAACGACCCGAGATCCGCGACGGCGAGGAGGGCCCGCAGCTCTCGCAGCCCCACCCCTTTATCAATCGACCACACCGATCGTTCTGGCATCAAATATTCAGGTTAGTAGCGATATTACTGGTCGTAAAATAATGGCACGGAAATGTATCCAGCGTCCGTTAGGTAAGCAGTGGCAATAACACAGATTACGAGAAGACGACAGAGAGCCGAGAGGCGGAGGCCGCCCTCCGATGCCGGGGCCGGGCCCGCGACGGGCCAGGCACTAGAAAATAACCCCCGGACCGGCCGGCTGCGCTTGCTTGTGTACGCGCTCTGCCTACTCAGCTCGCTGCTTCAGTCGGCCATCGCCCCGCTCCTACCGTCCTACGCACACCGCTTCCAGCTCGGGGGCCTGCAAGTTGCCGCCCTGCTCGCCGGGACCGGGATCACCGCCCTCGTCATCTCGCTGCCCGCCGGTGCGCTCTCGGACCGCTTCGGAGCGCGAATGCTCACCTTGTGGTCGGGCTGGCTCATCGTCGTGGCCACGATCGGCCAGGCGTTCGCCCCCTCGTTCGCCGTCCTTCTCGCCACCCGGCTCGTGTTCGGCCTCGGTTACGGCATCGTGTGGACAGCGGCTCTCACCTGGCTGGCGAGAACCTCGGGCGACGAGACGACTCTTGCCGGGACGATCACCGCCTCTGGCTTCGGTTGCATTATCGGCCCGGCGTTCTCCGGTTTCATCGCCCAGTACTTCGGTCTCGCGGCCCCCTTTGTCATCGCGGCAGTCCTCATGATCGTGGTCACGGTGATGTTGAGCTCCATCGATCTCGAAGGAGCCAGTGCTATCGAGCGCACAGGCGTGATCGCGAGCATCCGGTCCGCCGCCGGGGACCTCAAGATCCTCGGGGCCGCCGTGGCTGTCGCGCTTGCAGGCGCCTCGTCGGCCTTGGTCACCTTGCTCGCGCCCTTGGAGCTGCACGGGTCCGGTGTCTCGGAGGGCTCGATCGGGGTTGCCTTCTCCCTGGCGGCCGTTCTCTTCATCCTCGGCAGTGCGGTCACCAAGGGCGCCGGCTTAAGGGCTGTGCGGCTCAAGACGGTCCTTTGCGCAGGCCTCGTCCTGGCGCTTGTGATGACGCCGGCGACTGCGAGCGCGACACCGATGCTCGTCGTCATGATGCTTTGTGCCACCTCCGCGGTCCGCTCGGTCCTGTGGGCGGTCGGCTACCCGCTCGGCGCCTCCGGGGCCAGGAAAGCAGGCGTGGGCCTCGGTGTCGTGATGGGCCTGCTCAACCTCGTCTGGGCCATCTCCACAGTCGTGAGCCCGCTCGTCGCGGGTGCCATCGTCGGCCCGCTCGGGGTGCGCGGGACCTTCGCAATCGCCCAGGTCGTCCTTGCTGGCGGGCTCGCGATCGGATGGCTGGGGTTCCACGTCCGGGTACCCGTGCACGACGTGCGCGTCAGCCACCTGTGAGCTGTTGCGCCGCGCTCGGCGGCACGTCTCATTCCTAGAGAGCGGGCTTGTCGCTCAGCGAGGCCGCCATCGAGACACGGGGGGCTTTGACCGCGCTTACGCCCGTCTCGGCTGCGATACGACGGCCGAGCTCGCCCCGAGATATGGCCTGCACCAGGCCCTCGATGTCGGGGTCCCAGCTTCTCACGTCGCGCAACATCGGGACGTGCTCGCGCACAGCCTCGTAGGCGACCGAGGTCCCGCGCCCGAGCGGCCCGCGCCCGCGCATGTCGATCGCCTGGGCGGCGGTTATGAGCTCGTAGGCCACAGTGCGGTGGACGAGGGACACGAGCTCGTGGGTCCGGCGCACAGACAGCGGGGCCATGCTGGCGTCGTCCTCGACGCCTTCTGCCACCTGCCCGGTGTAGTCAAGCGTCACCGGCCTCGCGAGCGAGCGGGTCTCGGCTGCGAGCGCCGCGCACCACCGCCCCATCGGCTTCAGGCCGTTGCTCGTCCCCTGGTCGAGGGCGAGGGCACTCGGCAGTCCGCTGAAGTGGTTCCAGAGCAGCTTTTGCACCCGCTCGTTGGCGACCTTGATGGCGTTGGCTATGGCGAGGCGCAAGAGGTCGAATGCCATGGCCAGGCCGACGACGTCGAAGTTGCCCACCGAGATGATCACGCCCTCGCCGACGAGGACGAGCGGATTGTCGTTGGCGGCGTTCAGCTCGGCCTCGAGGTTGAACCGGGTGTAGCCAAGAGCGTCGTACAGGGCGCCGTGGCTGCGGGGCACGCAGCGGAACGACAGGGGATCTTGCAGGTTTCTGGCCGCGTGCGGTTCCCACAGGTACGAGCCCGCGAGAAGCTCGCGCAAGCGCTCGGCGGCGGTGATGAGGCCGGCCTGCGGCTGCAGGTGAGCCGTGCCGGGATGGATGATCGAAAGGTTGCCGGCGAAACCCTCGAGCGAGAGCGCGGCCGCCACCTGCAGCAAGTCGACGAGATCGGCGGCGTCGTGCAGGACGAGCGCTCCCCTGCCAAGGGTCATGCCGTTGGCACTGATCAGTGCGAGCGCCTCTTTCGGGGCGAGCTCGATCGGCTCGAGGCCCACTCGTTCGAGGGCCGCACGCCCGGTCATGATCTCTCCCCCGACCTCCGCGTGCCCGATGCCGATGAGGACCTTGCCGATGTCGGACATCTCCGAGAGGTCCCCCTGGCCGACGGAGCCGACCTCCCTCACGACCGGGTGGACGTCGCGGTTGAGCACGTCTAAAAGTAGTTGTGCGAGCTCGCAGCGCACGCCGACGCCTGCGGTCGCCATGCCGTTGGCCCGGGCCAGCATCATTGCCCGCACGACGTCGCGTGGCAGGGGGCGGCCGTAGGACGAAGTCAGGTCAGCCACAGTGTCAAAAGAGAAGCGGCCGATCTGGTCGGCGGGAATGCGGTAGCGGGCGAACGACCCGAGCCCGGTATTGAGCCCATAGACCGCCTCGTCGGTGGCGAGGATGGCGTCGACGACATCGCGCGCCTGGCGCATACGCCAAAGGGCTTCACTCGAGAGGGACACTCTCGCCCAGTGGCGGGACACCGCCACGACATCCTCGACGCTCAGACCGTTGCCGGTCAGCTCGACACGTTGCTCGTTCATATGGCCCTTTGCACCGCCTCCCCCGGCGCAGCCTCCTCTCGGTTGTCCAAAATTATCATCGACTCGGTGAGAACCGTGATTCCCGTTCCGATCTGCCTGGTCTCTGTCCACTCCTCGGGGCAGTGGCTCCGGCCCCCGCGCGAGGGCACGAACACCATGCCCATTGGGCCCAAGCGGGCCATGTGGGAGGCGTCGTGCCCGGCACCGCTCGGGATGTCGATCGCCTCGATGCCTCTTGCGCGCGCGGCGGTCGTCATGGCCTCGGCTACAAAGGGCGTCACCGGCACGGGCGCCGACCGCGACAGCCAACTGAGCTCAGTGCTCAGGTGACGCCGCTCTCCCATGGCCTCGAGAACCTCGGTGAAGCGGCGGCCGAAGCTGTCGAGCCACTCGGGGTCGGTGCTGCGCGCCTCGGCCCATAGCTCCGCCTCGGCTGGCACGACGTTGAGAGCCCCAGGGCGGGTCTCGAAGCGTCCCGTCGTCGCGACGCCACCTTCCGCGAGGCGCTCGACGGCAAGGGCGGCCTCGGCCGCACCCAAGAGGGCGTCGCGGCGAAGGACCATCGGTGTCGTGCCGGCATGGTCGGCTTGGCCGACGATGCGTGCGAGCAACCGGTGAATCCCGGCGATGCCCGTCACGATGCCGATTGGAATCCCCGCTGTTTCGAGAACCGGGCCCTGCTCGATATGAAGCTCGAGGTAACAGTGCAGATCCGCTGGCCAACGTGCCTCCGCCAGATCGTCCGGCCGGCCGCCGGCCGCCGCGATCGCGTCGGCGAGCCGATGACCGTCCGGGCCCAAGAGCGCGAGATGACTGTCGTCGAGCGCTCCGGCGACGGCTCGGCTTCCCACACAGCTCAGACCGAAGTCGTTGGGCTCTTCACCGAGGAAGTCGACAACGACGAGGTCGTGGGAAAGCTGGACACCCGCCTCGGCGAGGCAGCGGACCGCCTCGATCGCTCCGAGAACCCCGATGATGCCGTCGAAGCGACCGCCACCGCTCACGGTGTCTGTGTGCGAGCCCGTCACGATGGCGCCCGCCGCGCCGGCACCGGGCAGGCGGCCGATCAGGTTGGCTGCGGCGTCCACCTCGACGCTGAGGCCGGCCTGCTCCATCGTCTCGGCCACCCATTGCCTCCCGGCCCTGTCGAAATCCGAGAAGACACGGCGCGTCCATCCCGGGGCATCGGGATCCGAATAAGAAGCGAGGATCTCGAGGTCTCTCGCCACCCGGTCGAGGTCCGGCCTGATGGGGGCGCTCACGACGGCGGTGTCTTCGCCGGCCCGTAACGCACGAGGTCCACTCCCATGATCTGTTCGACTTCTTCGAGCGCAAAGGTGTCCCGCGTGCTCGAAGACAGTGGAAGCAGCGACCGATCTACGACGAAGAGGGCTACTTCTCGGCCCTCTTTCATCTCCGCGATCGAGACCGGCCGCCCGTCTTCGACCGACAGCGTCGCTATCACGTCCGGATAGGTGGAGACACGCTCGCCGTCGAAGTCCACGGTCATGTACTCGTTCAGGTACCGCACCACGTGTCCGTCGATGGCAAGTGAGCCATGGTCGAATCCGCCCGCGGTTCTCAGTGGGTCGACCTCGCTGGCCGGTCCGCTTGCGAGGACCCTGCCGCCGGTGGCCTCGATGGCCGCCGCGATCACCCCCGGCGCGTCGGGCGCGGCGCGCATGGCGGCGCCAAGGCAAAGGGCATAACTCACCGCCCCGAGGGCGGCGTGTTGCTTCACATATGAGGCTTCCACTGGGTGACGGGCGGCCGCGATGAAGCCACCGGCGAGCACACAGACGTCTCGCAGCACGTCGGAGGTCGCGATCACCTGCCCCCGGACGACAACCTCGAGGCCGCCACACAGTTCACGGTTGCCACCGGCTACGGCTTGCACCGTCTCGTAACCGGGCCTCGTCGTGAGGCCCATCGCGCCGAGCTTGCCGGTCGGGTGCGCCCTGACGTCGCCGGTCGCGTCGAGCACCTTCACACCCAAGACGGCCGACTGAATCCAGCCGTTCAAGGTCGTCGACGAGCCGTTCTGGGCCGTCATCACGGCCGTTACGGGGCGATCGAGCTCATCTGCAACGAGCTCGAGGGCCCGCACGTAATCGAGAGGGCGGATCTCCCGGTTGGGCGCCGCCGGCGCTCCTATCGCCGTCACAGTCACGACGATGTCGTCGTCGTCAAGCGACTCGGCCGGGCACAGCACGGGCCGGCCGATCCTCGTGGCGAGCTCGCCCATGACGATGCCGTGGTCCACCCATCCCCCGCCACCGCTGGCGAGCACCGATCCGCCCCAGACTGCGTCGAGGGCATCGTCGATGGTGAGCTCGCGTGTCATTGCCTGTCCTCCTGCTCTTGGTGTAGGCCAAGGCCGGCGCTTGCGGCCGCGGATTGCGCGTCTTTGTATCCGGCGTCGGCGTAGCGCAGCACGCCGAGTCCGCTGTCGGCGTCGAGAGCGCGGCGCAAGCGCACGGCGGCGCCCTCGCTGCCGTCGGCGACCACCGTGACGCCTGCCGACTGCATGTAGCCCGCATAGCCCGCCCCGCCGGCGTGGACGGCGACGAGATCGGCCCCCGAGGCGGACAACAACAAGGCGTCGAGTATCGGCCAGTCGGAGATGGCGCTCGACCCGTCGGCCATGTTCTCGGTCCCGATGTGCGGGTGCGTCATGCCCCCCGAGTCGAAGTGGTCCCGGGTGAAGGCGACCGGCCCGGCGAGCCGCCCGTCCCGGACGAGTTCGTTGACGGCGACGGCGAAGCGCGAACGCTCGCCGTGGCCCAGCCAGCAGCTGCGCGCCGGCAGGCCCTGGGGCTCCACATGGGTGCGAGCGAGGGACACCCAGGACTCGAGCTCAGGACGGAATGCCATCTCGCCAACGAGGTCGTCGAGCTCGTCGATGTCGGAGAGCTCACCGCTGAGCGCCACCCAGCGGAAGGGCCCGATGCCGCGGCAAAACAGCGGGCGCAGGTACCTTTCTGCGAAGCCGTCGATCGTGAAGGCTTCTGCGACACCGGCCGAAGCGGCCTGGACTCGCAAGTTGTTCCCGTCCTCGAAGACGACCGCTCCGGAGGCTTTCAGCCTGAGCATCGCCTCGACCTGTCGGGCCATCGAGCGTCGCGCCATTTCCGCCACTGCCTTCGGGTCGAAAAGGCGCGCCCGGCGCCATTGCTCGAGCGAGTACTCGACCGGGCAGTAACCGAAGACGGCGTCGTGCGCGGCCGTGAGGTCCGTCACGACGTCCGGGACGACCCCGCGCTCAGCTATCTCGCCGTAAACGACCGCGGCGTTGCCAACGAGCCCGATGACTTGACCCTCCCGTCCACCGCCCAACAAGGCGAGCGCCACGTCGAGGTCGTCTGTCACCGCACCGAGGTGGCCCCGCTCGACGGACCGGACGCACTTGTCGGGGTCGACCTCGACGACGATGCCCCGGGCTCCGGCGAGCGCCATTGCGAGCGGCTGAGCCGACCCCATTCCGCCGAGGCCGGCTGTGAGCACGAACTTGCCCGCGAGCGACCCGGCGAAATGCTCCCTGCCAACTGCCTGCAAGAGCTCGTAGACGCCTTGCAGTACGCCCTGAAAGCCGATGTACTGCCAGTCCCCGGCTGTGAGGCCTCCCCACATGATCAGGCCGCGGTCACAAAGCTCGTCGAAGTACTCGGGCGTGGCGTAATGGCCGACGACGTTCCCGCAGGCCATAAGCACGAGCGGGGACTCGGGCGGGCTCGGGAAGACGCCCACGGGTTTGCCCGACTGCACGAGGAGCGTCTCGTCCTCGCCAAGGGCACGCAGGCAGGCGACGATCCGCGAGTACGACTCCCAGTCGCGCGCCGCTTTGCCTCGCGCCGCATAGACGACGAGGTCCTCGGGGCGCTCGCCGATCTCGAGCACGTTCTCGAGCATGCGCAGGAGGCCTTCTTGCCGCCAGCCCCGGCAGCGAAGCTCACTGCCGCGCTGTGCTTTCACCATGGCGGAGGTGGGCTCAGTCATGCTGGGTGGCGCCTCGGGCACGCTCGACCACGCGGGCGCGTCCTTTAGATCCCCCAAAGTGCGTCCCGTCCCAGACGACCTCACCTCGCGAGACGGTGAGCACGACCCGGCCAGGCATTGTCATCGCGTGGTAGGGGCTCCAGCCGGCATTGGAGTGCAGGTCGGCCTCGTCGAGGATGAACGGCTTGCCCGGGTCGAAGGCCATCACGTCGGCGTCCATGCCCGGAGCCAGAGAGCCCTTTGCCTCAGCGATCCCGAAGATCCGAGCCGGTCCAGCCGCGACGAGCTGTGAGAGCACGGCAAGGCTCTCGCCCGGCGCGAGCAGGCCGGCGGCGAGCACGCTGACGAGGGTCTCGGTGCCCGGGGCACCGGAGTGGTTGTCGAATATCGCCGGTCGTGTCTTGTCCGAAAGCGGCCACGGCGCATGATCCGAGGAGACGGCGTCGATCGCCCCGCCCAGCAACCTCTCCCAGAGCCCGGCCCGTTCGCTCGCCGGGCGAAGGGGCGGGTTGATCTTGAGCCGACCGCCCTGTCGCTCCATGTCGTCCTCGGAGAACCACAGGTAGTGCGGACAGGTCTCGGTACTCACCTGCAGGCCCTCCCGGGCGTACGAGCGGGCGAGGTCGACGGAGCGGGCGAGGCTCAGGTGACAAAGGTGGAGAGTCGAGCCGGTGTCCCTGGCGTACTCGAGCGCTGTCAGCACAGCCTGGGTCTCGCTGACCGGCGGGCGCGACCGGCAGTGGTCGAGGGGGGAGGAGGCGCCCGACTCGATCGCCCGCGCCATCAGCGGCTTGATGATCTCCTCGTTCTCAGCGTGCACGCAGGCAACGCTGCCGTGGTCGCGGATCGCGGCAAGGACCTCGAGAAACTGGTCGTCGGGGATGCGCGGGAACCTCCGGGGGTCGGTTCCAAACAGCGAGAGCTTGAAGCCGACTGCACCCGCGTCTACGAGAGGGCCGACGTCGGCGTCGCCCGAGCCAGGCCGCACCGTGGCTAGTAAAGCGACGTCGATGAGAGCCTCGGCTGTGACCTTGTCGCGTTTGGCGGCGAGCACCAGTGGGCTCACGACAGGAGCGGCCACGTCATAAGGCATGTCGATCACTGTCGTGACCCCGCCGGCCGCGGCAGATGAGGTAAGGGCGCGTATGCCTTCGCCTGCATGACTGCCCGAGTGGACATGGCAATCGATGGCGCCGGGGAGCAGATAGGCGTCTTTCAGGTCGATCCGTGTCGTGCAGGGCCCAGCCGGCTCGCCCTCTCGCAACTCGACGATGCGGCCGGCCGATATACGGATCTCGCCTCGGAAAGGCTCGCCGATGCCGCTGACGATGCGTCCGACGATCGAGAGATCTACCGTCGTCATCGCACCGTGGGGCGCCTATCTCGCCTTGGTCGCCACTGGCAGGCTAGGTGACGCCTCACTGCAGGGCCATCCGGTGCCTCGAATTCGAGCCGTATACATAGCAATTTTCATCCTAACCGTCACGGCCCAGGTACCCTCAAATGCTGCGGGATCGAGGCCCGGTGCTGTTCGTACGACCGCGGTGGCCCGCGGGTCCCAGTCCCCAGTGAAGCGATACTCGCCATAAAGCCGAGCTAATAGGCGTCGGCTGGTCACGATAGGCGGATCGATAGGGTGTCCTGCTAGCTTCAGAAGCTGATTAACCTCCAGTCACGATTCAACCACGTCGGCTGTCTTCGGGGCCCGACACAGGGAGGAGGGGCGCGAGTTGTTGCTGTACGTCTTGAAGCGTGTCGGCTTGGCGTTGGTGACACTTGTTCTGTTGAGTCTGATCATCTTTTTCGCTGGTCAGGTGCTCCCCGGCAACGCCGGACGGGCGATTCTCGGACCATTCGCCTCCCAGCATGCGGTCGAGGTGCTGGACCACAAACTCGGCGTCGACCGCCCCCTCGTCACCCAGTACTGGAGCTGGGCCTCGGGGATCCTGCACGGCAATCTGGGAACCTCATACCAACAACAGGCACCTGTGAGCTCCTTCATCTACCCCTACCTGGGGCGCTCGCTCAGACTGGCTGCCTTCGCCTTCGTGATCGTTGTGCCGCTCAGTATCTTCGGCGGGATCGTCGCGGCACTCAACCGTGGGCGGATCATCGACCGCGTCTTGAGCACTACGAGCCTGTCGCTGTCGACGGTGCCGGAGTTCGTCTCCGGCGTCGTCCTCATCGTCGTGTTCGCCCTGGGCTTCAAGATATTGCCGGTCACGGCCAACGCCCCGCCCGGCTCGTCGTTCCCCATCCAGCTCAAGTACCTGATCCTTCCTGCCATCCCGCTCGTGTTCATCTTGTTCGGTTACATCGCCCGGATGGCCCGGGCAGGCACCATCGAGGCGCTCGAGTCGGACTACGTCCGCACGGCCACGCTGAAAGGTCTCCCCCGATGGGTGGTGATCCGAAGACACGTGCTGCGCAACTCGCTGTTGCCGACGATCACGGTCATCGCCACCCAGACGGGCTATCTGATCGGGGGACTCGTCGTCGTCGAGAACCTGTTCACCTACCCCGGCATCGGAACATTGATCATCACCGCCGCGAACCACAAGGACTTCCCAACGCTCGAAGCCGGAGTCCTGTTCATCGGCATCGTGTATCTCGCCGCGACGCTCATAGCCGACATCCTCTACACGTTTTTGAACCCGCGGATCAGGCTGGGGAAAGCAGAATGACCGCCGTCGACCCACTCGGACCCCCGTCCGCCGGCGAGATCAGCGCCTCCGCCACAACTAACCCCGTCAGTGCTACGGGTGCGCTCGACGTCTCGGTGGGGCGGGTGCGCCGCGAGCAGCTCGCCCAGCTCCTGGGCTCGAAAGCCTTCATCGTCGGCGCGCTGATCCTTCTTTGGTGGATCGTCTGTGCGATCTTCGCCTCCAGATTCGCTCCCTACAACGCCACCACGACGAACATCTTGAGCCTTCAGCAAGCCCCATCTGCCGCCCACTGGTTCGGGACGAACAATGTCGGCGAAGACGTCTTCTCCCGAGTCCTAGTCGGCGCCCGCGACATCCTCGAGATCGCTCCGCTCGCCACGCTGCTCGGCACGGTGCTCGGGACGACCATCGGCCTCGCCCAGGGCTATCTCCGCGGCCCGTTTGACATGCTCGTCGGCAGGATCGTGGACGCGGCCCTCTCGCTTCCCATCGTGATCGTGGCCTTCCTGTTCGTCGTCGCCGTCGGTCCCAGCACTCTCACGCTCACCGTCGTAATCGGCTTCGTGTTCTCGTTGATCATCGCGAGGACGGTGCGTACCGCCGTGCTGCAAGAACGCGAGCTTGACTACCTGGCCGCGGCACGACTGCGAGACGAGACCGTCCTGCACGTCATGTTCATCGAGATCCTCCCCAATGTGCTCGGACCGATCCTGGTCGAGTTCACGGTGCGACTCGGGTACGCCATCTTCACGATCGCGACCCTTTCCTTCCTAGGCTTCGGCGTGCAGCTGCCTACACCCGACTGGGGAGCCGACATCGCCGTCAACTCGACCTACCTCGCAGCCGGCTACTGGTGGGAGACGCTCTTCCCAGCGCTCGCGATCGCCTCGCTCGTAATCGCGATCAACCTCATCGGCGACTCTATCGAGGCGGTGCTCGTCCAATGACCTTCACCACTTCCTCCGACCTGGGCTCCACTGTCGAGGCGCCCTCGCCGACACTGGACGTCAGCCATCTTGAGGTGTCATACAGCATCCGAGGCAAGGACCGCCCTGCTCTTCGCGACGTCTCATTCAGCATCGGGCGCCAAGAGTCCTTCGGCCTCGTCGGCGAGTCAGGGTGTGGCAAGTCAACGACCGCGCTCGCCATAACGCGCTACCTGCCGCGCAACGGGCGCCTCAGCGGCGGGTCGATAAAAGTCAACGGGAAAGACCCGGCCCTCATGGACAAGCGCGCCCTTCGCAGGTTCCGCGCCCGCAACGTCTCGATGGTCTACCAGGAGCCTGGCCGGGCGCTCAACCCGTCCATCCGCGTGGGGCGTCAGGTCTCCGAGGTCTTCGAGATCTCAGGAATGCAAAAGTCAGACGGCCTGGCGCGCTCCGAGGAACTGCTGCGCATGGTGCAGATAGCTGATCCGGGCCGCGTGTTGCGCTCCTACCCCCATCAGCTGTCGGGCGGGATGCTGCAGCGCGTCATGATCGCGATGGCACTTGCCTCGGAGCCCTCGCTCCTCATTCTCGACGAGCCTACGACGGCTCTCGACGCGACGGTGGAAGCCGAGGTGCTTGACGTCGTGTCCTCGCTTCGCCAACAGTTCCAGACCTCGGTGCTGTTCATCAGCCACAACCTCGCGGTGATCGCGAAGATGTGCGACCGCGTCGGGGTCATGTACGCGGGTGAGCTCGTCGAGCAAGGTCCGGCGCAAGAGGTCTTCGACAACCCCCGGCATCCCTACACCGTCGGCTTGCTGCGCTGTGTGCCTCGTGGTGGACAGCGCAAGGACCACGGGCGCCTCGACACCATCCCCGGTTTCCTGCCCGGGCCAGGAGAGGTCCAAGTCGGCTGCATCTTCGCCAAACGCTGTGCCCTCGCCACTGATCGCTGTGTCGCCGAGACGCCGCCGATGTACGAAGTGAGCACCTCGCGGACCTC
>Ga0182015_10004676_pt1 | contig 14607 bp, 13 predicted proteins | sample 712P3MmetaG_FD_120478 | JGI IMG/M metagenome (GOLD analysis project Ga0182015, IMG submission 120478) | Permafrost microbial communities from Stordalen Mire, Sweden - 712P3M metaG | ecosystem: Environmental > Terrestrial > Soil > Wetlands > Permafrost | place: Sweden: Stordalen | collected...
GACCGGGGCAGGCGCGGCCCCGGAACCCGCGAGGCTCGCGCGAGGACGGCGCGAGGCAGGCGGGCGAACGGTGCGCCTAGCTTTTGGAGATGACGGACAAGACTGACAAAACGCGCGACGCACCAATCTCCATCCGCCTGCCGGCAGATCGGCGGGAGGAGTTCCGCCGTAACGTCGAGGCGTCCGGTCTGCCCACGAACGCCTACGTCGTCAGAGCGATCTTGAACCTTCCCATCCCGCGCGGCACACGCCATCCGCCCGTCGAAAAGCAGATGCTCGCGCAACTGCTCGCCCGCTCCGCCGCGATCCGGGACAGTCTGGATGACGCCGCTAGGACCGCCGGTGATAACAGCCGCGCCGCCGACGCCCTTGAGGCCGCGTGCGACGAGCTGACGGTGATCCGCGCCGCGCTCATGAAGATGATGGAGCGCGCGCCATGATCCCGTTTGGCAGTCAGCGCGCCCTCGGACAGGACCTCGCCACGCACCTTCTTAATACGCTGGACAACGAGCGGATGGAGGTGACGCAGGTACGCGGGGCTGTCGCCCGCGATCTGCATGGCGCGTTCGCCGAATGGGAGGCGCAGGCCCACACGCTGACGCGGTGCAGCAACTATCTTTACAGCCTGTCCGTCAATCCCGACCAACGGCAGGGACGGCTCACCAAGGAGCAATATCTCGATTATATCGATCGCGCCGAGAACCGCCTCGGGCTGGCCGGCCAGCCGCGCGCGGTCGTCTTCCATATAAAGAAGGACAAGGATGGCGTCCCGCGCGAGCACTGTCATGTCGTCTGGTCGCGCATCGACGCCGAGCGTGGCAAGGCCCGTCACATGGCTTTCGACCACGACAAGCTGATGATGGTTACGCGGGAGTTCGCCCGCGACCATGGGCTCACCCTGCCGGACGGCTATTACCGTGACAAGGGACAGGAGCGGCCGAAGAAGAACCGGCAGCTTACGCTCTACGAGAAGAACCAGCAGGATAAGGGCGGCCTCAGTAAGGAACAGCACATCGCACAGGTGACGGCGGCGTGGCAAAAGCGCGACACGCCGCGCGCCTTCGTCCGGTCGCTGGAGGACATGGGTTACATCCTCGCTACCGGCACGCGCGACTACGTACTTGTCGATCTGTACGGCAACATGAACAGCCTGCCGAAGCTGGTCGAGGACAAAAAAATCCGAATCAAGCAGGTGCGCGAATTCCTCGCCAAGGAGTTTCCGAAGGACTCCCTGCCAAGCGTGGACGAAGCACGGGCGCTTGCCGCCGGCCATCGCGCCGCGATGGAGCTGTTTCGGACCAACGAGCAACGGGAGGCGCAGGAAGCCCGGCAGAAGGAATCGCGTGATGCGTTGCAGCGCAAACAGCAGGACCGCCGCGCCCCTCTGGGACAGGAAAGCAACGCGCTCGCCGACAGGCAGAGGCGGGCTGGACAAGAACTTGCGACCCGCCAGAAGGACGCTCGGGCGATGCTCAGGCAGGGCTATTTGCAGGAGACCAAGCGCATCCGGCTCGACCGCGCCGCGCATCGGCCGCAAGGTCTTGCCGCCTTCATCGGCCGGATTACTGGCGTCGAGCTGATTACGAAGAAGATACAGCAGTACCGCGACAAGACCCGGTACGACGCCTTTCTCGCTCAGAAGCGCGAACTGACGGAACGGCAGCAGCTCGAAACATCAGCGCTCGCGCGTCGGCTGGAACTCGAAACGCTGACCATGCACCGCCGCATCCGGGCGCTGGAACTGGTCGAACAGCGGGAACTGCGGTCATTGGAAACGGCACTTCTCAAGGAGCGCCGGATCGAAGAACGGAAGCGGACGGGCCGCGAGCCGATGCCCATCGAACCGTCGCGGGCCCATTTGGACCTATTCAACGAGGCGGCCAAAAAGCCCATCGATCTGACGGCAGAGTTCGGACAGGCGGCGGGGTCGGGAGAGGCCGAAGGCGGCGCGTCCGGGGAAACAACACAGGAGCCAGCGCCGGAATCCGAGATTAAGATCGCACGGCGACGCCGTACGCGCGACCGATCGCAGGACGTGGAGCGCTCGGCTGGATCGAAGCGCACTGATCCCGATCCGGATAACGATCCGTCTCCCGAGAGCCCGACGCCACGGCGGCGCAAGGACCGGGATTTCGATCGCGGGCGGTAGCTCGCCAGCTCGGCAAAAATCATCGACAATCTGGCGTGATGGCGATATGATTCCAGAATGATATCAATATGGCATCACCCTATGAAAATGGCTAATGGAGACAAGGACCGCGTTCTAGTGACCGTGAGGATACCGGGGCACATTCTCCAGAAGATCGACTCGCGTGTCGATCAGGAGGAGGTCCCGGTTTCTCGTAACCACTGGATCGTGGAAGCCTTAATGGAAAAACTGAAAAAGAACGAAGCCGGGAATGAGTCGAATGGCTCGCAGTGATCTCCTTATATCTCTGGTGCGAGCCAGTATGTCGGGCGACAAGAAGACGGTGCGTTCGACCGTCGAAACGATTATCGCCGAGGAGAATGGCAAACAGCACAAAGTTCTGGCTGACCGTCTCTCCCGTGTCCTGCAAATCAACGGGAATGCAACTCCTGCAATGCCTCCAAGCTCTGACGCTGGTAGCCGTGGCCGTGAATTTGTCGCCGAAGTTACTCCTCGACGCCGTCTTGATGATCTAATTCTCTCTGAAACGTGCCGTAAGGCCGTCGATCAACTTGTTGAAGAGCAGCAGCGCGCAAGTGTGTTACGAGCGCATAGCGTCGATCCCCGGAACCGCATTCTATTGGTTGGCCCCCCCGGCAACGGGAAGACCTCATTGGCTGAGGCCGTTGCAGAAGCGCTCGCAGTTCCGTTTTTCGTCGTCCGCTATGACGCAATGATTGGCAGCTACCTAGGAGAAACCGCCGGTCGGCTAAAGCGCATTTTTGATTACGTACGCACCACGCCATGTGTTCTTTTCTTTGATGAATTTGATGCGGTCGGCAAAGAACGCGGAGATATCCACGAAACGGGTGAGATCAAGCGGGTAGTGACATCGCTGCTCATGAACGTCGATGATCTGCCGAGCTACTCGATTGTCGTTGCGGCTACAAACCATTCCGAATTGCTCGATCGTGCGGTTTGGCGTCGCTTCCAGCTCAGACTCGCGCTGCCCGCTCCAACCGAAAAGCAATTGATCCGCTATTTTGAACGCTTCTTTGAATCTATCAATGAGAAGCCCGGCATTACAGCGGTCGCGCTCACAAAGCGGCTGGGCTCAATAAGCTATGCCGAAGCGGAGGAGTTCACACTGGATATTCGGCGGCGTGAAATCCTTGCCATGAAAGAGTCCTCGCTTAGAGAAATCATTGAAAGCCAGCTTCAGCTCTGGGACGTCAGGGCTCAGCCTTCTCGGTTGAATGACGACGAGGAGGCTCCGCCGAATGCCTGAACGCCCTCTTCTGGCTCTACCGCAGCCGGAAAGGCGTGCGCCTCCCGTAGGAAAGCCCCCGAGAGAAACTGTACCGTCGGTCACACCAGCGAGGCAGGCTGCTCGTCTCGGTCCAAAATTTGAGCGCCTTGAGCGAGCGCTTCCTAATCCGGCTGCTCTGGCTGAATTGCGAGATGACCCTACCGCGATCGTGCCGGAGCGTGCGCTCGTCTTTGAAGTCGCAAGTAGCATGGTTGACTTCTACCGTGCTGTTCGCGGGGTCGCCGGACTGGAGTTTCTCGGCGAGGACGAAGGGGAGGCGCCGTCGGACGATGATTTCGTCGTGGTGGAGAACGGGACAGCAAAACCGGGAAAGAAAGTGCCCCGCCGTTTCTATTTCACTATTCCTGATGAGAGAGCGTTGCGCGAGCTGCTTAGCCTCTGGAAGCGCTTTCAGCGCGGTGAAGCCTTAGGAGCCGGCCGCGCGGAATGGCAAAAGGTATTTGGCCATCTATCTGATATTCGGCCTTGGGGACCGCGAGATCGCCTGACCGATGACACTCTGGGCGAATGGACGGAAATACTCGAAAGCCAACCGGACGAACCAATCCGGTTCGAGGTTGAATTTTGGTATCGAGGTGACGCTGCTCGTCGCGAGCGCGCGGAGACAGTTTTCCGTCAGGAAGTCGAACGGCAAAACGGTCGCATCATCGATCGCGCGATCATTGATCAAATTCGTTATCATGCCGCGTTAGTGGAGTTGACACCGGGCGTCGTTCGCGAACTTGTTGCTAATCCTGCAAACGGCCTCGGAACTATTGATGACGTAATGTATATGCGGCCCCAATCGATGGTGGCCGGCCCTGTTGATATTGATCTCGAAGCTGCTGCCGAAACGACGGAGGCACCTTTAGAGGCAGCGCTGGGGCCGCCCCTTGCAGCCTTGCTTGATGGCTTCCCGGTGGCCCAGCACGCGACGTTAACAGGCCGCCTAATTATCGATGATCCGGATGACTTTGAGGCTAGGTACGGCGTGGCCACTGAGCAGCGTCACGGCACCAGCATGGCCTCGCTAATCTTACATGGCGATCTGAACGATCCGAATCCGTTACCTCCCATTGCTCGCCAACTCTATGTGCGCCCCGTCATGTATCCCCAGCAGGTTGGGTTTGACGAACGCGGAGAGCTGATGCCTCCCGACAAGTTGGGCATCGACCTGGTCTGGCGCGCATTCCATCGTATGTTCGAGGGAGACGGAGATGACGATCCTACCGCCCCGACGGTGAAGATCGTTAATCTATCACTTGGCGACGCAAAACGTCGCTTTGCTGGCGTGATGAGCCCGTGGGCACGACTCATTGATCACGTTGCTTGGCGTCACGGCTTGTTGATTCTGATAAGCGCCGGAAATATCCTCGACCCTGTATCGTTGCCCGCTGTTGCTGCTTGGAATGATTTCGAGGCCGCGACCCCGCAAGAGCGACAGACCCAGTTACTTCGGGCGATCTTGCAGCAACGGGCAGCGCGGAAACTTCTATCACCTTCAGAGTCGATAAACTCGCTAACTATTGGCGCCCGTCATATTGATCATGTCGCGCCAAATGGTCAGGGCGTTATGGCGATCGACCCTTATGCAAGTACCTTCTTGCCAAATCCCAGCTCTGCGCTTGGGCTTGGGTTCCATCGCAGCATCAAGCCTGAACTCTTGTTTCCGGGCGGTGCTGAACACATTCACAGCAGGACCACTGCGGCACCAATAGCCGCACACCCAGTTTCGCGCGCTGGGAGATTCTTCGGCGTCGGGACCGCCAGTCCGGGGTTTAGAGGCGAGCTGGATCGGAAGGTCAACATGAGCGGTACAAGTGTCGCGACCGCGCTTGCCACGCATGGCGCTTTACGTATCCTCGCTGCACTGGATGAGCTTCCCCCCGGTCCTCCACATCGCGAAGTCGATCCCGCCTTTCATGCGGTTATATTGAAGGCTTTGCTCATACACAGTGCTCAATGGGACGACGCTACCGCTGATGCACTGAGGACCTTGGTGAATGAAGGCGGCAAACTCCATTGGGAGCACGAGCGCGAAGAAATAGCGAGATTTCTGGGGTTTGGGTGCCCCGATATCGCACGCATGGTCGATTGTACAGAAAACCGCGCGACTCTTATCGGCTGGAATACGATCCATGCCAAAGAAGTCGATTCTTATCGTGTACCACTTCCCGCCGAACTCGAAGGTATCGCAGGTTTTCGAGCGGTGTCAGCGACGATTGCTTGGCTGACGCCGGTGACTTTGGCTCATCGCATGTATCGCATGGTAAAGTTTTCGGCTGGTCCCGGCGGTGACAAGAATTTATCTCTTGGCGTAGCCAACGCTAAGGATCAGCCATCCCACAACGCGGTGGGTAGAGGCACCATCTACCATCAGCGCTGGGAAGGTGATGAAGCAGCAGATTTTGTTGATAATGGAGATCTGGTTCTGGATATCACGTGCAAGCCAACCGCTGGTGAATTTGATGAAGCTGTCCCTTACGGACTCGCCGTGACATTGGAAGTTGGAGCTGAAGTGGGCATTCCTGTGTACGAGCGTGTTCGCGAACGGCTCCGGCAAGCGGTCCGCATTGGTGCCTGACAATTCAGCGAGAACGCGCCATCAAGAGGTTGATTCTAGGGTCGCGACTCGTCTGGCTTGGACGGCGTTTTATCGTCTTCTCTCACCGTGAAAAACGGGATCGCTACCTTGTATAAGTTCGGAACACTGGCGATTTTTGTTCCGCCGCGCGGGCTCAAAACCTCCTCACCTAAATGTCGCGTAACAATGGCGCGCATTAAAAACAGGAAAAAGTCTGTCATGTCGTTTGACACTGGCACGACCACGCCCATGACCTTGCGGAACGCTTTAGCGGTGTCGGGCTCTCCGGTAACTCTCAGAACCCCGGCCGAAATGACCATGTCGGATGCTAGATAAAATGAATTGTTGATCGTATCGGAAGGATACCATGCCCAATCTTCATCTTCTGGAACATCCTCGAAGGCAGCCTCCAACTCCGGCGCGCTTGGGTAGTGATAAGCGATAGTATTCCGTAACCTGTGTAACAAATTCGATTCACCGAAGTGCTTTTTCATCTCGTCGTAAACGGCTATGCCGTCGGTGCCAATGAGGCCAATGTAATCCTTCCCGATGAGCTTCTGGTTGATCGGCCTCTTCACCATTTCCCATGCTTCGGCCAACGCGCCAAATAAGAACCTGAGAATTGTCTGCGACTGACCGGCGCTAAGTGTGTTTTCTATTTCGCTATCTGACTCGTAATTCAGCGAGAAAATAAGAACCTTGCGAAGTATCGATAGTTGATTGACGGCATGACTCGCCAATAGAAGGAGATTCCGCTCGTCGGCGGGGATCGCCCGGAGCTGATCTTTGGAAATCGGAATTCTAAATATCTCTATCATCGTATCGCTTTCGGCTAGGGCGCAGGCGGCTAAATTAAACTGCGTATTCCATCCAGAAGAACGCGGGTCGCGCGGCAATCGTCTTCGTTGTAGTCGAGAATACGCTGCCGGATGGCCGGGTCGCCGGTCTTGATCCAACGGTCAAACCATTCGATCGAGGCAGCACCCGACGGGTGCGTGTCGCGCCATGCGAAGCCAAGATATTTCGCCAGCGACTTGATTGAAAAATCCCACGTCGGCCACTCGGTCGCCTTGCGCACCACGTCGGAATAAAGGTCGATGGTGTGACCGGGATCGAAAATGTCCTCGATCTCTTCGGCGCTGCAAACGTCCGGGTATTTCTCGCGCAGCTTCCGATAGATCGTGCGCTCGTATTTTGAATAGTAGTAGATCGCACAGGGACGACTTGCCCGTATGTAGGCGATGGCGTCCGCAAACGCGGCGCGCTCGGCGGCTGGCGTGCATTCCGGCGTGAAGAAGGCGATGAAACGCTCGGTAGAATTGTCACGTCCTCGGCGCTCGACGAAGCCATGCAGGTAGCAGATGCCGCGCATGGGATCGACCTCGATATCGAAGAAGAGTTCCCGGTCATCGCCGGGCAGTTGGACCGGTGTGTGCAAGATCGGCTGCGGGTCTTCTGCGCTCAGGAGCTTTGCTCTTACATGGAATTTCTTGAGCGTATCGGGGCCAATGCCGTTGAAGACGGTCTTCTTGCCAGTGATGAAGCCGTCGGGATTGCAGCCGGCGAGTTCGGCGACGCTTTGCAGATGCGTCAGCATGGCGTCGCGCTTCGGCCGTCCCAGCTCGGGGATGAGCGTCAGATCATCGAGCGCCACCAGACGCTCGATGCAAGCGGAGTACCAATGGCACATTTTACAAGCGCTGCTATAGGCGGCGCGCGTCCGGTTCGGGTCCGCGATGATGGCGCGGGCTTCTGCGATGCACTCTTCATAGTCCTGCCAGAGCGTGCGCGGATTGCGCACGCCGTACAGCGCCGTGAAATCATACGGCACTTCCTCCCCATGAATGTCCCACACAAAGGCGCGGCGTCCGGCTGAAAGGCCCTTGCGCTCCAGAATGTCCGTATAGAGCGCGAGTTGCACGGCGTAGTGTTCCTTGGGCGATGAATTATCCTCCGGTCCTTCTTCGCCCGCGCCTGACTTGATGTCACCGGCAACATAGCCGCCCATCTGTTTGCGCAGCAGGTCGGGGTCGCCGAGCAGCCCCGGTTCCTGAATCCGACCGCCGTAAATCAGGGGCTCGCCGCGCTGCATGGCCTCCAATGTGAGGCGTTCCTTTTCGTCGCCGGAGTAGCCGGAGAGATCGAGGAACGGCACGTGCAGCCCGGCGATGACCTCGCGCTCGTACAGCGAGCCGCGTTCCCACAGCATTTTGACGAAGGGGTTAGGTTCATCCCGCCGTGCGGGATCACCATAGATATCCATCGTGACCCGGTGAGGACACATCACCAGGTCATAAAGCATTGAAGCCGTAACGGATGACGGCATAGGCCCCCCTGTCGGGAAGCCTACGACGCGCGCCGCTTGGCAATCAACGCGCGATTTAAGGGATTTCTGTTATCCACGCGGGCTTTACCATAAACTGAAGTGCGGCAGCACACGCGCAAGGGGCCGGGAGCCTTAAATGAAAAAACCACTTGGTCCCTCAGACGTGGTTGAAGCCCTGCGCGACCGCATAAAAAAGGAAGACCTCACGCTCTCCGCTTCTGATGCCGTGCGGATCATTTTGATGCTGGAAAGACTGTCGCAGAGGTGCGCCGAAGCCTATCAGGTGGTCGGCTCTCTCGCTGGCTTGGCGGAGGTGATGGACGACCCGGCAGTGCAAAAGGCGCTCGATCTGTTCAGCTTGCCCATGCGGCCCGGCGATGTTTTGCCGTTCATCACGCAGAGGGACCGGGAACGCGCAATTCCCCAGCGCCGGTCTAAAGCAAAATCATTGCCGAAGATCGCAAGCAAGAAAGTTCGGCGTAAAAGCCGCTCAAAATCATAAGTCGCGAATGCCGTCCAGAACCACGCGAGCCGCGCTACAGCGCTCTCTGCGCTCCCGCCCTTGCATTGAGCGGTTCAGCATTTGTCATAGGAACCGATGAGGTTCCGGTAGGCCCATTTATGTGCGTATGATCTGAGTGGAGGGGTAATTCATCTGCTTATGCCAAACGACAAGAATCTCCCAGCAACCGTGCGAAAGAATTCGACTTTGCCTCAGGCCCAGCCGAGTGGCCTCGTCGCTCGCGGTCTCGCGGCTATCCAACAGTCACTTTCCGTACCTGAGAAACAAGACGCTGAAAGCCTCTTCAAGAAGGGAATGCGTTACAGAAATGACGAAAGCGGAACACCTGGGAATAGCGAGCAGGCGCGTGCATATTTGTTGGCAGCAGCCAATCTAAATCATGCTGAAGCTCAGTTTGAATTGTGTCTGCTCCTCGGAGAGTATTACGAGTGGCCAGAAGCTGTTGCTTGGTTGGAAAAATCCGTTTCACTCGGCTTTGGTCCTGCTCAACTATACCTTGCTTCAGGACTAGCCGACCCCGAACTCGACTCCTTGATAGCTGACCACCTCAGTAACCAGAACTACGACGAATCGCAGTTGTATCGCCAAGCATCAGCTTGGCACGAGGAGCGGGCAAAGGCTGGCGATCCAGCCGCTCAATATGATTTTGCTTTAATGCATAGGAGTGGAGAAGCAACAAATTCCAGCCCTGAAGAAGCGATGCGATGGATGAAGGCGGCGGCAGAACAGGATCACGTATCTGCCTGCCGTAACCTAGGCGAATGGTTGCTCGATGACAAAGGCCCAAAACACAATACTGAGCAGGGAATCTACTGGCTTTCACGCGCCGGCGAATTGGGAAATTCGTGGGCATTTAAAAGTCTCGGCGATCTTCATCTGGTCGGTCATATGGGGGGACGCTACGCGCAAAAAACGGGAGAAAAATATTCACAACTCATTCCGCCCGATAAAAATGCCGCCGTTAGCTGGTACGAACGCCAAATCAAACTCGATCGAGCGCGCAGCTCTTTCATGAGCACGGATTCGTTGGCTCGCCTGTATCTCTTTGGAGATCACCTAGACCAAGACCTAGCGCGCGCTGAGCGATCGCTACTGGAAACCGCAAATGCAGGATATCTCGACTCGCAAAGATTACTCGCCTTTGAATACACATCGGGTAAGCGACTGAGAAAAGATACGACTGCGGCCCTCCATTGGCTGAAAATGGCTGAGGAGAACAGCAGTAGTTCAAAGCTGAGAGACCAATACCAGCTAGGCTATTTTTACGAACACGACAGCGATGACGCTCCGAATTACGTCGAGGCTGTGAAGTGGTATCTGAAAGCCGCTGAGCAAGGAGACTATCGATCTCAGAAAAGCCTTGGGGTCATCTACGAGTCGGGAAAGGGCGTGCCGAAGGATTACGTGCAGGCCTATAAGTGGCATCTGTTATCCGTTGCCCATTCGTACGGGAAACCGGGCATAAAAGAGTTTCACGCCGACGCCATTAAGACGCTCGACGCGCTTGCCCAAAAAATGACCCCATCCCAGATCGCTGAGGCGCGTCAGCTTGCGAGCGAGTTATTCGACAACATCACCTCCTTGCACCCCGCAGACCACGAACTTGCAAAAGAAGGGCTGGCAAAAGGTGCTTCCTGAAGAACAAGAACTGGCCCGCTTGGATGCGCAGCAAAAAGAGCTTGAGGAACAGCTTGTTTCGGCAGAGTTGTCCTTAGAAACAGCCGCGACAGAGACGGAACGGTTCAAGCTACGCTATTACCATGCAGTCGGACGCCTATACGCTGAGCTCGATGAGCTTGAGGCAAAAATTGCCAGCGCACGCCTAAAACAGGCGCCCAACGATCCGAACGTAAGAGCTCATGCAAAAGCATCTGAGGAGCGTGCGAAGCGAACTGCTGAAGAAGCTGGCTTGATTGAAAGTCAACCGGATTCAGAGCCGGAAATTACGCCCACCCTCAAACAAGCGTACCGGCGCGCGGTCAAACTCATGCATCCTGATCTCGCATTGACTGAAAAGGAACGCCTGAGGCGCACGGCACTAATGGCCCAGATAAACCTCGCCTACAAACGGGGAGATTTGGCAGCAATTGAAAGACTCATCAAAGAATACGGAGAGGACCCTGAGGCGATCGTTGGGGAGGATGTGGCTTCCCGGATCGTTAAAACCATTCGCCGCATTGCCCAGTTGCGACGCAGAATCGAACAAGTGGAGCAGGAACTCGAAGCTCTCAAGCAAACTGATGTTTATCAACTCAGGCAAACCATAGAACACCAGGAAGCGAAGGGGGCAGACCCATTGGGTGACTTAGCCTGTGACCTGAAAACGCAAATATCGGAGAAGAAGCGCAAGGCCTCCGCGTGACCGCAAAACTCTGAAAGAGATTTCCAAACCATGCTTCAACATTACGAGGATATTCTTTCACGCATCGCCGAACCGCCGCGCTGGTTCGATGAGCAGGGCGTGCCGCGTTATTGCGAGTTCGCGCCTCATTGCATCGCCAACATCTACGCCGACGAATGCGCGCTTCTCGCCATCGAGTGCCAGAGTTGCGGGCGTCCCTTCATCGTGGCGCTTGATGCAGCAATGGCGAACCGCACGGCGATCAAGAAATCGGCGGAGTGGCGCACGCTCGCCGACATCATCCGTAGCCACGATATCCATTACGGCGACCCTCCCAACGTGGACTGCTGTGGAGTCGGGCACACCCAGAACAGCAATCCCCGCCGGGTGCTCGAATATTGGGAGCGTATTCAGGAAACCTATACCGACCCCGCCTCGGGCCTGCGCGCGATCCGAGGCTGGCGGCATTGGACGCGCGATCACAGCCTTGAAATCGAAATACCGGACGCCGGGAAATAGATGTTGCGCCCCTAGGCGCTTTGGTCCGCCGTTAGCCTGCTTCAGCTAAGCCCTGTCACTGCGGCTTCCGTGTTGGGTCCTTCTCGGGCATCTTCTCGCAGAGGATTTCTCCCACCAGATCGTGCAAGCGCTCGTCCCTAAATCCCGCCGCGCAGCCAATGAGCAGCATCTGTTCGTCCGGAATGGGGACATCCTCGCCGTGTGTTGGCATTATCAGTTCCATCTTTCCGTCTTCGCGAACGATCCATGCCGCGTCCTTGGGGCCGAGGGTGATCTGCTGACTGGTTCCGGACATGCGCCGCTCCTTGCCGTTCTCCCGCAGGCCCGATCCTAAGACTGTCGGCGGCAAACGGATATGTTTGCAGGCGCATCCGGCTTTGCCGGAGCGGGCTCTAGGCTCTCGCCCCGAGCCCGCCTTGCGGTCTCGGCCATCCGGTGACGATCCCTTGCGCAAGATGACTCGGCCAGCCTGCGGCTGACTTCCTTTCGTTTGTCGGGGCCTGCGGCCCCCTGACTGTCAAGGCCAAGCCCCCTTTGGGGCGCCTGCGGGGCGTATCCCCGATCTTCCTCCCGTTGGTCGTGCAGACCGGGTGATCCCCCTCACCCCGCTGGCGGCCTTGACAGCCGAACCCCCGCTCATTGGCGCGGACCTAGTCGGTTGCATGCGCAACCCGTCTTTCAAGGAAGGAAGGGAGGAAGGGCCGAAGTCTCGGCCTTTGCGTCAATTCAGCCAGAAGGAGTCTAACCATGTTGCAATCAGTTTCACTGTCCGCATTACAGCCAGCCGCCGCCAACCCGCGCCGGAAGATCGACCGCAAGGCCATTGAGGGTCTTGCCGCCAGCATCAGGACCGATGGCGTCCTGCATAACCTTGTCGTCAGTCCGGTGGAGGGCAAAGGCAAGAAGGAGCGATTCCAGATCGTCAGCGGGTCGCGGCGACTCCAAGCGCTGCTGCTATTGCAGGAGCGCGGGGAACTGCCCGAGGATTTCACGGTCGCGGTCGAGATACGCGACGACCTTTCCAAGGACGACACGCTGCGGATTGCCACGGTCGAGAATCTGCAACGGCAGAATCTCACGCCGTTGGAGGAAGCGGGAGCGTTGACCAAGCTGATTCACAAAGGGACGACCCTTGATGATGTGGTCGCGCAGACAGGGTTGAGTGCCACGACCATCAAGCGGCGTCTTGCGCTTAATAACCTGTGCCGGGAAGCAAAGGCCGCGTTGACGAAGGGCGTTATCACGCTTTCGCAAGCGGAAGCCCTGACCTTGGGCAGCGACGAGGCGCAGACGCGCATCGTGGAGCAGATCGTCGGAGGCGGTGATTACAGCGCCGACGAGATCAGGGCGGCGCTGCTGGATGATCGCCCGACCGTGGCTCTGGCGATTTTCGCGCCCGAGAAATACACAGGCACCATCACCACCGACCTCTTTGCCGAGGACGAGACTTCCTACTTTGACGATGCCGAGCAGTTCTTCGCCCTGCAAAAGGAAGCGGTCGAGGAATTGAGGAAGCACCACGAGGCCAGCGCGGCGTGGGTGAAGGTGACAGAGGATTACCGCCTCTCCGACTGGCAGTACCGCAAGGCCAAGAAGAAGCAGAAGGGTGGCGTCCTTATCAATCTCTCGCCATCCGGCGCGGTCGAAATCCGCGAAGGTCTGGTCAGGCCCAAGATCGAGAAGGAAACCGCCGAGGCGATTGCGGAGAACCCCATCGCCCCGGTAAAGGCGAAGGCGGCATATTCCGCGCCGCTTTGCCGCTATATCGCCCATCACAAGACGATGGCAGTTGCGGAAATCCTTCTCGCCAGTCCGCGCACGGCGCAGGAAGTGTTGATCGTCCGCACCCTTGGCGGGTTGCGGCTGCACGAGGCATTCGCCGCCTTGGGCAAGGAAGCGGAGACACAAAGCGCGTACCGCGTTCTTGAGGAACAGGCGCGGTGCTTCGCCGGAAAACTCGGGTTCGAGATCGGAGAAGGGGAGTCGGTATGGGACAGCTTCCCGCCGCCTTTCACCGACGAACTCGCCTTGTACGAGGCAGTAAGGGGCTTTTCAGATCACGACCTCGCGGGGTTACAGACCCTTCTCGCGGCGCTGGCCTTCGGTCAGGGGAATTGCGAACGTCTGGACAAGAGCGACAGCCTGTTTAACCGCGTGGCGCGGGATTTGAGCGTCGATATGAAGAACCACTGGCGACCGGATGCGGCGTTTTTCGGCAAGCGCAACAGGGAGCAGCTTGTCGGGATCGCCAAGGAGTGCGGCTATGCCGATGGCAACGGCTCGTTGGGTTCGTACAAGAAGGCCGAACTCACGTCCTCGCTGGTCCGGCATTTCGTGAACGCGCACAGCACCGCCGAGCCGACAGAGGCGCAGCGCAAGGCGCGTGAATGGTTGCCCGAGGCCATGCTGTTCCCGGCGGTCGATCCGAACGCAGCCGCCGAGGTCGAGGACGAAGCCGACCCCGTTGACGAAATGACCGACGAGGATTGATGTTTTCACTGTCTGCGGCGCGGCTGGCCTGATGGTCAGCCGCGCCGCTTTTGTTTTCAGGGCAGTGACAGCAGCGGGCCATCCTTGCGAAGGCCCGTTCCCGTCAGCAGCTTCGACGCCGTGCCCCCGGGCGGGATTTCGGAGAGGAGCACCACGAAATCGCCAATCCTGAATTCTTCCTCGGGATGCCACGGCGCGGTGAACACCGGAAGATCGCTTTCCAGCCCGAGCCGATAGCTACGGACATGCCATTTTTCCAATTCTTTGTCGCCGCCGCCGAGCGCGGCGAGCCTGTCGGCGTCGGCACTGTTAAGCGCGAGGCCACGCACATGCAGGTAGAACCCGTCCCCGAACCGGGTCTCGTAGACATCTTCGTCCAGCACAGCC
>Ga0182015_10004677_pt1 | contig 14604 bp, 11 predicted proteins | sample 712P3MmetaG_FD_120478 | JGI IMG/M metagenome (GOLD analysis project Ga0182015, IMG submission 120478) | Permafrost microbial communities from Stordalen Mire, Sweden - 712P3M metaG | ecosystem: Environmental > Terrestrial > Soil > Wetlands > Permafrost | place: Sweden: Stordalen | collected...
AATCTGTACGGCGACCCGCGGGCGTGGCATGCGGCGACGCAAGGCTGGAACGGCCGGCCCCCGATGCCAGGATTTTTCTCCTTTCTAAACACGAGTAAATATCCGGCGTCATTATTGTTTTTGTTGATGACGCTGGGGCCGATGATTGCGCTGATGCCTTGGATGGAGGGGTTGCGCGGCGGGATCGCGCGCGCGGTTGCTTTGTTTGGGAGGGTGCCGTTTTTCTTTTACATGCTGCACATTCCCCTGATCCATGCACTGGCGCTGGTTGTCTGTAAGGTTCGGCTAGGTTATGTGAGCCCGTGGTTGTTTACGAATCATCCCATGGGAAATCCGGAGGCACCGGCGGGTTATGAGTGGAGTCTTCCACTGCTTTACCTGGTGTGGGGAATTGCGATCCTGCTGCTTTATTTTGCGTGCCGGTGGTTTGCGGAGTTGAAGGCGCGGCGGGATGATTGGTGGCTAAAGTATTTATAGAACGGCTCGGCGGAGCCATCCTTGAACTCTCACGTTTGGGGTCGGAAAATCTAAGGGATTCTACGAACCTCCTTCCTATCACTTCGAAATTCTATTCGCTGGCGCCGAGTACGACTAGCCCCGCATGTGCATTTACGGAGCTTCGATCAGTTCCATCTTCCCCTCGCGCGTGCGGTGCAGAATCATCAGTTTGCCTTTCGGGTCGCGGAAGATGAATACATCGCGGTCCCGAAAGTGGGCTTCCTTGATGGCTTCTTCGAGGGTCATGGGACGCATGGCGACGGCTTCGCTGGAGCGCACCAGATGAACTTCCGTGGTCCTGGCCACGGCGGGATAGCGATGCACGGCAACGGGGACGGCAGTCTTCTCCGTCAGGCCGACCTTGGTGTTCAGAGCAGCTGAAGTTGGATTTTGCGGGATCGAGCCGCCGTTCCATTTCTTCGCTTCTTCGGTCTTGCGTGCGGAGCGCTTCTTCGATTGCCATTTGCTTTTGTATTTCACAGCCTGCTTCTCGAGATGGTCCAGGGCCTGGCTGACGGCCATCATCATGTCCTTGGCCTGAGCAAGACCAACGAGCGGACCCTTCGGCGGATTGATGGTGATCTCGGCTTTGTGGCGGTGCTTTTCGACGGCAAGGATGGCTTTCGCTTCAAAGCGGTCGCCCAGAATTTTACGGATTTTGGCGAGGCCGGTTTCGACTTCCTTGCGGACGGCGGGGGTGATTTCGTATTGACGGCCGGTGAATTCCACGTTCATGCGCGGCGCTCCTGCAAAGCAAGATCAGAATCCTGAAACACTGAGGACACAGAGCCACTCAGGGTAAGGCTGCTTTTTCCTAACTCTTTTTCATTCTTTCACTCGGCGTTGGTGGGTACTGGGGATGCGCATGTCTTCACGGTATTTGGCCACGGTGCGGCGAGTGACCTGGATGCCTTGCGATTGCAGAATACGAGTGAGTTGCTCGTCAGTCAGCGGACGGCCGGGATCTTCTTCATCGATTATCTTCTTCACCCGGCGTTTCAAGATAAGCAGACTGGTGTTGCCGCCCTCGGGGCCTTGCACGCTTTCGCTGAAGAAGTAGCGCAGTTCGAAGACGCCTTGCGGCGTGTGCGCGTATTTACTGGCGACCGCGCGGCTCACGGTAGAAGGGTGAACTCCAATTTCTTCCGCGACTTCCTTGATCATCATCGGTTTCAGCTGATCGATGCCTTTTTCCAGGAAGTCCTGCTGGCGGGCGACGATGCAGTAGCAGACCTTGGTGATGGTCTGCTTCCGCTGCTCGATGTTCTTGATCAGCTGGATGGCGCTCTTGTAGCGCTCTTTGACATAGTCCCGAGTGTTCTTGTCGTTGGTCTCGCGAGTGACCAGCTTTTTGTATGCGGGATTCAATCGGAGTTGCGGCAGATCGTCCTCGTTCATGAGAACCAGCCACTCATCTCCATGCTTGATGAAGGCGACATCAGGCTCGATCAGGCGGGCCTGGCTTTTGTTGTATTGCAGGCCGGGACGCGGGTCGAGCGTGCGGATATAGTCGAGGGCGTGCTGAACGGCCTCGGCGGGGCGGCCGATCGCTTTGGCGATTTCTTTATGCTGCTTGCTCTGCACTGCACGCAGATGCTGGTCGACGATGGCGATCGCATCCTGCAAGATGTGCGCGGTGCCGTTGACCGGTTTGTCTCCGTTCTTGCTTTGCGCCAGCTGCTGTTGGTGATAGCTCAACTGGCGAAGCAGGCACTCGCGAAGGGTGCGGCAACCCACGCCGGGAGGATCGAGTTGCCGTATGACTTCGAGAGCTTCCTGAAGATCCTCGGAGGTAAATCGAGGAACAAATCTGGGGGCAATCTTGGGAGCGGAGGCGGAAGCCGGCCTGGGAGTGGACGCCGCCGTCGGCAGGGACTCAGGAGCGGATGCGGCTGCCGCGGACAAATGTCCATTGCTGGGGAACGAGGCTTCGGCCAACGAACTTGCGGCGGCTAAATCGAAAATTGAGCTCGCGGAGGGCTCCGCGGAATTCGTACTGAACACTTCCGTACTGAATACCGATGAGCTCGCGTACGGAGCGGGTTCGGCGTCGGCAGGCGCAACATCGGCCGACACACTCAGCGTTCCATCCGCAGAGGCAGTCGCATTGACGACGGGCTCGCTCATGGCGTCATTGACGGGCTCGTCCGTGGGCTCATCCAATCCCAGGGCATGAGCTTCGCTGACGATATTTTTTGCGGTTGCGGCGTCAGCCTCGGGGGTAGCAGGCGGGGCAATGCCCAGCATTTCTTCATCGCTGGCGATCAGATAGCCGTCTTCGTTCAGGTTGCCGATGATCTGCTCGGCGGCCTCCCGGACCTCTGGGCGAAGGCTCAAGGCGCCAAGTTGCCAGGCGAGATGATCCGTAAGATTTGTGGGCTTCGAGAGAAAATTCTCGAACGATGGCCGCTCGATCTCTTCCATCTCGCCGCGCGTACGATAGCCAGGATCGAGGTAATCCTGAAAGAATGAGCCGAAATCGATCTCTTCGAAAGGATCTTTTTTCTCGGCTGTAATGGGAGCTTCTTCGGTGGAAGTTTTGGCCGTAAGTCGGTCGCGGTCCTCTTCTTTGCGTCCGACGTCGTCGATTAACGGAACGGAGTCTTCGAGCTCCTCAAGCACCGGGTTCTCAACCATCTCGGCATTGATCATGTCTTTGAGCTCGAGCTTGTTGAGCGCGAGGACGGACACCATCTGCACGAGACCCGGCGTAAGGATCTGGCGTTGGGAAAGTTTGACGCTTAATTTGTGCTGAAGTAATACCATGTCTTTAGTCGGTTGTAGTTGGCAGCTTCGTCATTCTTCGCACGTCTTCCTCAGCGCCTAAAAGGCGAGACTCCGATGCGTCTACCGGGTCCGCCCGAACTCATCCTCGCCAGCGCGTCTGAAGACGCGCCCTTTCAAAACTCTGTTGCGACCGTTTAGACCAGCGAAAAACTCTCCCCCAAATACACCCTTCTCACTTCCGGATCGCCCGCCAACTGCTCCGGCTTGCCGTGACGGAAGATTCTGCCGTCGTCGATGATGTAGGCGCGATCGGTTACAGAAAGCGTTTCGCGTACGTTGTGATCGGTGATCAGCACTCCAATCCCGCTGGCCCGCAGGCTGCTAATGATTTTCTGCAGGTCGAGAACGGCGATGGGATCGATCCCGGAAAAAGGTTCGTCAAGCAAGATGAAGGTCGGATTGATGCACAGGCAGCGGGCGATTTCCACGCGTCGGCGTTCCCCGCCGGAAAGCGCGTAACCCCGATTTTGCCGAATGTGCTCCAACCCAAGTTCATCGATAAATTTCTCCATCTTCTCGCGGCGCTCGTGCCAGGACATCGGCTGAGCCTCCAATACCGCAAGGATGTTTTCCTCAACTGTAAGTTTGCGAAACACCGAAGCTTCTTGAGGGAGATAGCTGATGCCATACTGCCGTGCCCGAAGATACATGGGAACGTCAGTAATGTCCTGACCGTCGTATAGCACCCGGCCAGTATCAGGGGGGATGAGGCCGACGATGGCGTAGAAGGTTGTGGTCTTTCCTGCGCCGTTAGGACCAAGTAACCCGACTACTTCCGCCTGCTCAACCTGCAGGCTGACACCATTTACAACTCGACGGCCACGATACGACTTGCCAATCTCATCGGTGGCTAGGGTACGCATTTATCTTGCCATTTATGTTCATGGATTTATGTTTGCTGATTGCCGCCGATTTTTATGCCCACCGACCATCATTTATCTGGTCACTCGCGTTTGAGTTACCACAGGAGTTCTTGCTTCGCCAACTACGAGCACCCTATCATCGGCCCTGAAGAAAGTCAATGAATCGCCGGTAATCTTGCCACGTTCGGCATCAAAAATGCTAGGCGGTCCGCCGGTCAGTACGAACTTGTCGTCTGAGGTGGTATAGACGAGGGTTTGACCGTTCGCACGTCGTCCCGGTTCCTGAATAACTACATCGCCTTGGGCAACCATTCGTTCGACCTTGCCAGTGCTGTTAAGTAATTGCTTCTCTTGTGTTTGGGTGTTATACGAAAAGTAAACGTTCATCTCATTGGCGGTAGCTCTGAAGCCGGTTCCATTGGCGACGACGTCGCCTTCGTAGTGAGCGTCTCGTTGGTTGTCAGTGTAGGTCAGTCGTAGCGAAGTTACCGTTATGGGACCGCTTTCAGGTTTTTTTGCAGATTTTTTTATATTCGCTTTATATTCGCCTTTTGCGGACTCAGTATTTCGCGTCTGCTTGGTTTTGGAGCCATTGAATTCCGGCTTGCCCTTCGTCGCCTGGACCAAAACCGTCGACACGGGTTTTGCGGGTGTACCTAGGGCGACCAGCGAGCGATGGTCCCGGTCGAATTGGATGGAAGGAGCTTCGATAACGTTCGCATCCTGCCAGAGCCGGGCGTTGCCCTGGTACAAAGCGGTCGCCGGAGAATTTTGCGCCGTCATCCTGGTGGCAGTCACATGGATCGGCGAGGACGTAGCTAACAAGGCGCCGTTTGGTTGTTCTTTAAGGTCGTTGTAAGTGCTCTTTACGTCGCCATCGGCGAGAGCCTCATCGCTAGAGCGGTTCATGCGAATGGTGTTGGCGGTAGTCGTCATGCCACCGTCGGTGACGCGTGGGCTGCCAGTGAGAAGCAGAATGTGATCGGCTGGAGTATAGAGCGCTTTGTCGGCCCAGGCCTGGGTGCGTTTATCGGGCGGTTGGCCATCCGTATAGAAGATGCTTCCCTGCTGGATGATGGTGGCGATTCCACCCTCCGGCAGAAATGTGGCGTTCAAGAGTTGGCTGGTGCTGACGCGGTCCGGCACGCCCGGAGCTACACTTACTATCTTCGCGTTTGGCTCCCCATGGAGCGAAGCCAGCCGGCTCTTGCCAGTCGAAGTCGCGTCAAACTTGGCATCGAAGCGTCCTGCCGTGATGACCGTGCGTTCAAGGGAGGGTGAGCTCTCATTCTGCGAAGGTGAGATGGTGATCCTGGCGGCGCCGGATGTTTGTGCGCGATCCAGGCGTCGTCCGCCGATCACGAAGAAATCAATGATGGGAGCTGCAATGTCGAGATCTTGTGGAGCGGAGCCATCGGCGAGTTTGGCGCTTGTTTTCCCTTCACCACGCCGCGCCAGGCGTACTCCATCAGAGGCATGAACTTTCCTCAGTTCGTTCTGGCCGGCAAAATCCAGGATCGCTTTTCCGGCGTCGCCCTGCATGGGCTGAAAGCCGGTGCGTTCCACGTGAACTTTTCCGGTGAGCGTGGCGATGCGTAGCTGGTTCTGTTTGCCGGTAAGAAGAAGCTCGGCTTGGTCGGCCCGCGCCAGCATCCGGCCTTGAGTTTTATTGTCCTTGTCGCTTATTTCTTTTCGTTCCGTCTTGGTCCCGGATTCTTCTGCGGATTCCGCGTTCACATTTCCCGACGCGAGGATCCGCTGCACTTCATTCTCCGGCCCAAGGAAAAATGTGGCCTGCTCCGCCTGCAGAGTTCCACCGTCACGCTTCATCAGAGGATGATCCAGCTTAATTTCTCGGGGCTCGCGGGTGATGGTGCCGTGGTCGGCGAAAAGCGTGGAGCCCTCCTGGCCGCTTAATGTCACATGAATCTGCGAGGCCAGCGTGAGCGTTGCGGTTTTTGCTGCATAGCGAACTCCCACGGCCCAGCCCGTGGCTTGAGGAGTACGAAAATCGACCCGCGCATCGGTGGAAGCGTCGCCGCTATTCCGGTTGAAGACCAGGTCGCTGGTTTTGAGGTGAATCGGATCCTTAATTTCTGCAGGAGACGATTGGTCGGGCGCGTTGATGCCACCCGGATTCGCCTGCAGATCAATCTCGACCTCACCTTTGGCAGTTACATCCCCGGATTTCTGATCGAAGGTGAAATCTTCCCCATAAATCTGATCAAAGCGCGAGGTGTCGCGGCCGTAGAGGATGATGGTCACGTCATGCAGTTCGGCATGTCCGTTGAGCTTGAACTCCTTCACGTTCTTGGCGCGGATGGTAAACACCGTGCGCCCCGATTCTGATTTTGAAAATTGAAAACCGCTGGCGGTCTGTTTGATATCGAAACCTATTTTTCCGGGAAATCCTTTGAGGACGCTATGCTGGCGGAGTCGGGCATAAAAATACATGCCAGCGACCACGGCCGTAAATAGAACAGCCATTACCGCCAACCAGCGGCGTAGTCTGTAGATTTTTAGCGGCATTCAATTCAGTCTAAATCCATCGAACTTCGTCGCCAACCGCAGACGAATGGCGCATGGCGCACCTCCGATTGGGTAGAACCGGAAGTCTAGCATTTAGGTTGCATCAGCGGATCGCTTTAGCCGTTCTTTAATGCAAGCGCGTAATCCCAGGAAAACCATCAAAACCAGAGTCGAAGGTCAGGACGCGCTCGATGTCATGCTGCTGCATGATCGCTAGGTGCAGGGCATCGCGCGAGGATAGTCGCGGGTTGCCGAGTACGATGGCCTTGGCGCGCTCGATGGCGGCGAGATCGACTGCAAACACATGATCAACAATTCCAAGAAGAGCATCAAAGGCAGGCTGAATCGCATCGCGCCGGTTAATCGCCGAATATCGGTGGAGAATCTCTTGCAGTACCTCGGCATCGGTAACTAGACGCTGGCGTTCGCTTACCAACCTTTCCAGCAACTGCTGCGCGTCATTCTTGTGAGGGTGTGATGCCCCAACCAAGTACATTGGGATGTTGGAGTCGACGAGGATCACGAATCTACGCCGCTACCGTACCCGCGCTCGATTTCCGTCAGCATCCGGTCGATGTCGGCAGTTGGGTATTCATGGCGGGCTGCAGCACGAACAATTTCGAGCTTCTTACTCGGTTCGCCGAGAGGTTGGCGTTCGCGCGCCCGCTCCAGAGCCTGCCTTACCCACTCGGCGATTGACATGTGGCGGGCACGCGCCATCTTCTGAATCTCGCGATAGTCGGGATCTTGCAAAATGACCTGGAGTCTTTTAGCCATTAGGATAGTCTATTTGACTCATGCCAATGAGTCAACTAAGCTCTTGGCCGCGACGCGTGCCAAGTTTATTTCTTGAGCGGGACTAAGATTTCTTTTGCATTTGGCGTTAAATTCACCCGCGCCGAGCCACAGCTTTCAGTTCTGTGGCAAATTAGAGACATTGCGTTGGACGCTCGCTGCACAAATAAATGTCATCGCCGATCGATTCCAGAGCAGGACGCGTAGCATTCACTCACCCCGATTTCGTGCTCTTCCAGATTGCGCGTTTCCTGATCGTCGCTGCGGTCGAAATGCAGGCCGTAGCGGTGGGATGGCAGGTTTACGACATTACCAAACGCGCGCTTGATTTGGGACTGGTCGGCCTGGCGCAGTTCCTGCCGGGCATTCTGCTGTTTCTGGTTTCCGGCCACGCTTCCGATCGCTTCGACCGGCGCAAGTTGTTGGGAGTGTGTTACGCGGGATACGCAATATGTTCCGGCCTGCTGCTAATTCTGTCGGAGCAGGGTGCGCATGCGGTACGCCCCATTTACATGGTCCTGATTCTGCTGGGCGTAGTCCGCTCTTTTAATGGTACGGCGAGCCGTTCGATCCTCCCACAGTTGGTTCCGGAGGAACATTTTCCCAACGCGGTGGCCTGGAATGCGACCACATTCCAGGCAGCCACCATTCTTGGGCCGTCGATAGGCGGCATTCTTTATGCGGCTTTCCGTGGTCCGTCGGTTGTATATGCCGTGGCGACGCTCACATCGCTGGGTGCGATGCTTTCCACTTTCAGAATTAAGACGCGCCCAGTCGCGCGCCGGCGCGAGCCCACGACGATCAAGACCGTCTTCGCCGGCTTGCATTTTATCTGGCGGGAAAAACTGATTCTGGGCGCCATTTCTCTGGATTTGTTCGCGGTGCTGCTGGGTGGAGCCGTGGCCCTGCTGCCGGTGTATGCCCGCGAAATTCTACATACCGGACCCTGGGGGCTGGGCCTGTTGCGAACCGCCCCGGGTGTGGGCGCCGCCGTAATGGCTGTGGCATTGGCTCACCGGCCCCTGCGCGGAAGCGCCGGAAAGGCGCTGCTGTGGTCGGTCGCGGGATTTGGAATTTTTACTATCATCTTCGGTATTTCGAAGAGCCTGACTCTTTCTCTGGTCGCACTAATCCTGCTGGGAGCAACCGACATGATCAGCGTTATCATCCGTGCCACGCTGACGCAGTTGCGCACACCTGACGAGATGCGAGGACGAGTGACGGCGGTCGACATGGTGTTCATCGGAACCTCCAATGAGTTCGGGCAGTTCGAATCAGGCGTCACCGCACAATGGTTTGGAACAGTTCCAGCGGTGGTGTTGGGCGGGATTGGAACGCTGTTGGTGATCGCTCTCTGGGCCTGGATGTTTCCCGAACTGCGGCGTGCCGGCCCGCTGAGCGCCATCAAGAGCGCCAATACGGAGCCAGAGTTGGAGGAGGGCGAGGGATTCACCTAGATTATCGGCAGCACCACCTGCCGCGGAATTGTCTCCCGCAAATCTATTTCCCGTGAATCAAGGTCTTCGCAGCGCCCATGTTGTCGTAACGATCATAAACTCGCACTACGACAATATGTTCCACCGAAGCGCCTTCGTCCTTCATATTCTCAGGCGTCGCCTTGAAATCGTAGCTCTCAGTCTTCGCATCGGAGAGTTGACCGACAGGTTCCACATACTTCCATTCTCCCGCGTCGATGGAATACTCGGCGCGCTTGATGATTGAGAAGTTGTCGCTGGCGCGAAATGTAATGTGCAGCTGACCATTTTCTAACGCAGCCGTAACATTCTCCACGCGCGGAGGCGTGGTGTCGACTTCGAAGCGGCGGCTTTCCCGCGCCGCCGTCAGCGCTTCCGCTGGAGAGTGCGAAGCTGCATCCGAGGCGACCACCTTTACCGTATAACCGCCATCCGGCAGCAGACTGGAATCGAAGGAATAGGCCTTGTCGGTGACCCCGTCTTTTAGCAACAGCCACCGCGTCTCACCATCTCCCCGGTAGTAAATTGAGTAGACCAACTGATCGTCGTTCTCATCGTGGGCGCTCCATTTGATTCCGATCGAATCGCGATCGTGCGAACTCGAGGGGGACGCTTCAAATTGCGATCCCGAAGATCCTAATAAAGAGCCTAAAGAAGATCCCAATGACGAGCTAAAGGAAGACGTTTTCGAAGTAGGCTGATATTTCGTTCCCACCTGCACACTCACGTCGTCAATCTCTGGGGCGACATTTTTCGGCAAAAAATTCAAAGCTACGCTTTCAACCACCGGCGAAGCGGATGCCGCATGCAATACAGCCTTCCATTGAGCATAGCGCGCGGCAGGAATACCAGTTTCGCTCTTGCCCGCCAAGTCAATTTTTGTCCACGCGCTCCAGTTGCGATCGGGGTTATCGACATTGCCGCTGCGCGCATAGAGGTCAACGTTGCCCCCTCCCCGAAATTCAGCACGGCCCCAGCGGGAAAAGATTTTGGCGTCGAAGACATCGCTTTCGTAGGTGCCTTCCGGTTCAGGACCGGGACCGAGCAAAAACACTTTGCCCAGATTGCTGGTTGCGGCGTAGATTCCTCCACCAGGCGCTTTCGCAAAAGCCGTGACTTGGGTCGCAGCCGCTTTGAGCAGATCGGAAAATTCGTCCAGCCCATGGATGGCAAAGATGTGGCCGCGATTTCCGGTGCCAGCGAGCAGCCGTCCCTGCGAATCGAATGCGAGGGCGTAGACAATGTCATCATGAGAGGTCCACATCCGTGTTGGCGAACCGTCGGCCGCGATGCGATAAATGTCCGAGCCTCCGCTTGAGCTTCCACCGGGAAATGGAAACGGCCCATTCACGGCGGCTGCGGTCGGCGCGGTGGTGATGGTCATACCCGGAACTTGCGGCCCGGTGCTGCTGGAAAGGACCGTTGGGCTCATGCTTAAGAGAGACACGCCCGCGGAACTGGAAGTGCCAGTATTTTTCTTCTCGCCCACGGCCGCGGCATAAATGTTTCCCGCGTGGTCAAGAGCCAGAGCGGTAATCTCTTTCTTCGGTGCGCTGTACAGCACAAAACCTTCCCCGGCGGGGGAGATGCGATAGACCAATCCACTACCATCGGAGCCCGCGATCAGGTTCTGTTGAGAATCGAAGGCCAGTACCCGGATATGGGTTTCATCGCTCTTGAAGAAGACGGAATGATCCCCTTTTGGAGTCACGCGGAAGATTTCTCCGTGATCGCCGGTCGCTACATAAAGATTTCCGGATTTGTCCAAGGCAAGATCCCAAATGTATTTCGTTCCTGGCTCGAAGTACACGGAAGAGCTCCACGCCGGATCCATGGCGGGTTTCGGGTTATCTTTATTACTTGCGCTCGTGTCTCTCCTCTCCGAGTTGGGACTGGGAGACTCATCTTTCGCCGGCTGCGGCTTGCCGTTGCCTTTATGTTCGAGTTTGTAGACCTTGCCATCGGGAGCAGTGGCGGCAAAGATTGAGCCATCGCCACTAATCTGCAGCGCCTGAACCTGGAGCTCTTTGGGCTCGAAGAGGATGGTTGATTTCCCGTCCGGAGTGATGCGGTATACGCGGGCCGGTGCGCCCGCCGCCACATAAACAACCCCAGCATTATCGGCGGCAATCGCCCAGATGTAGGTCGAAGGTGTTGCGTACAAACTCGTAAATGTGGGGGCAAGCTGCAGACCGCCAATGCTGCGAATTGCCACCCCGGTTGTGTTTCCCTTCACCAGATCTTCAAATTTCGCCTGCTCCCAGGTGCGAGTGCCTTCGGCAAAAGCCAAAGAAACAAAACTGGAGCTGCCCAGGATTGCAACTACAAAAAGCACAGCAATGGAAACAAAATGCTTTCGCAAGATCTGCAAATTCATACCTCGAATCTTTCTTATGGGAAAATTCAGGGTACCACGGCGGCGAGATGAAAAGCTGCAAGGGCTGGCTGATTTCAAGGCGTGCACAGCGAAGTATCCTGCGTGTTATCGTAGGATTTCATGCCTACTTCACGCCTCGAATTATGCCAACTTCTCGCCGATAAATCGTTTCGCCTTGGCGAGTTCAAATTATCTTCCGGCGCTACCAGCGACTACTACATCGATTGTCGGATTACCACTCTCGACGCCAAGGGCGCCCGACTGACGGGCAAAGTTTTCTTTGACGAAATCCAGAAACGTAACTGGAGGCCGGAAGCGATTGGCGGACTCACCATGGGCGCCGATCCGATTGTTGCAGCCGTCGCCGTGGTAAGCGGCGAATTGCATGGTTTCCTGGTGCGGAAGTCCGAAAAACAGCACGGAACGGGCCAGCGCATCGAGGGCTTCCAGCGAAAGGGCGCATCGGTTGTGATTGTGGACGACGTTTGCACCACCGGCGCTTCCACCGTGCAGGCGATTGAGGCCGCAAGAGAATTCGGATTTGAGATCGTTGGAGTGATGTGCCTGGTGGAACGCGAAGAAGCCAAGGGTAGGTCAAGCGTTGAGGAAGCGGCATCGCCAGCGCCGTTTGTGTCGATATTCACGGCGAACGATATCCGTGCCGAACACAGGCTGCAGAATGACGATACGAAACCGGTAATGTTGGCGGCTGCCGGAACATGCGAAATCTGCGGACAACCCACAGTCTCGAATCCTCACGCGAAACGCTGCGAGGCGCATCAAAGTTAGAGAGGGTGATTGCACATCTTCAAATGAAAATCTTAGATTGAAGCTGATTAGATTGAAACTAGATCGGACTGATCAGATTGAAAACTGAATGATTGAAAACTTATGATTCAAACCCTCGAATGGACTGAGCAAGGCGTCCGCTTTATCGACCAGACGAAGCTGCCGACTGAAGAAGTTTATGTCACATGCACTACCCACGAGCAGGTTGCGGATGTGATCCGGACCATGGTGGTGCGGGGCGCGCCAGCCATTGGCGTGGCTGCGGCCATGGGGATTGCGCTTGGCATACAGAACTCAAAAGCCGAGACGGTTGCGGATCTTAAGCGGGAACTCGATCAGATTTGCGATCTGATTAGTAAAACTCGTCCTACGGCGGTCAATCTTTTCTGGGCCATTCGACGCATGCAGGAGAAGTTCGAGCCCTTGCGCATTCGGTCCATCGCGACAATAAAAACAGAAATTATCGAGGAAGCCAAACGTATGCACGCTGAGGATATTGCGGCTAACCAGTCGATGGGGCGACACGGCGCTACGCTGATGCCAAGCCAGGGCGGCGTGCTGACGCATTGCAACGCGGGCGCTTTGGCAACCGCGGGCTATGGTACGGCGCTCGGAGTGATCCGCGCAGCGGTTGAGCAAGGGAAAAAGATCCACGTTTACGCCGACGAAACCCGGCCATTTCTACAGGGATCGCGGCTCACGGCCTGGGAGTTGATGAAAGATGGAATTCCCACAACGGTGATTGCGGACAACATGGCGGGCGCCATGATGAAGCAGGGCAAGATCGGAGCAATCGTCGTCGGCGCCGACCGGATTGCGGCGAATGGCGATGTAGCCAACAAAATTGGTACCTACACTGTGGCAGTCTTGGCGAAGGAAAATGGCATCCCATTCTATGTGGCCGCTCCCCTCTCGACCGTCGACCTTGCCTGCCCGGACGGGAGCAAAATTCCCATCGAACAGAGAAGCGCCCGGGAAGTGACGCATATTGCGGGAAAGCAAATGGTGCCGGATGGGGTTTCCGTCGAGAATCCGGCGTTCGATGTAACGCCTGCCAAATATGTGGCGGCCATCATCACCGAGCGCGGAGTTGCCCGCGAACCGTATACCGAGTCTCTGCAAAAACTTGCGGACAGTAAAGCGGCAGTCGAGGTGTAGTGGAGCAGGATTTGAGGGCACGAAACCGGTTTTCCATATGGATCAAACGTGCCATTTTGGGCCAACGCCTAATGTGAGAAGATGGCGCGATCTACTGTACCAGCCAAGGCCACAGTAAGGCCGTGGCAGGATGGACCGCAGCGGGGGCGGAGTGCATCTAACCAACGTGGTGGAACTTGAGTCGTCGCAACCAAATACGCTGCTGCGGGTTCAAGGATTGAAGAAGGTTTTCAGGTCCGGCGAGTCGGACTTGCTGCTCTTTGAGAATTTATCGTTCGAAGTGAAGCGTGGCGAAATGCTTGCCATCGTTGGCGAGTCGGGCGCGGGTAAGAGTACCTTGTTGCACATCCTCAGCGCCCTTGATCAGGCGTCCGATGGCGACGTATACTGCGCCCAATTGCGGGTGAATTTGTTATCTGCGGACCAGGCGGCGGAGTTTCGCAACACTCAGGCCGGGTTTGTGTGGCAGTTCCACTATCTGTTGCCCGAGTTCACGGCGGCGGAAAACGTGGCCATGCCATTGCTGGCGAGAGGCCAAAGTTGGGCCCAGGCGGCTCCGGAGGCCGCTCGCTGGCTTCTCGAGGTCGGACTCGAACACCGAGCCCACCATCGTTCAGGAGAGCTTTCCGGCGGCGAACAGCAGCGCGTGGCGTTGGCCCGGGCTCTTATCACCGGCCCAAAACTCCTTCTTGCGGACGAACCCACCGGAGACCTGGACGCCCGTACGGCAGAAGCCGTTTTCGATTTGATCGCCCGGCTGCATCGCGAGCACCAACTCACCTCTCTGATCGCCACCCACAACCTGGCATTCGCGCGGCGCTGCCATCGCGTTCTGCGTTTGCAGCAGGGACGGGTAGAGGAGATAAGCCCGGCATCTTTGCCAGCTTGAACTTTGCAGCTTGAACAACGAACTGTGTCGAAGAACACAGCAGTATGTGCAAGTTGAATGGACAATGGTTGAATAAACGAATGATTGAGCGAAGTACAGGAATGCGGGGCTTAAGCTCGAATGTACGGAGATGGTAATTTCATAATCGGCGTCCGGGGAAAGCTGCCATAGGTTCCTTCGGTAACATCATAGGTACGTAACAAACCTTGGGTTGGGTGATGGTTTGATTGCATAATAAAGAGGTAATGGGAAACAGGATGCAACACACCCGATCAAAGCTTAAGCGGGACGAGCGGCAGCCAGCGGGTCTCTCGGCCAGAAGGATTCAGGGGAGCATATGTTTGAACGTTACACGGAAAAAGCCAGGCGCGTAATCTTCTTTGCACGCTACGAAGCAAGCCAGTTCGGGTCTCCTTACATCGAGACCGAGCACCTGCTGCTGGG
>Ga0182015_10004678_pt1 | contig 14604 bp, 12 predicted proteins | sample 712P3MmetaG_FD_120478 | JGI IMG/M metagenome (GOLD analysis project Ga0182015, IMG submission 120478) | Permafrost microbial communities from Stordalen Mire, Sweden - 712P3M metaG | ecosystem: Environmental > Terrestrial > Soil > Wetlands > Permafrost | place: Sweden: Stordalen | collected...
AAGCTTAATTTCTCTGCTTCGTGCACGCTGATCATCCATCCTCAGCATGCCTTATCCCTTCAGGCTCATCTTGTATTGGAAACAAGCCCCCTCCTTCAGGCTCATCTTGCATTGGAAAAGACTGCTATTTTACTGCCATTTTATTCTGATGTACCCTGACTGCAAGCATTGTGTCGGTGCAGTCCTTCCGGGTGCTGCGGAGATCGTCTACCAGTTTAATGTATGCCGAAAGAGGTAAACTATGGCGCGGATATAGTAACTGACCAGCGGCGACGTGCTCCTTGGCGCAGGACGCCTCATAAACTGCAATCAGCCGCCTTCCTTCGTAATAGCCAAACGACGCTCTGCCTGCATGATCGTGGCTCTTTTAAAGATTCATCAATGCCAGAATGTTTCGTGGGCGAAAGGTGTGGGCCTGTTGCCCCAGGCGGTGATCGACAAAAGGAGTACAGTGAAGTTATGCGCTACTACACCACCAAGCCGATGAAGCTTGGCGTCAGCTTCAAATGCACTCTCTGCGAGCATACCGTCTCCACTCTGGATTTCGACAGTACCAAAGGCAACCGCAGGACCCAGGCGGCGGGGGCAATCAACCAGCACGTTGCGGGATCACATTTGCACCGGCGAGTACCGGTGTCGGCAAAATGCGGCAGCCCAGTTGCCCTATGAAGTCACTCTCGCTAAGACAGATTCTGTCAGTAGACTGCCCGACGTGCCGCGCCAAGCCCAGAGAAAGGTGCACACTCACTACTGGACAACCATGCGTGAAGACACATCATTCGCGAGGCCTTACGGCTGCAAAGGTCCGCATGGGCTTTGCGCAATCCGCTCTGCGAATCTTTAGGGCGTTCACTACACGCCGGGTGCGTATCGTCTAAATCGAGCCATCGCCCACCAATACTCTTCAGCTGTTTGACTATTTTAGATCGGAAATGAAAGACGGTCGTGCCGTCACTCCCAGCGTTGCAATCGGTGCTGGAGACCAAAACCGCAACTAGCGGCCATGCCACATTTGCGCATCCCACGCTAACGTTATGGGGCGGACATGTGCAGCCGCAGCGTGCTCGTTCATCGCCCTGGCTGCTTGGGTGCGGCAGTTGCCGTTTTCAGGCAAGAACTCCTTTGTTGTGACGGAGTGGTCACAAAGTGGACACTTGAACGCCGTAAAGCCTTTGACTATTTGTGTAATGTAATGTCTCATAGCATCAATTGTAGTCGCTTGTCCCGGGTGTAGTGACCGCACGGTGTAACTTTAGTTCGCAAATATTTAAATGCGGGGGTAAGCAGCCTAAGTCAGTCGTGTGGCAAGACAGTAAGGACTAAATCATGACTTCAACGGGCTTCGCCAACCTTTCACAGAAGACTTGGCGACTCACCTTTTCTTCTGACTTACCGTGCTGGTGACCCTCCAAGTGGCCTCCAGTAACTTTACCGAGCGGACCTCCGCGCTACAGAATTGGGAATCATCAGAGGAAGCTCAATCTCCTCCATGAAGTCCCTGCCGGAACCAGTTCCTAAAGGCTTGGATGGTGAATCCTAAGCTACTAGAAACGGCGGGCGATCTTCATGAAGTGCCGCATTATCGCGGTCCTCGGCACGAGGCCGGAAGCAATTAAATTAGCGCTGGTGATTCACGCATTGCGCCAACGGCCGGAAGAATTCGAAACTGCCGTGGTTCATACTGGTCAGCATCGGACGATGCTCGACAGTGCCCTGCAATTCTTCAAGATCAAGCCCGACTTCGATCTGGCGGTAATGCGCCCGAATCAGACGCTCAACTCCCTGACGGCGCGCGTATTGGACACAGTAGAGAACGCGTGCCACCGCTTTGAACCCAACATGGTGCTGGTGCAGGGCGACACCACCACTGCTTTTGCCTCGGCACTCGCGGCTTACTACTGCAAGATTCCCGTGGGCCACATTGAAGCGGGACTGCGCAGTCACAGCCTTTACGACCCGTTCCCGGAAGAAGCCAACCGGCGGCTGGTTTCGGTGCTGGCAGAGATTCATTTTGCGCCCACTGCTTTGGCACGGGAGAACCTGCTGGTCGAAGGCGTATCCCCGGAGAAAATTGTGGTCACGGGCAATACCGTGATTGATACCCTGCGGGCACTCAGCGTACTGCCTCATGCTTGGGAAAACACTCCGCTCGCCAACATCCCGGACGACAACTGCCGCCTGGTTCTGGTCACCTCTCATCGGCGGGAGTCCTGGGGCGTCGACCAGGAACATATGTGCATGGCGCTTAAGGATTTGGTCAAGCAACATCCCGACATTCGTATCATCTATCCCGTGCACATGAATCCCAATGTGCGTAGCACCGTGAATTCACTGCTGCAAAACACAGATCGAATCCATCTGACCGAACCGCTCGACTACATCACGTTTGTTAGCCTGCTGCGACGCTGTTTTCTGGTGCTAACTGATTCTGGTGGCATTCAGGAGGAAGCGCCCACTTTTGGCAAGCCGGTTCTGGTACTACGTAAGCTTACGGAGCGTCCGGAAGCGGCGCAGTTTGGCATGGCCAAAATCATCGGCATGTCACGCGAAGCAATCGTCAACGAGACCAGTCGTTTGCTCAACGATGCGTTTGCATATCAGGACATGTCCGAGGGCGAGAATCCCTATGGAGACGGTCACAGTTCGGAAAGGATTGTGGAGGCCGTCGCCCGCTGGCATGAGAAGAAAACCCCACTCTTAGCGGCCGACAAGCAATTCAAGCTGCCTCCCAGGCCCGTTCCTCGTCGCCGGAAAAGCGACTCTCAAGAAAGTGCAAGCAAAGCTGCTGCTGCAGGTAAGGCATGACCATGCCGAGCCCGCGTTCCGGTTGTGGTTGTGCGAAGTGATTTATGTTCTCTACGCCATTGTTTTCGTCATCTGCGCGTATACCGCCCGCCACTACTTTTTCACGCTGAACCGCCTCTTCGGTTTCCAAAGACATCCTTATATCGACATCGACACGGCCGACTGGCCGCCCGTCACCGTACTCGTGGCTGCCCACAACGAAGAAAAGGTGATCGCCAACGTTCTCAGCGCCTTGATGACGGTGAAGTATCCGGAAGACAAGATGCTGGTAGTTCCAGTCAATGACCGTTCCACAGACCGTACCCGCGAGATCATCAACGAGTTTGTGGAGCGGTTTCCCGGCCGCATTCGGCCATTCCATCGCACCTCGGGCAAGGGCGGGAAGGCAGCAGCACTAAAAGATGCGATGGAATTGGTAGACACCGAGGTCATCCTTATATTCGATGCGGACTACATCCCGGGTGCGGGACTCATTAAGCAACTCGTGGCACCATTCTTTGATCTGGAAGTTGGCGGTGTCATGGGCCGAGTGGTGCCGCTGAACGCCGGCACGAATTTGCTGACGCGCCTGTTGGATCTGGAACGCTCTGGGGGATACCAAGTGGATCAGCAGGCGCGGATGAACCTACGCCTTGTACCTCAACATGGAGGCACGGTCGCAGGAGTGAGGTTGAGCGCCCTCCGGGAGATTGGCGGCTGGAATGAAAATTCGCTGACCGAAGACACCGACCTGACCTATCGCCTCTTGCTGAATGGTTGGAAAACGGCCTATCAGAATCGCTCCGAATGCTACGAGGAAGTCCCCGAAAATTGGCCGGTTCGCATCAAGCAAATCATGCGCTGGGCCAAAGGCCATAACCAAGCCATGGTGACCTACAGTCTGCGGTTGTTGCTGGGGAAACATCGCGCCACGGTGCGGGAGCGCATTGACGGGACACTATTGCTGGGAGTGTATGTGATGGCACCTATCACACTGATCGGTTGGGCGCTGGCGCTCGGAGTGTTCTACCAAGGTGTGGCTCCGCTGCATGGCGTCATAGCGCTGCTCTCCCTAACGGCTTATGCCGCTCTAGGCAATCTGGCCGCATTCTTCGAGATCGCCGCGGCCTCACGACTGGATGGTACGCGCAAACGAATCTGCCTGCTGCCATTCCTCATTTTGGGATTCGCGGTGAGCATCTTCTCGGTCTCTCGCGCCGCAGTGTCGCAAGTTAGTGATCTTGTGACCGGAGCTGAATTCCACTGGGATAAAACCGAGCGTTTTCGAAAGGTCCTGTGAATCCCTATATCGCAGTGGCCGCTCTGGTCTTTGTGGTCGGCCTGATGTTGATGCTGCCTCTGGTCCCGGCATTGGTGGAGTTACGCGGCAAGTCGGACGCGCTGCCGCTTAGCGTTGTCCAAGAAAACGCCGGCGAAATTCGTCATTTTGCCAACAGCTTTCGGACCTATATCAAAGGTCTTGAGCCAATCATGCAGCGCTGCGTGGAATCCGGAACCACGGACACCGGTACCCTTTTCGACGGTGAAGAATACGTTGTACTGGGTCGGCCCGACGAAGTGCTGATGCGGGCACTTGAGGAGCAAGATGCAGTTCGCCCAGTCTTAATAATGGCGGGCGTTGACCTTGTCGCGCCACCAGAAGCTACGTTCTCGAAAGACATCTACGCGGGCGGCCAATTCGAGGGCGGAGAGAAGAGCAACTACCGGGCGATCCTGGGAGAAGGAGATGTTCACCTGCGCGAGGCGAGCCGTGTGCTGCGTTGGGTTCATGCTGTCGGAGAGTTCACTGCCGATGTCGGCTGCGGCCTCTACGGACGTATTTCTTCGGACTTACTCGTACGCCTCCATGCCGATTGCAGCTTCACGCGGATGAATGCTCCTCGTATCGAGATCGGGTGTGCCGCGAGCCATGCCAAGGCGGGGCCGGTGGGTGCGAGCATACCTCCCAACATGGGCTCACGAAGCTCCCCGCGTCTCCTACATGACGGCGACTTCGAGGTTCACCCCGGCGAGGTTATCAAGGGCAACCTCGTGATCCGAGGCAAGCTCCACATTCACTCCGGCGCCCGGGTTTGCGGCAGCGTGAAGAGTGTGAAGGACATGGTGATCGAAGATGGCGTCTCAGTGGAAGGGAGCCTGATCAGCGCAAGAAAAATGAGCCTCGGTCCGCATTGCGCGATTCACGGACCGGTGATTGCCGAGCGCGAACTCGCTATCGCAGTCGGAACTCGATGCGGCACTCTGGAATATCCCACAACGGTCAGCGCTCCACAAATCGAGGTGGAGGAGGGTGTCGTGGTGTTTGGGACCTTGTGGGCCCGCGACCGTGGTCATGTGGTGGCTCGCCAATGAAGCATCGCCGAACCATCATCGCAGCGGCTTGCATCATGATCGTCGTGCTGGTCGCATGGACCCTTGCGTCCTGGGCGACCCGCAATCGGTTTCGCTCAACCGCCGACCGCCTACTCCTGCTGGTGCCGGACGGTACCAGTTTCTCCAACCCAAAAGTGGCGATGTGGCTGGATGCGGGCAGCGAAGAGGGTCTTCATGTGGTCCCGGTTCATGATTCTGATTTTCTGCGTCCCTTGTGGGGAGAGTCCAAGTGTGCGGGAGTGATCTTGCCGGATTCCATCCATCAGCAGGCGAGTGACCTCTTTATCGCGACTTTGCACCGTTTTGTGGCCAACGGCGGAAAGCTCATGCTGGTCTACGATGCTGGCACATTCTCGTTGAATGGTACTTTTGCACCCGGTCGTTCCCGGCTGTCGGATTTGGTGGGTGTGGACTACGCTCTCTACGACAAGCTTGGGGATAAGACGATTCAATGGAACAGGGTCATCAGTACCAACGCAATTGTCAGTCAGATGGAAATACCGCCCGGAAAATACTATCCCTTTCATGCTGAGACTAATACCTCCACAGCGAAAGACGGGTTCACTAATTCTCCGGGCGGCATGTTTGAAACTGAACTCAGGCGTTACAAATATGGCGATCTGCAGTATCCCAGCTTCGTAACTTCAGGCAACTACACAGGCGAAGTTTTATTTCACTCCGGCGACGGACTCGTGGCCGGTGAACATTCTTATAAAAAAGGCTCCGTGCTGTTTGTAAACCTGCCACTGGGATATCTGAAGGGCAGCACCGACGGCCTGCTGCTGCACGCTTTTCTGAAATACTTCGCGGAGCATGCGCTGTCGTTGCCCTATCTAATGCCTGTTCCGGACGGAGTCGGGGGCCTGGTTCTGAACTGGCACATTGACTCCAACGCAGCAATCAAGCCACTGCAAGAGATGAGTTCGTGGAAGCTCATGCAACAGGGACCGTACTCGATTCACATCACAGCGGGTCCCGACGCTGGGCAAGAGGGCGATACTAGGGGCTTTGACGTTGACCACAATCCCGTCAGTCAGGGCCTGATTCGCAAGTTCATGGGGCTCGGCTATGACGTTGGCAGCCATGGCGGCTGGATTCACGACTACTTTTCTGCCCACGTGGAAACCGACAATCCGAAAGACCTGGAAAAGTTTTTGGCGCTAAATAAGGACGCGCTGGAAAGGGTTACGGGGAAACCCGTTGTCGAATACTCCGCTCCAAACGGTAATCAGCCGCCCTGGGTCACTCACTGGCTGGAGTCCCACGGTTTCATCGCCTATTACTTCACCGGAGATACAGGAATGGGCCCCACACAGGGTTATCGCAACGGCGAGCGCGAAGCCCAGAACGTCTGGGCTTTTCCAATTCTGCATCTGGACCGGGCTGCGGGGTTCGAGGAAATGAGCACCGAAGGGTATTCCGCCCCCGAAATCGAAAGCTGGCTTATGGCTATCACCGACTTTGCCGCGGAACAACGGTCGGTGAGACTGATCTATTTCCATCCTCCCGGGATTCTGCAGTATCACGCGCTCGTAGATCGGTGGCTGGAAAAAACGGGTCGGTTGAAGGCCGACGGACGATTCCGCTGGTACACCATGACCGAACTTGCCAACTTCCTGAATTCCCGCAAACAAGTGAAATGGAAGGTGTCGAACAAAGGCGGCCTGGTCACCGTCGAAGCAACCCATCCGCAGACCTTGGATCATGAGACGTGGCGGCTTCCAGTGAGCCGTTTTGCCGAACCGAAAATCGTGCAAGGAGCTGCCAAGGTGGTCCGAAACGAATAGGCCTGGATGATCATAGCCGGAGACGGGAAAGACCTCCGATTCGAAACCGACTCCCTTACCAAATGACGAACACTCTCAACCTGCGTCTTCGATTGGCGGCGGCTCTTCTGCTCCTGGGCAGTGCCATTGTGCCGCGCTTACAGGCGCAGGGGCTTGCTGCTTCATCCGGTCCTGCTTTATCTAATTCAAGTTTACCGAACCCTGAGCAAACGTCTCCCCAGCAGCCTGACGCTGATGTCCCCCCGCAACCAGGATCGAAACTGTTGACCAACTATGTTGAAGCGGGCGGCGATTACCTGGATCTGACCAACGGCTACGGCCACTGGGCAGGTGGTTACGCCCGCGGTTCAGTCACCAAGGACAATAATGTCTTAAATGCAGAGGTCAACGGTCAGCACGAATTCGGCGACGCCGGCGTGTACCTGGCCGCCGGCGATACCTACAACTTCAATTCTGACTGGTACGGCTCGATGACGGCGGGTTCAAGTGTCGGAGGTTTTTTCTGGCCCCGCTTTCGCGGCGATGGATTCATCAACAAGAAGTGGATGGGCCGCAAACAGTTGATCACCACTTTCGGTTTTGGTTACTACTCTGCCAAGGACGTCCACCGTGATCACAGTTTCTTCGTGGGGAGTACTTATTACTTCGCGAAGCCTTGGATTCTGGAAGAAGGAATTCGCTTCAACGTCAGCAATCCGGGATCGGTTTTCTCGCCAGCAGCTTTCGTGGCCGTCACCCAGGGACGAAACAAGCAGCACTACATTACGCTTCGCGTGGGTTTTGGCGAAGAGGCGTTTCAGCTCGTCGGGCCCACCTTGACTCTTAGCGATTTTCAGAGTCAAACCCTAACTGGGACTTGGCGCCAGTGGATTGGTACAAACTGGGGGGTTAATCTCGTCGGGGACTACTATCACAACCCTTATTACCAGAGAGGGGGGACCACCTTTGGATTCTTCTGGGAGTTTTGAGCTCCACGAGAGATTGGCCGGGGCACCGGATGTCTCGAAGGTAGCCGATCCTGTCCAGCCCCGCGGACACCGTGGCGGGGTCATCCTGATGCACCGGGCGCTCGCCCACTTCCGCCTCGGACCCATGAACCTGGTTACTGCGATCTTTCTTTTTGTATTCTTTTTGTTGGTCTGGTTATTATTTCTGCCCGAGGTTTGCCATTTTTGGAAATGTGTTCTGGTGGTTGGTATTCGGATCTTACCTTTGCACGCAGAACTCGGTGTGGCACAACATCATCTGACGCATTTCATCAGCTTCGACATTCCCTACCTCCGGATGGAGCCTGTGCTGCCAAGCGCGCTGGCTTGGTGGCTAACCTGTGCTGTTACCTCGCTGCTCTTTGCCGCCAGTTTCCTTCTGTCCGGCAATCTCATCCCGGTCGTGTATCTACTGCGCGGAATGCTGTTGGTACCCATAACGGCCCTATTGTATTTCGTGTTTCTGCCGGCACGCTTTCCCCACACTCCCGACAGCTATATGGAAGGATTGGTCACGGCCGGAATAGGATTGATCTCTACTGTTCCACTGTTGTTCGGATTGACTTACTACATTTTCGATTTCGGATTGCTGAAGAAGGCCTTCCTGACAGCAATCACCATGACTCACCTTATTCTATTCCTTCCCCTCCAAGTCCTTCTTCAAGCTCTGTTTCTGCAGAAAACCGTTCTGTTCATGCCCGTGCTCTACATTATTTTCGGTATGCCTGTAAATATCCTCCTCATCATCGGCTTTTACTCGTGGGGCATGACTTGGTCCTTCCGATCAGCCAAGAAACTTTAAGGGACCTAAGTCCGCCGGCCTCGCCACGCACATAGGCCGGATAGAGCTAGTTCAATTCACTGATCTTTGACTGGCTCGAGCAGATCAGTCGGGCAGTTCTATCCGGTCGGGGTGTTTCTTCTCGCGCTCGTGCTCTTCAGCAAGCACCTTTTCCAACCAGGCCGCTTGTTTCTCGGCAATCTTCCTATCCGCAAACGCGGGTTGGTGAGCGATGACGAACTGCTCGCCGCAACCGTCACAGCGCAGGATCCCCATTTCCTGGAACCCCGCGGCTTTCTCTCGGTTCTGACCTTTCTTTATCGCCACTGCGCTCATCTACTGAACATCTCCGATTGAACAGCCTCCGGCTCCTGTGCCTTGCGCGTTCCGCCTTGGCCGCGTTGTCCCATTTCAGCGGAAATAGCTGAGTTGTTCATATGACGAGAGCATAGCACCACCCTTATCGGAGTAGATTGGGTGGCGAGTTGGGGGGCAGCTGTGCCCGCACTCCATCCCGCCTACCTCCAGGCCAGCGGGCACGTGATGGAACTGCTTGCAGGCGCCGAGCCCCAGAAGCTGCTAGATCACAGGCGCCCTGGGCACCCCTCCTGTTGCCCTCCGCCCGCACACCCAGGCAGTAATCTGTTAACCAAATAGTAATATTTCGGGGCTTTCGCCGTCGCTATCAGCGGAAAAATAGCCCGAATGTTGTATTGACAACCAGGCAATTTGGGGCGAAACTCCGCTCTGGACGCTGCTTTTGATGGGAGCTGTCTCTATGGCGCACCTTCCGATGTCGGAACCCGATCCTAAGAAAGCTGACGCAGCGTCCCCATCCGCGCCAGATAAGTCCCCAGAAGCGGAATCCGATCTGGCAGGACTGGCGGCAAGGGTTTCCGCCCTCTGTGGCAGCGGTCAGTCGAGTGAGTTGTCCACTGACCTAGCGCTCGAGATCGTTCTCAACCAAATCGCGGAGCAGGCCTGCTGGGCCACCGGCGCGACCAGTGCTGCCATTGTGCTGGAGCACAATGGAGAACTAGTATGCCGCGCCAGCACGGGCACCAATGCTCCGGAGTTGGGCGCGCGGCTCGACACCGAGGCTGGTTTGTCGGGCGCGTGCGTCAAGACTCGCCAAATACAGCGCTGTGACGATGCCCAAGCGGACCCGCGCGCAGACGTGGAAGGTTTTCGCCAGTCGGACATCCGCTCGGTGATGATTCTTCCGCTCCTGCGAAATGATAATGATCTGGTCGGAGTGTTCGAACTGTTTTCGCCTCGTCCTTCCGCCTTCGGAGAACGAGACCAGAGCACGCTGGAAGCACTGGGTCAACGCGTGCTCAAGAATTTGCAGTTGGCCAGCGACCCTCATTTGACGGAGGTACCGGACGCGTCGTCCGCTCTGATGCGACCCGAGCAATCGGACGTTGCGGAATTGGAAGCGCGCAAAAGTGAATCAGCCTATTTTCCGGCAGAACTGGTCAGCCCACATAGCGTTCGTCAACTCGAAGTCACGACGGTCGCTCTCCGTGGTGCTGTTCTTGCTTGCGCCGTCTTGCTCTGCACGCTGGTTGGGTTTCGTTGGGGCTGGCATCGAGGCACAGCTGACTATACGCACAAGTCAGAATCTGCCCACAGGATCTCGTCCAAGAAACTCGCCTCTTCAAATGCCGGGGCGTCGTCACTTCTAACCGCGGCCGTGGGAAATTCGGCCTCTACTGATTCTTTAACCGCGGTCGGTCCTTTTGCGATGAGCGGACAAACCGTTGGAGCTTGCGATTCGCCGTCCCGGCCGCGCCCAGCGGTTGCCACTGCTCCGGCAGGTAGTCTTCTGGTTTACGAGAACGGAAAGGAAGTTTTCCGAAAGCTCCCTTCAGCGCCCGAAAAAAAGGAAAATGCAAAGGGCAGGGACTAGAGAAATTCAGATACAGAAAGCTCATGCAGCGTAATGTCCCGATTCAGCGGAACCTAGGCGCTCTACATGCCGGGCTCTTTGTGATCGCCCTAATGCTGGCGCTCCCACTTGCCGGACAAACTGGCGCTACCCGCTATGTGTCGACCAAAGGCAACGATAGTAATCCCGGCACGATCGGCGCGCCTTGGTTAACCATCCAACACGCGGCAAATTCAGTCTCGGCAGGCGCTACGGTATACGTCTTCGGGGGAGTTTACAACGAGTCTGTGAACTTTCCGGCGTCTGGAACAGCGTTGGCGCCGATTACATTCGAGAGTTATCCCGGACAGACTGCGGTGCTCGACGGGACTGGCGTTAGCTGCTGCACATCGAACCCGCCGTCGAGCGGGAACGACACGCAAGGTCTCATCAATATCGTGAACCAGAGCTACCTCGTACTCGCGGGACTTGAGATTCGCGATTTCACCACTGGCAATCCCGCCTACACCCCGGCCGGCGTCTGGATCACGGGCTCGGGCACTGGCATCCAGTTGCTGAACAATTTGGTGCACAACATCACGACTTCGTCGGAGGAGAACGGCAACGCTTTCGGCATCGCCGTTTACGGCAACTCGCAGACTCCGATCAGCCATCTGGTCATCACTGGCAACGAGGTCTACAGCCTGAAGACCGGGAACAGCGAATCGGTGAACGTCGATGGGAACGTAACCAACTTTGCCATTACCAACAACCTCGTTCATGACAATGACAACATCGGCATTGATGCGATTGGATACGAGGGCGTGGGTCCGGTCGGCTACGACGAGGCAATGTATGGGGAAATCCGCGGGAACACGATTTATAACATCAGCGGAATTCACAATGCGGGCGAGGGCAATTCTTACGACGCCGACGGTGTCTATTGTGACGGTTGCGCCTATGTCACGCTGGAGGGCAATCTCATACATAACGTCGACTACGGCATCGAGGTGGCCAGCGAACACAAAATCTGCCAGAGCACCGGCACCGAGTACTCCCCATCCGGAACCATCGGCAAAGGCAGTTCGCCGTGTAATGGCAGGTACGTCACGGTGCGCAACAACGTAGTCTATGACTCAAACGCCTGCGGTATCTCGATCGGCGGTTATGCTAACGACGTAGGCGGCAGCGCCCACGTCGTCATCGTAAACAACACTCTGTACAACAATAATACCCAGAACCAGGCTGGCGAATTCCAGATTCAGTACCACTCGGGAAAAGCTCAAGCGAACATCTTCGAAAACAACATTGTCTATGCCGGTGCACAAAATGTCTGGATTAACAGCTTCGTTGAACCCACTACGTCGTATCCTGCCCCGCCCGCGACGCTCAATTGGAACCTGTACCACTCCGCCGCGGGTTACGCAAAAGGAACGTCAATCTTTTGGGCTGGCGCGAGCAGCTATAAGAGTTATTCAGCCTATCAGAGCGCGGCCGGAGAAGATGCAAACTCCCCGAACGCAAACCCCCTCATCGTCAGCCTGGGATCCACGCCTCCAGACTTTGACATCACCGCTAAGTCGCCGGCCGTCAATGCCGGTAGCACCAGCCTCGCTTGTGGCGTTGGCTGGTGCAACAGCAATTCCCCCCATTCCATCTATGGAAGCACTGATTTCCTCGGCAATCCTCGAAGGAACGGTTCGAACATTGACATTGGCGCATACGAATCCACTGGAATCACCAACTCATTGACGGTGACTTTGACTTCGGGGACGTACACTCTCCAGCCAGGTCAGACGACCACTCTGACCACCACCGTCTCCGCCAATCCCGGTGATGGGGGTGTGCCCAGCGGTACGGTGAAGTTCATGCTTCGGTCGACCTTGCTAGGAACGGAAACGCTGGTGCCGGCCAGCGCCACGGAGTCTGCGGCGAGTCTGCCGCTCAGTGCGTCGGAGCTCGCGCACGGCGCCAACACGTTAACGGCAGTGTACTCGGGGAATTCGGTCTACGGCAGTTCGACTTCGACGCCCATCACGGTGACGCTGCAATAGCTGGTTTAGAACGTACACGTCAAGGGAGATTCGGCGAAGTGCGCTGCGTGCGGCGGTGACACAGAACCGGAGCGGCTGGAAGTCATTCCGTGGGCCAGTACTACGTCAGACGCCAAGAAGCAAGGGAGCAGGATTGAGGTTCACATGAGGAAGGGACGGACGTGCCTTAGGATCCGGTGGATAGGACGCTTGCACTCGATCGCGATCCCGAATCCTTTCCCTGACAAATGCTGTTCTAGACGAACTACTCGCCCAGCTCCTTTTAGCCGAATGGGCTTGTGAGTCTTGCTTCTCTGAATCGTCATCACGAACTCCACCTCGCAATTCGGCGGAACGGGCGATGGCGCCTGTAGCAGAACACCGCCTTGACTTATGTTGTTACTCATGGCTTCAAGTTCTTGCCGCTCACCGTCGCCCAGTAACTTCAGCCGAACGGGATAATCCAGAGGGAAACGAGGGTGCTTTCGTTCTTGATTCCGAATCGAAGCGTCATTGATTCGAGTCATTCCGTGTCTCACAGCGCAGTATTTACTATGATTTCACGATATAAAACGCCGTAACAGTGCACAAAAGGGCACAGCCCAAACGGAGATGTCAGCCTGAAATCCAACATCGAGGGGGATGTCCAGTCGGGCACGTAACCTAACCCGCCCGGCTGGTCGTTGTCCCGGTTTGCCAGGTCCGGGCAGGATTCCGTATGGAAAGGACCATCGGTCGATCGCGTCCCCGAGAATGTGATCTCGTCCGCCTACGACGACCTCCTCGCCACTCAACGAGCATCGGAGCCAGAGCGTAGAAGCGCCCCCGACACCAGAAATTCTTCCCAGCTAAGCGCTGACACATCATGACGGCGGGCGCCCCCCTTGCCGCCGGGCGCAGTGATTGCTACGGGAGTAAACTTTGGATTTCGGCGTCGTCAGCTGGTTGTCCTCAAATTTGGCAATCACTTTTCGGGAATAATGAGCTTCGAAGGAAAGTGAATCTGCTTACACTGCGCCATAGCAAAAAGCCGCCGTCTTCGGGTGGACATCGCCTTCGACAATGTCAGTCATGCCCGGGAAAACACACTTTCTCTCCCCCCGACGTCTGGTGAATTACTCAGGTTAAGCAGAATCCCAACCACGTTACTCATGGACACGCTCCTCAGCGCAGGCCCCGTGTACTTCTGACACCTTTGCAAACGCTTTGACCAGGCTCAAGTTAGGAAACGGATGCGCTCCCCCAAATGCTGGACCGTTGCCAAAACGTCCTTACGGTCGACAGGATCGGGCGAAAGCGTCTCTAAATCCCCCTCCGTACAGCGTGAACCAACGCTGGAAAGGATCGACCGTGAGAACTAACTCCCCTACCCAGCCTGCTGTGGCATTCATCCTGTCCCTTGCCGCTTTCATAGTCCTATTCCAAAACCTCAGTCTTAGTCAGAGCGTGAGTCCCCAAAACCTGGGTTTCGGCAGCGTCGCCGTGAACACCAGTGCGGCGAAGACCCTGACCATGACAGACGACAGACAAAGGGACCTGGTCGTTGAAAGCGTGACCGTGATGGGAACGGCTTTTACCATAAGCACGCCGGCCATGCCGATGACCTTGACGCCAGGGGGCAGCACGGGCTTTGTCGTGACCTTCACACCGCCAACAAGCGGGACCTTCGACGGCAATGTGGTAGTGACGCTCGCAAGACATGCCGATGGAGGGGACGGATCTCGCGTTGTTCGGGTACCTCTATCAGGAACTGGAGCTGGGAGTGGTACGGGCTCCCCGGTACTGCAATCCATCACGATAGGCCCGACTTCAGCTTCGATTAGCGTCGGTGCAACCCAGCAATTCGCGGCCACCGGTCATTACAGCAATGGCAGCACTCAGACTCTCGCCTCGGGTGTGACCTGGAGCTCTTCCACTACGACGTACGCCACCATCGGTGCAACCGGACTGGCTACGGGAGTGGCAGCCG
>Ga0182015_10004679_pt1 | contig 14603 bp, 10 predicted proteins | sample 712P3MmetaG_FD_120478 | JGI IMG/M metagenome (GOLD analysis project Ga0182015, IMG submission 120478) | Permafrost microbial communities from Stordalen Mire, Sweden - 712P3M metaG | ecosystem: Environmental > Terrestrial > Soil > Wetlands > Permafrost | place: Sweden: Stordalen | collected...
GACGAGGCGCTTAGGGCGAGCGAGCAGCGCTTCAAGGCAATCTTCGATCAGGCAGCCGTCGGCGTCGCCCAGATCGACGTAAAGACCGGTCGTTTTGTCCTGTTCAACAAGCATTTCTGCGAGCTCATCGGCCGCAGCCAGAACGAAATGGAGCAGCTCACCCTTCCCGAGATAATACATCCGAAGGAGATGACCGCTCACGTCGCGAAGCTGCAGAGGTTGAAGTCCGGAGTTTCCCGGGAGTCCACATGTGAAGGGCGCTACCTGCGCAAGGACGGCTCCGAAGCCTGGTTGAACATGACCATGTCGGCTATGTGGCGACCGGGCGAGCCCCCGGACTATGTCATCGCGGTCGCGCAGGACATCTCCAATCGAAAGCTCCTGGAGGAGCAGTTACGCCAATCGCAAAAAATGGACGCGATCGGCACCCTGGCTGGAGGCATTGCGCACGACTTCAACAACATCCTGACGATGATAAACGGATATACGGAGCTCGCGGAGCTCGAGCTGCGCGAGAATCCGTCGGTGCGTGAATACCTCGGAGAGGTGCGGATGGCGGCGAATCGGGCCACGAACCTCGTCCGCCAGATACTCACCTTCAGTCGCCAGCAGCCGCTCGAGCGCCGGCCCATCTCCCTGCTGCCCATCGTGGCCGAGACGCTCAAGCTGCTGCGCGCAACCATACCCTCGACCATCGAGTTCCATCGGGAATTCGCGAAAGACGTGCCCACGGTCCTTGCGGACGCGAACCAGATCCATCAGATCGTGATGAACCTCGGGACAAATGCCTGGTACGCGATGCAGAACCGCGCGGGCACGCTCGAGGTAAAGCTGGATCGATGCGTGGTCGATGCGGCCATTGCGGCGATGCAGCCGCGCCTCCAGCCGGGCGTCTACGCGCGGCTGAGCGTCGGGGATACCGGGTGCGGAATGGACCAGGCGACGCTCGGGCGGATATTCGAGCCCTTCTTCACGACGAAGCCGGCAGGCGAGGGGACGGGGCTCGGACTTTCGGTCGTGCACGGGATCATGGACACCCACGACGGCGTGGTAACCGCCGTCAGCCAGCAGGGCAAGGGAACGGTGTTTCAACTCTATTTCCCCGAGTATGTGGGGCAGACGGTCGCGGACTCCGCGCAGGTAAACTCGGTGCCGCGCGGCTCCGGCGAACGAATCCTTCTGGTGGACGACGAGGAACACCTGGTCAAGATGGGTCGGCTCGCGCTGGCCAAGCTCGGCTACGAGGTTGAATCGGCGACGCGACCCGAGGCGGCCCTCGCCATGTTCCGCACGGATCCCAGGCGTTTTGCGCTCGTGATCATGGACCAGACGATGCCGGGGATGACCGGCCTCACCCTTGCGAGGCAGATGAGGGAGATACAGCCAGAGATTCCGATCGTCCTCATGACGGGCAACAACCTCTCCCTCACTTCCGATGCCGTTAAGGACGCGGGCATTTCCCAGGTTCTTCTCAAGCCAACTTCCCTGCATTCGCTGGCATCCGCGGTGCAGGAGGCGTTGGCCTCCGTTCATCTGTCCCAGCCGGCGTGATCGGTGAGGGGCGCTCCTGCGCGCGCTACCCGGGCCGACGATGCGCCCCTCGTCCGCGCCGCAGCGCGCCCCGGGCATGTGCCCCCGTCAAACCACGTTCCCTCGGCGAATGTCGTCGTGTGGAGAACTGATCTCCGCTTGTGTCGCCGCGAGGATTCCCAATTATCCGGACGACCGGCGTTTTTCGGCTTACCCCCCGAGGCCTTTCCCGGGAACTCGGCACCGGCGGATTTCCCCCCACCCCACTCCCCATGGCGAGCGAACCCCCCTTCCTGGACCCGAGTCTCCCCGCCGAGCGGCGGATCGACGACCTCATCGGCCGCCTCACCCTGGAGGAGAAGGTCGACCAGATGCTCCACGAGAACAAGGCGATCGAGCGCCTCGGCGTGCAGGCCTACAACTGGTGGAACGAGGCCTGCCACGGGATCGCGCGCAACGGCCGGGCGACCGTCTTTCCGCAGGTGATCGGGCTCGGCGCGACCTGGAACCGCTCCCTCGTGCAGCGGGTTGCGGGCGTGATCTCCGACGAGGCCCGCGCGAAGCACCATGCCGCGCTGGCCGCGGGGCGCCGCGGCCAGTACCAGGGCCTCACGTTCTGGACGCCGAACATCAACATATTCCGGGACCCGAGGTGGGGCCGGGGCCAGGAGACGTTCGGCGAGGATCCCTACCTGACGGGCGAGCTCGGGCTCGCGATGGTGCGCGGCCTCCAGGGCGACGACCCGCACTACATGAAGGCGGCCGCCTGCGCCAAGCACTTCGCCGTCCATAGCGGTCCCGAGAGCGAGCGCCACGGCTTCGACGCGAGGCCGAGCAGGAAGGACCTCTTCGAGACGTATCTCCCGGCATTCGAGAAGCTCGTGCGCGGCGGGGTCGAGGCCGTCATGGGGGCCTACAACCGGACGCTCGGGGAGCCTTGCTGCGGGAGCCAGTTCCTCCTCGCCGACATCCTCCGGGGGCGCTGGGGGTTCAAGGGGCACGTCGTCTCCGATTGCGGGGCCCTGGACGACATCCACACCTTCCACAAGAGCACGGGGAACGCCGAGGAGTCCGCGGCGCTGGCGGTCCGCAACACCTGCGATCTCAACTGCGGGGGCACCTACAACCACCTCCTGGCGGCCGTCGGCCAGGGCCTGATCTCCGAGGCCGACATCGACGCCTCGGTCCGCCGCCTGCTGGCGACGAAGTTCAAGCTGGGACTCCTGGATCCCCAGGAGCGTGTCCCGTGGTCGAAGACCGCGGACTCGATCATCGACTGCGAGGCCCACCGGGCACTTTCAAGGGAGGCGGCCGTCGAGTCGATCGTCCTCCTGAAGAACAACGGGATCCTCCCCCTGCGCAGGGACCATGAGAGCATCCTCGTCACGGGCCCAACCGCAGCCAACACCTGCGCCCTCCTGGGCGACTACTTCGGGATCTCGTCCCGGCTGATCACGCTCCTCGAGGGGATCACCGAGTCCGTCTCCGAGGGCTGCCGGATCGTCTACCGGACGGGCTGCCCGCTCCTGAGCGCGCCCGCGCCGGGCGTCAACTACACCTACCCGACGGCTGCGGAGAACGAGATCACGATCGCGGTCCTCGGCCTCGACCCGTCGCTCGAGGGCGAGGAGGGGGACGCCGTCGCCTCCCCAACGGACGGCGACCGCGACGCGATCGAGCTGCCCCAGGTGCAGCGCGGGTTCCTGCTCGAGCTGAGGAAGCACGCGAGGAAGCTGATCGTGGTCCTGACCGGCGGAAGCGCGATCGCCGTTCCCGAGGCGCAGGACATCGCCGACGCCGTGCTCCAGGTCTGGTATCCTGGCTGCGAGGGTGGCCGGGCGCTGGCGGACGTCCTCTTTGGAAACGCCTCGCCCTCCGGAAGGCTGCCGGTGACCGTCCCGGTGCGCACGGCCGACCTGCCGGCGTTCAGCGACTATGGCATGCGGGGCCGCACCTACCGCTTCGCCGAGACCGAGCCGCTCTACCCGTTTGGGTTTGGACTCGGCTATGGGAAGCCCGAGTATGGCGCATTGAAGCTGGATGCGAAGACGCTGGCCCCCGGGCAGGAATTGACGGCCCGGACAACCCTGAGGAACTCGGGCCCGAGGGCGATAATCGAGGCCGTGCAGTGCTACGTGCAGCCTCCGCGCGGCTGGCCGGACGCCCCGCTGGCCACGCTGGTCGACTTCCAAAAGGTCGCGGTCGCCCCCGGCGCGACGGCCGAGGTTGAATTCCGCATACCCGCGGGAGCCTTCGCGCAGTTCGACGCGGCGGGCCGGAAGGTCCATTTTCCCGGGCGTTACGGCGTCGTGGTCGGATCCGCGTCGCCCGGGCCCCGCGCCCAGGCGCTCGGGGCGCCCCCTCCCGCGGCCGCTGAGATCACGCTTGTCTAGGCGCAGCGCCGCCCGGCCGCCCGGAAACCCCCGCCCCACCAGCCCATGAGCGATCCCACCCAGAAACTCTCCTTCGCGGAGAAGGTCGGCTACAGCTGCGGCGATGCGGCCGCGAACTTCGTCTTCATGTCGATGGTGCTTTTCCAGGCGAACTTCTACACCGACGTGTTCGGCCTGGCCGCCGCCACGGCCGGCACGATCATCCTGGTCGCGCGGCTCTGGGATGCGTTCTTCGACCCGATCATGGGGATCACCGCGGACCGCACCCACACGCGCTGGGGCCGCTTCCGGCCGTGGGTGCTCTTCACCGCGCTGCCCTGGGCCGTCGTCATGTACCTCGCCTACCGGACGCCGACGGGCTGGACCGGCACCTCGCTGATCATCTACGCCGCCGTCACGAACATCCTGCTGATGACCGTCTACTCGATGAACAACATGCCGTACTCGGCGCTCGGGGGCGTCATGACGGGGGACGTGCACGAGAGGGCGAGCCTGAACTCCTTCCGGTTTGTCGCGGCCAGCATCGCCCAGCTGATCGTCGGCGGGTTCACGCTTCCCCTGGTGGCCAAGTTCGCCGGGCCGAGTCACGACAAGCAGCATGGCTGGGCCGTGACGATGGGGATCTGGGCGGCCCTCTGCTTCGTCCTCTTCCTGATCACCTTCGTGAGCTGCCGGGAGCGCATCCACCCCGAGCCGAAGCAGAAGTCCACGCCGAGGCAGGACTTCGGTGACCTGGTCCACAACAGCCCGTGGCTCGTCATGTTCCTCCTGACCTTTGTGCAGTTCGGGATCATCTCGATGCGCGGGGGGGCGATGTACAACTACTTCCACTCCTACGTGGACAAGGGGGCCCTCTATGACTGGCTCCAGACTCTCCACCTGACCGCGGCCCCGCTCGCCCCGGGCGAGCCCACCTCGGGAATCCTCGAGTGGCTCGGCTACATCGTCCACGCGGACCGCTCCGACGCCGCGAACTCGAACGTGGCCGACGTCGCGAACAGCATCATCAACATGATCGGGACGGGCGTCATCATCATCGTCATCCTTCTCTCCCCTTCCCTCGCGAGGAGGCTAGGGAAGAAGACGGTCGCCGTCGGCGGCTTCGCCCTGACCGCGGTGGCGTCCGCCCTGTTCTACCTGCCGGGACCGACCAACATCGGGGCGATGATCCTCCTCTCGGTCCTCTGGTCGGTGACCTATGCCCCGACGATCCCGCTCTGCTGGGCGATGTTCGCCGACGTGGCCGACTACTCCGAGTGGACGAACAACCGCAGGGCGACCGGCATGATATTCGCCACCATCGGCTTCGCGCTCAAGGCGGGCCTGAGCATTGGGTCGGCGTCGTTCCTCTGGCTCATGAGCATGTACGGCTACGCGGCCAACCAGCCGCAGACGGGCCGGACGCTCGAGGGCATCCGGATGTGCTCCAGCGTCTACGTCGGGATCCTCTTTGGCATCTGCACGGTCCTCGTGGTCTGCTACAAGATCAACAAGCGGCTCACGTTCCAGATCGCGGACGAGCTCGCCGTCCGCCGCCGGAAATTCGCGGGCGCCTAGGCGCCGGGGAGAATCGCCATGCGCTTCAGGGGCCTAGCGATCCTTGCCTGCGGCCTCGCCGCCGCCCGCGCCCAACCCGCCGCAGGGGTCGCCGGCCCACTGGCCCCGGACATCCGAACCCGCAACCTCTTCGCCGGCCTCCTCGGCAGGAGCGAGGCCGAGGTGGACGCAAAGGTCTCGGCGGCGTGGCGGCAGTTCTCCGGCGGCGACCCCGGCTCCCAGCGCCTTTTCTACCCGGTCGCCGGGGACATGGCCTACATCCCCGACGTCGCCAACAACGACGTGCGCACGGAGGGGCTCTCCTACGGCATGATGATCTGCGTCCAGCTCAACCGGCAGGCCGAGTTCAACCAGCTATGGCGGTGGGCCAAGGCGAACCTGTACCACCCGAGCGGGCCGTTCCGGGGGTTCTTCGCGTGGCACGGGGACCTTGAGGGCCGCCAGCTCGACCCGGGGCCCGCCTCGGACGGCGAGGAATGGTTCGTGATGGCGCTCTTTTTCGCGTCCCACCGCTGGGGAAGCGGCGACGGCATATTCAACTACGAGCGCCAGGCCCAGGACCTCCTGCGCACCATGCTGCACAAGAGCGAAGAGCGCGGGCATGAGGACTACACCGACATGTTCAATAGGGCCGCAAGGGAGGTCGTCTTCGTCCCGCACGGCGAGGGCGCCCTCTTCAGCGACCCCTCCTACCACCTGCCGGCGTTCTATGAGCTCTGGGCCCGCTGGGCCGAATCGCCCGCGGACCGCGACTTCATGGTGGCGGCGGCCACCACGAGCCGCGCCCTCTTCAGAAAGGCTGCGGACCCGGTGACCGGGCTCATGCCCGACTACTGCGAGTTCGACGGGCGGCCCCACGCCAGGAGGGGACACGAGGATTTCCGATTCGACGCGTGGCGCACGCTGTCCAACCCCGCGGTGGACTACTGCTGGTTCGGGGCCGACCCGGAGGCGGCGCAGGAGGCCAACCGGGTGCTGCGCTTCCTTTCCGGGGACGATCACATGGCCCATGACCGGTTCAAGCTGGACGGGACGCCGGTCGGCGACGACCCAAACTCCCCGGGCCTTGTCTCCATGGCCGCCACCGCGGGACTGGCCGCCGACCCCGACCTGGCGCGGCCCTTTGTCGAGAGGCTATGGAATATGGAGATGCCCTCCGGCCACTTTCGCTACTACAACGGCATGCTCTACATGCTTGCGCTCCTAGAGGCCGGGGGCCGGTTCAGGGTCTATGCACCGCAGGCGAGCCACTGACCCGGATGAGATGGTCCATTCCCATGAAGACAGGCGCACTCCTTGCCTTGGCGCTCGCCGCCGCCTCGGCGGCCCCGGGCCGGCCCGTCACGTTCGAGTCGTTCGAGTACACGGGCCGCGACGCCGTCTTTTCGGCCCCCCTTGAGGATGGGCACTACCGTAACCCGGTCCTTGCCGGGTTCTACCCCGACCCGGACATCTGCCGGGTCGGGGACGACTACTACGTCGTCAATTCCTCGTTCGGGTACTTTCCCGGGATCCCGGTCTTCCACAGCCGCGACCTCGTGAACTGGAAACAGGTCGGGAGCGTCATCGACCGCCCCGGACAGCTCGACTACAAGGGCCTTGGCGTGTCGCGCGGCATATTCGCCCCGTCGCTCAGCTACCGCGCGGGCACCTTCTACCTCATCTGCACGTTCGTCGACGGCGGCGGCAACTTCCTCGTGACCGCCGCCAACCCGGCCGGCCCGTGGTCGGACCCCACCTGGCTGGGATTCGACGGAATCGACCCGTCGATCCTGCTCGACGACGATGGCCGCGCGTGGGTGGTCAACAATGGCGCGCCCCCGGACAACAAGCCGCTGTACAGCGGGCACCGGGCCATCTGGATCCAGGAACTCGACCTGGCGAACAGGAAGCTCGTCGGGACAAGGACGATCATCGTCAACGGAGGGGTGAACCTTGCCGACCATCCCGTTTGGATCGAGGCGCCGCACCTGTTCAGGAAGGACGGCTGGTACTACCTCATCTGCGCCGAGGGCGGAACAGCCGAGCAGCACTCGGAGGTCGTTTTCAGGAGCCGTTCCGTCCTCGGGCCGTTTGTCCCCGGGCCCACGAATCCAATCCTGACCCAGCGCACGCTCCCCGACAGCCGTGCGGATCCGGTCACGTCCACGGGCCACGCGGAGCTCGTCAGTGCCACGGACGGCACGTGGTGGGCGGTCTTCCTCGGGTGCCGACCCTACCGGGGCGGCGACTACAACACGGGGCGGGAGACATTCATGCTGCCCGCGACGTGGACTGACGGCTGGCCGACGATTCTTGCCCCCGGGCTTCCGGTGCCCTACTCCGTCCCGTCGCCGCTGGGAGCAAGCGTCGGGGATGCCGCTGCTGCCCCGCTCACCGGCAACTTCACCTGGCGCGACGACTTCAGAGGGCCGCGCCTCTCGAAACTCTGGATGGGGCTGAGGGCATTGCCGCAAGTGACGCTCGGCGCCGAGGGACTGGGGCTGACCGCGAGCCAGGACGCCCTCTCGGGAGTGGGCTATCCGGCCTTCGTCGCCCGGCGGATCCAGCATGCGCGGTTCACGGCGTCGACAACGCTTCTGACCCCCTCCGAAGGCGTGTCAGCGGGCCTGGCAGCGTTCCAGAACGAGGCCCACCACTACTTCTTCGGGGTCCACCGGCGGAAGGCGGGACTGGAGGTGTTCGTTGAGCGCCTCAACGGGACGCCGGCCGAAAGGATCGCCAGCGAGGTAATCGCCGGCACGGGAAGGATCGAGCTGCGCATGACCGAGGATGACTCAACGTGCAGCTTCGAGTACTCCTGCGGGGCCGGCCCTTGGCGCACGCTCCTCGAGGGCGCCGACGCCACCCTCCTCAGCACGCGGGTCGCCGGGGGCTTTGTCGGGGCCGTTGTCGGGCCGCACGCCCGAATCGACCCCTGAAAGCCTAGAACCCGATGCTGATGCCGCCGTCGACCGGGAGAATAACGCCGGTTACGAATTCCGCGGCGGGTGAGGAGAGGTAGACCGCCGCCCAACCGATGTCCGCGGGCTTCCCGAGCCTCCCCATGGGCGTCCGCGACAGGATCTTGTCCCGCCGCGCGGGATCGCCGTCGAGGGCCTTGCGGGACATCTCCGTCTCTATCCAGCCGGGGGCGATCGCGTTCACGCGGACGCCGTGCGGGGAGAACTCAGTGGCATAGCCCTTCACCATGCCGACGTAGGCCGCCTTCGCCGCCGTGTAGGCTATGACGAGCGGTATCCCGAAGAGGGACGCCATCGACGCCGTGAAGAGGATGCTCCCGCGCTTGCGGGCAATCATCGACGGAACGGCGGCCCTTGTCAGCGCGTGCGCGCCAAAGACGTGCGTCCGGAGCACCCGCTCGAATTCCTCCGGGGTCGTGTCCAGGGCCGGCTTCTTCAGGTGGATGCCGGCGTTGTTCACGAGGCACGTGACCGGACCCGCCTCGTTTGCGACGCGCTCGACGAGGGCCTGCGCCTTGTCGAGCTGCGTGACGTCGTGGACGACGAGGCTCGCGAGGCCCCCGATCTCCTTCACCCCGGCCGCGAGCTCCGCCTCGCGGCGGCCGATCAGCACCACGCGGGCCCCGGCGGACGCCATTGCGCGCGCGATCGCGAGCCCGATCCCGGTGCCCCCTCCGGTGATGACCGCGACCTCGCCCTCGAGGGAAAACGCGGCGGGGAAAGGGGTGTTCTTCATGGGATGCCGACAGATTTCATCGCGGACTTCATGTAGCCCATGGCGAAGGCCATCCCGGCATGCCAGGGCGCCGCGCAGGACATCTGGGGGGTGTGGTCGGGAATGAGCACGCCGTCAAAGTTGTTCCTCTTCAATATCGCGAGCACGCGGTGCATGTCCACGTCCCCGTCGTCTATGAAGGTCTCCTTGTAGGTGGGCACCTTCCCGGTGACATTCCGAAAATGCACGTAGCCGAGCCTGCCCTGGCGGCTGTAGCGGTCCACCTCGTCGTAGATGTCGCCCTCTGTCATCTCGGCGAGGGACCCGATGCAGAACTCGAGCGTGTTGGCCGGGCTCGGGTTCATGTCGATCAGCCTCTGGTAGAAGCGGGGTTGGAAGACCAGGCGGGGCTGGCCGCGGACAAAGGGCGTCGGCGGATCGTCCGGGTGAGCCGCCAGCTTGACGCCCGCCTCCTCGGCCACCGGGAGCACCTCTCTCAGGAAGGCGTCCAGGCGGCGCCACAACTCCTCGTGAGTGATGGGCGCCACCGTCCCCGCCGGCGCCTTGGCGTCGTACACCATGTTCCAGACCATGCCATTGGACATCGGGGCATCGTAGGGGCCCTCCATCCCGACGGACGGCGCGTCGCCCCTCGCGTAGTTGCCTTTCGTGCGGCCCGCCACGCCCGCGATGCTGAAATTGTAGCCCATGACCGGGATCCCCGCCTGGCCCATCCGGCGGATGATGGTCTTGACGTTCTCGATGTGCTGGGCGCGCTTGGGGCCGTCGAGGAGCACGTCGTGCCAGTGCGCGGGGTCGAAATTCTCGATCGCCTCAAGCTTGAGCCCCGCCGCCTCGACCCCGCGGCGAAGCGCCACCATCTCCTCCAGGCTCCAAAGCCTGTCGGGATCGCCCGCCAGCCCCCAGCCGCGGTCGGTTCCCGTGGGCTGGTCGTCGGGGGCGTCCGCCGCCCCACCGCGGAAATAGTCGACGAAGTGCGCCACGATGTGCGTCGCGCCCGCCTGCCGCGCGAACTGGAAGTTCTCGCGGGTGAGCATGTGGCGGTAGAGCCCGAGGCCTAGCTTCATGACGGGGCCGGGTGACTGCCTTGGGCGTCGTGGGGGAGCCGCGGCCGATGGATCCGCTTGCCGCCTATGGTTTTGCCGCGGGCTTCGCGGCCGGGGTCGGCGCGGCCGCCTCCTTGTCGGGGGCATCGGGCTTGTCAGGCGCAGCATCCGTCGTCTCCACCTTCTCCTCCGGCTTGACTGCGGCCGCCTGGGCTGCGAGTTCGGCCACGTCGGCCGAGGTCAGGACGACCGGCCCGCTGGGACGGTCGTTCTCGAGATACTGCGTCGAGATGCCGAGGACCAAGCCTGAGGGATCGAAGATCGGCACTCCCAGGGACTGGTCGCTCATCAGGAACATCCGGCGCGGCTTCTCCACGATGCCAAGCACGGTCGTCTGCCGGACGATCGGCGTGCGCTGCAGGCTCTTTGAGACCCTGGACACGAAGTAGTAGTTGCCGAGAACCTCGGCCGTCGCCGGCTTGTCGAGCGGGATGCTCGGGAAGGTGCGCGCCGGCGCGGCGGCGTCCGGCAGCGGGGCTATGAAGATCAGGTTCAGGTCGGGGTCCTTGAGCACGATGACCGCCGGCACCTCGGTGTTGTTGGCGAGGCGAAGCTTCACCTCCTTGAACTCGGTCTCCCCGATCTCGATCTTCTGGCCGCCGCCCTGCTGCGCCCGCATCGCCTCCAGCGACCCCTTGGGGTCGATCATGCTGAGGACCGCCACCGTCAGCCCGGTGGGCGAGATCACGGTTCCGTTCACCTCAACCTTGTTCTCGCGCGGCGGCATCGCCCGGTCGCCAATCGTCATCCTGATCGTCACGACGACCTCCACGGAGACGATCGTGTCGGCGTAGCGCTTCACCAGGGCGCGGCCGCTAGCGGCCTCGGCATCGGTGATGGCGCGCACCTGGGACGCGGGGACTGCGAGACCGAGCAGCGCTAGGAGGAGGACGGGGCGGCGGAAGGGATTCATGATTTCACGGGTTTTAGGTTTATCTCCACAAAGAGTGTCTGGCCGCGGCGGTTCACCTGCAGCACCCACCAGCGCTTGTCGGACTTGGCGGCCTCGTCGCGGGCGCGGTGCAGTTCCTCCACGTCGGCGACCGGGGCGCCCTCGGCGGATATGATGAGGTCGTCGCCGTGGAGCCCGGCAAGCTCAGCCCAGCCCGCGGCGGTCGTCGACGAGACAAGCGCCCCCTTGGCTGTGGGCGAGAGCTGCAGCCTCGCGCGGTCCTCGAACGAGGGATCGCGGACCTCGAACTCGAGCTTCTCGTCCTCCCAGAGGGGCATCTCGGCGGACGGCTTGGGCTGAACCTCGAAGGTGACGGGGACGTCCATGCTCTTTCCGTCCCGCCAGAGGGTGACCGTCGAGGACGTTCCGATCTTGTACTGGCGGATCTGCCTGGCGAGGACCTCGCTGTCCTCGGCCCGCCTCTCGGGGATCGGGACGCCGTCGAGATCCAGGAGCACGTCGCCGACCTTGAGGCCCGCCTTCTCCGCCTCGGTTCCAGCGTAGACGCGGGTGATCCTCGCCCCGCCATCCTCGGAGTTGATACCCAGCCGCTTGTTCAGCTTCGGGGTGAGCGGCTGCGAGACAACCCCCAGCCACGCCTTGAGCGCGCTCGGGGCGATATGGTGGGGATTCGTGTTCCTGAGGTCTATGGCGGCGTCCAGGATCGCGCCGTCCCGGCGTATGCTGGCGATTGCCTGGTGGGTGAGCGCGGTCTCCGAGTCGGGGAAGAACTTGGCCGTGATCTCGCGAAGGGCGGCGACGCTCGTGACGGGCTTGCCGTCCACGGCGATGACAACGTCGCCGCGGCGCAGTTCCGGCTCCGCCTGCCCGCAGGGGCCGCCCGGGCGGATGTTCTCCAACATAACTCCCTGGCGGTCGGGAAGCTGCTCCTCGAGCACGACGGCCGGGGTCAGGTCCCTGACGACGGCTCCCCATTCGCGCACCTCGATGTCATCGGCCTGCGCGGGCTCGCGAACGGCGAGCGGGAACTGCGCGACGCGGCGCTGGCCGCCGCGAAGGTAGTCCAGCCTGAAGACGTCGCCGGGGAGACGGCTGGTCTCGAGGCGGTAGTAATGGGCGACCGCCTTCTCCTGCGCCCCCTCGATCGGAATGCCGTCGCAGGCGAGGATCACGTCGCCCGGCTCCATGCCGGCCTTCGCGGCAGGCGAGCCGTCGTTCACGTCGGAAACGAGGACACCCACGTCGGACCCGTCGGCCTCGAGCCTCGGCTGCACGGTCAGGCCGGACCAGCCCCGGGACACGTGGCCGTGCGCGATCAGCTGCATCGCGATGGCATGGGCGAGGTTCCCGGGAATGGCCCCGCTCAGGTTGAAGACGCCGATCTCGTTCACGCCGATCACGTCGCCGCGTATGTTCACGAGGGGGCCGCCGCTGTTTCCGCCAAAGATGCTGGCGTCGTGGAGGATCCAGCGGACGAGCGTTCCGACGTCCTCGCCCCGCAGCATCATCTTCCCGACCGTCTGCTCGGGAAGGACCATCGAGGGATTGGAGACGATGCCCCTCGTCACCGACTGGGAGAGGAAGCCGGGGCTTCCCAGGGCAAAGACGGCGTCGCCGGGACCCATCTTGTCCGAATCACCGAATGTCGCGACCGGCAGCGGGCCGGTGCCGCTTTTCAGTTGGCTCAGGTCCATCTGCAGGACCGCGATGTCGGTCATCGGGTCCTGCCCCACCCTGTGCGCGTCGACGTGTTGCCCGTCGTAGAGGTAGCACCGGAACGTGTCCACGTCCTCGCTGACATGGCAGTTCGTGAGGATGTGCCCCTGAGCCGAGATGATGACGCCGCTGCCCGCGGTCCAGGACTTGGTCAGGTGCCCGTCGTAGGGGCGCAGGCTGATGGCCTCGATCCGCACAATGGTCGGGAACACATGCGCGAGCATGGCGGATTCCGCGGCGGTCGGGCTTGAGGGCGGCGCCGAAAGCGCCGGGATCGCCAGAAGCGGGAAAAGGAGGCAAAGCCCCAGGGCGCAGATTTTCCTCATGGGCCGGTCCGTCATGTCTGTCGTCATAGGGGTGTAACCGGTGGCCATTGCACACGATTCGCGGGCGAGTGGTAAACGACAAAAAGCGCATAACTTGCGCGCATGGAAGGGATTCGCGGAACATCCGGGCTCACGTTGATGTCCGTTAGCGCCCTGCACCCATTTCAGCCCGCAACACAGCGTGAAGTTTGCTGCAGACACCCAATTTTCCGACGTAGACATGATGATATCAGCGAGCCAAAAACGGACAATTGCCGAGCCATCAAGGCTTTATTCCGTCGAAGCCGGAATTGGCATGGCGTGAGCAAATAGGGTGCCCGAAATATCCCGATGAAAATCCGAAACCACATCCTGCCGGCGCTCCTGATCGGGGTCCTGGCCCAGACAGCCAGAGGCGCACCGGCACAGGACGCGGCTCCAAACACGGATTCGAAGGCGGCGGTCCCCGCAGCGAAGGCGACTGACACCGGCCTGAAGTCAGGGATGCCTTCCGAAACCGTGATCAAGATCATGGGCCAGCCCGCTGAAGTGAAACCAATGAAGACACAGGAGGGGAAGGCCGAGATATGGGTATATCGGCGGCAGGTCGCCGACCGGGTTGACTACGTGGTCATCTCGACGCCGATCATTTCGACCGTGCCGGACGGCAGGGGCTCGACCCGCACGGTGGTCACCGGCGAAAGGACCGACAACCAAGAGCAACACCACATCACGACCGACGTGATCGAGGTCCTGATGTTCAACGACCACTACGTGACCCAGAAGATCACGCGCACGGAATCCACGAGGATCATCTGATCCGGCGCCCAGGCGGACCGATAAGCGGGTCCCTAGAAGGAGACGTCCACGTGCTCCGTGGCCAGCAGGACCGACTTGTCGTGCGTCGCCGCCTTGAACGCGACGCGGATGGCGTCGATCGCGGCGCGGTTCGCGGCCGTGTCCTCGTAGAGGATGATGAGCACCTTCGAGCGCAGGCGGCTCGGCTCCTCCCCGACATGGCCGCGCCACTGCCCGTAGGCATCGAGGACGGTCAGGCCGTCCGGAAACCGCGGGGTCACCTCGCGGTCGAGGAACGCGCGCCAGCGCATCTCGCCGATGCCGTCGTCGGGGGCCCCGAAGGTGCCGACGCCGAAGTAGAGCTCGCTTCGCAGCCAATGGGCCGCCTCCGGCCGGGCGGCGTCGCCCTGCAGGGTCGCGGTCGGCTGGGCGGGAGCGTCGGCGGAGGCGAAGCGGGCGGCGAGCGTGAGCGCGACAAGCGCGGCGGCAAGGAACATGGTTTTGGACTTCATGGGAAAAAGAGGTGTCGGGCCCTCAAGTGAGCCGGGCCTTGCGGGCGGAGATGATCTCGGTGTTCATCCCGGCC
>Ga0182015_10004680_pt1 | contig 14602 bp, 16 predicted proteins | sample 712P3MmetaG_FD_120478 | JGI IMG/M metagenome (GOLD analysis project Ga0182015, IMG submission 120478) | Permafrost microbial communities from Stordalen Mire, Sweden - 712P3M metaG | ecosystem: Environmental > Terrestrial > Soil > Wetlands > Permafrost | place: Sweden: Stordalen | collected...
GTATCAGACGGAGGAGACGTAGTGGAGTCCTGCGTGATCGACACTATCGGATAGTTATTGGTGAGCGTTGCTGTAGCATCCAGTCCAGTCCCTGAGCCAGTTGCTGTGGTAGTTGCTGCAGAAAACTGTGTTGTACTGGGAGGTGGTGTACCTAATACCGAAAACGTAAATCCATCAAGTTCTGGGTTTCCGGTTCCAGCGACTGTGTACAAGGACCCTACTACAGGAACAAAACCACCCTGTGCTACAAATGTGAAAGTTACCACGTCACCAGAAATGGTATACGCGGTGACTTGTAAGGGTGCTGCAGTGCTGCCTGTTGAGGAAGCAAAGCTTGGTGGTGCTCCTGGGCCTACTTGAGAAAGTGGTGCGAAATCTGTTCCGTTGTAAACTCGTGGACGGTCTGTCCCGATGGATAAATCCGAGAACATAATGTGTTCGCGGTTGTCCATAGTGGCACTTTGTGCAAATGATCCTGGCAAAATGCCAGTCAGTGCTACCGACAGAACCCCAGGCAAGTTAGTCACGTCTTCTTTCCACAGAATGCCGGATGCGTCCAGAGCTAACGTGTATGTCTGTCCAGTGTTCTGCACATATGACTTTATGTAGTTGAAGTTCACTAGAGAGGGAGTTATGTAAGCCAACATGTCTAGGTCGTTGACGAACGTGGTGCCTGCTCCAGTTGCTGTGATCTGCACTCCAAACTCTGTGTTGTTAACATCCGAGAAGAGCCACGTAGAATCCCAAAGGTCGCCTGCTGATCCCAAAGAATACACCGTGGGAGTAGTTGTTAGGGCCTGGGTCTTTTGGTCTCCTACTGGTATTCCGTTCTTTAGAAGTTGCAGAACTATAGAAGAAGAGTTGGACGTGTATGCCTGAAATGTTGAAACGAAACCTGTGATTCCAGCAGTAGCGGGTATGGAAAAGGTGTACACTGTGGTGACTAGAGCTTCGGTTCCACCTGCTAACTCGTAGTACACGGTCACAATCAAAGTGTTGGCAGTGATCTTTGCCGTTCCGCTCGTTACATTGCCGGAGATTTCTACTCCAAGAGCACTTCCGTTTACGTCGCTAGGTGTTAAGTCGGTTCCCCACTGGTATGCAGAGGAACCTGCTGTGTACGTATTTGTGGTAGTCCCGATTGGCACTTTTACTACTGTGCCCACGGGCGCTAGGGTATTCCCATTGACTAGCTGTACGTTCAGTGAGGCCACTCCAAAAACTGAGCTAGCTGCTTTCACTGACACTTTAATTCCTGTTACCGTTGCGTCTGCTGGTATAGAGATAGTCCCTTGTGTTGCAGCTAGGGGGTTCTGTGTTTGTCCAGCTGTTAGTGTCAGTGTGGCTACTGCTGCTCCGGTGGTCAGCACATTTGCTGGGTTGCTCCACGAAGCGGCTCCCCCATCAGGTGCGTTGCCTGCACTGGTTGGCACCTGCTGCGTGTTGTTGAGGGCTCCCGATACAACCGATGCGTACGCTGAATTGCTGAGTACGTTCGTTGGGTTCTGCCAAACATTGCCTGTACCCGATGAGACGGCTACTGAGGGAACGTTAGGTCCAGCGAAGTTACCAGTGGTAGAAGTTGCTGTTCCTACGAAACCTGTGTAGGTTCCTGCGGGGATAGCTACCAGTGCTGTAAACGTCTGACCTACAGGATTCACTGTTACGGCAAACACCGTAGTACCGTTTAGAACTGTTGCGTTACCTGTGAATCCGCTGAGCACAAAGCCTTCGTTCGGAGTAGGTGTTGGCCCTGTGTAAGAGAAGGTTCCTATTCCTGCATATACCACAAGCTCCGAGATAACCAAAGTGTTAGTAAAGGTGTAAACCGATTGTAGTCCGGCGCGCGTGAATACGCTGCCGATGATGAAGTCTACGTCGTAGCATCTTGGAGAAGCACCTTCTGGCAAATCTTGAGCATTGCATGCTGTGACAAGGCCCCCCATTGTATCGAGCGTAGCTGTCAAATGTGTTACGAAAAAACCGTTTCCGTTTTCTCTCTCGTAGTTACCTACGACGTTCAGACTATATCATCACCCTAACGGGTGTCGAGTGCTTCGGGAACACTGTTCCCTACTCCCTGCTAAGGGATAGTCGTTGCACCTTCCCCTTGCGGGGCTCGGCTCAGGATTGACCTATCACTAGGTGTTTCCCTGAATTCTCTCGATGAATCATCTGCACATTGCTGTGCAGAGCGGCTATGCTAACCGAGCTGTTCTAGGTTATGCCCCAAGATAGCTCCATTTCTTCACGTAAGAAATAACGTCTTCCATGATTTTCACACTCTCTTGTAAATTTCCTAAACCAAGATTGCAGTTAAGACACAGAATACCTCTTGGTTTTGGAGGAAAGACATGCTTGTGGTCAGCATAGGCTTTATCTGTGTGATTGCTGTTTACTTCTATACTTAAAGGTTTTCTACAAGATGGTATAGCGCACTTACCGTCTTGCTCTTTCCACGCTTCTTCAAAGCGTTCTAAAGTCCAACCTACCTTTTTAAGCTGCTCCCCACGCCGTCTTTGTCGCTCTGCTGCCCATCGCACAGGGTCTGCTTTCTGCAAAGCGTTATACTTAGCTTCATTTGCTCTCTGCCTTTTTCTTTGGTCTGCGCGGTGGCATATTCTGCATATTCTGTGTTTTCCATTTTTCAGGTAGGTGTTCTCAGGTGTGAACTCATGTCCATGGATGCAGTGGGTCTTTCCTGAGTTTTGATTCTTATGTTCTCCGCTTAGTGTTTTATTAGAGTGGTACCAACTCAACTTGTACTCCCGCATTTCCTCTGCGGTCTTCTTTGGTTGTACGTTCATTGACTTTTCTCTCCTCAAGTAGATCGCGCAGGGAGGCTTGAGGGCACTCCCTCGCGCTAGCCCGTAGCCGCTAAGCCACGAGATGTTAAAATGTGTGCGCCGATTCACACGGCGCTTCCTACGGGCAGCGTAGGTGCTTATGCTTGCTCCGTCGATCCAGCCTTACGACACTGCACTGGACTTACGGTAAAACTTACTCCCGCTACTTCTCCCACGTTACCGGGGGTTTCCACCAAGCATGTAACGCGGTCCCCTGACCCACCGTACGTGCTGGTGGTGACCGGAGAAATAGCAGTTACTAAGCACCGCACGTTGACGTATGTGCCAATCGCAAATGGTGCTCCGAAAATATCACGTTCTTGTTGTGCCATTGTTGTTATCCTCTCACCGACGTTCGGTCTACCCATGCTTCAAAGAGAAGCTGATCAGCCAAAATTGCGGCTGGTACGGTTTGTCCGGCCAGCAGTTCTACCCCTTGGAATAGAATCTGCAATGAATCGTTAGTCGGGCTGTAGTGGTACTCAATGCTTACCGTTGTGGTATTCAGCGGGTCTTCTCCGTAAACGTCACACTTCAAGAACACATTGAAGTCTACCGTGCGTGCATCCAAGAAAGGCACTAGGCCGAATGGGATGCCGCCCACAGTGTAACCGCCGGGGGAAATAGTCACCAGACCCCAAGCACGAATTGCCTTACCTGTGATGTCTGGGAAGCAAATCTCGCTCAGGGTAGCGCTAGCAGTTCCTGAGGAAAGTGTGACTGGCAAAGCAGAAGAGGAAGGCATAGTGATGGCGTTGTCAAGAAGCGTAACCGCTCCAGTCAAGCCAATTGCTCTGCCGTTCAGTGATGCCCCTGTTCCCAATGAAACGGAAGCTAGTGCAACCATGTCTCCTACTGCCACGGCAGATGTGCCGATGGTGATGGAAGACCCGGCCACAAAGATTACGTTCTTTGCCTGCGCACCGTTGGTGAGAAGGATAGAAGCTCCCACGTTGATCGTTAGTGTTGATCCGATTTGGAAGATGAAGTTTCCGTTACCGCTAAGGGTAAGAACTCCACCTACGGACAAGTCAAGAGAACTCAACGCTGTGTAGGTGCCGGGAGTAAGTGTCTGCCCAGCCAGTTCCGAGATGATCGTGCCGGGTGGCAAGCTCTGGAAATGATTGTACGCAGACATAGCGTCGATCTCTGCTTGGTTTGCTACTTGGTCAGTAGCGTGAGTGACCGCTGGAGGTGCAACCACACCCGGAGGAAATCCCGTAATGGAAGTACCGGGGAACAACCCAAGGTTTCCACCTTGAATGACGGTTGCTCCTGAGTTTGTAACCGTGGAACTAGCGAGGACGGCAAACGCATCCGCCGATGCCAGTTGTTGATCAATTGTTAATGGCATTGTTTCCTCCTATTATCCCAGAACCGTAGTGCGGTTCCACACAGCCAAGAACAGAACTGTATCGTTAAGAACTGCGGCAGGGATTACTGCGCCTGTTGCTAGTTCCACTCCATTTAATGAAACCTGCAAAACGTCTCCCACTGGGGAGTAGTGGTAAGAATACCCACCCACAGTGGAGGTGATAACGTCTTCACCAAACACTGAGCAACGCAGGAAGCCGTTGAAGTCCACGGTGCGTGCGTCGGCGTATGCAATGAGACCCATCAACAGGCCGCCTGCTACATAGGTGCCGGGAGTGAAGCTCACCTGACCCCATGCTTGAATAGTCTTACCTGTGATGTCTGGGAAGCAAATCTCAGACAAACTGATTGTTGAAATTACACTTGAAACTGGCATTTCTTTCTCTTTTCCCCGCCTCGGCCTCGTGGCCTATCGGATACGTCATCGTTGTGTTGCGATTACTTGGGTTGTTCCCAAGAAAACTCTTTAACTGGCCTTCTGTAGTACGAACACTCCAGTTGCGTTAACTGTAGGTGTATCCGTAGCAGATGATAGTGCGATTGTCCAAGCTGTAGCTGCGCTTGTTGCAGGCAGAGGAGGGTTGAAGTTGACAACCAGTGGGTGTGCTTGGACTCCTGTAACTGCAATTTGACTCAAAAAGTTGAACTTGTATGTTGCGGTGCCGTCTGAAAGATTGACCGTAAAATAAACCGCAGCAGTTGCGCCTTCACCTACTGTGATGACCAAAGACGACAAGTCAGCAAAAATACCTGAGGCTTGCGCGGCTAAGAACGATGTGGCAGTCGCACTGGTAAAAGTTCCATTTCCTACTACCGTCCCACTGCGACGAAACGGCCTAGTGAACAGATTGCCTTCGTAGTCTACCTGTAGGGCTACCGACTGCCCTGTGGTTAGGGACGGCGCTGTGGTTTCGTTAATGCCCAAAACCAACAATCCGTTCGCTGGTGCCGTAGCGGCAGTGTTGACTGCATCAAGGGTAGCTCCAGTTGCTCCAGAGATACCTACCTTCTGAACACCCGCTGAGGCAGCTACTACTGCGGTCCCAGAAACAGTCTGCACATTGTTGTTAACTTGTATGGTTGCTGCAATGCTTACAGGGACAGCCGTACCTCCAGAAATTCCTTGCACTGTCAACGCTGCTGTTCCGGGTGCTCCAGCGGTGCCACCTCCCGCCACTATCCATGGTGAGGTGCTTTGGGTTACAGCAACGGTTCCTGTTATTGTAGTTGAAGCCAGCGTGACTGCTGGGGTATTGGTGATGAATGCGTTTACACCAATAACTTCTACAGCACCCGGAGACGTGCCGTATGCCGATGGTGATCCCAGCGCAACTGAATCCCACTCCGTAATGTTGGTAGATGCATTTGCTGGTGGTGCCGTGGTCACTGTGCCGCTAATGGCCCATGGGGACGTGCTCTGTGTGACCGCTACGGTACCTGTGATGGTCGTAGAGGCCAATGTTACCGCTGGCGTGTTGGTAATGAATGCGTTTACGCCTATGTAATTCCCGGTCGTCGGCGCTGTTCCGTATGCAGTAGGAACCCCAAGAGCTGTGGAATCCCACTCCGTTATGTTTGTAGATGCGTTTGCTGGAGGTGTAGTAGTGACTGTACCAGAGATAACCCAAGGGCTGGTTGATTGCGTAACCGCTACTGTTCCTGCAATACTAACAGGCTGTGTCGTCTGAAAGAATGTTCCGGTTACTGCTACCGTACCTGTGATGGTGGTGGATGCCAAGGTGACCGCTGGTGTGTTGGTGATAAATGCGTTGACACCCTGCACTGCTATTGCACCGGGAGATGTTCCGTAGTTGGATGGTGACCCAAGAGCTACGCTATTCAACTCTGTCAGGTTTACGTTCTGTAACCCAGATGGAGTTGTGGTGACCGTGCCTGAAATTGGAAGAGCTGTACCGCCAGCAATACCTTGTACTGTCAAAACAGAAGTTCCGGGTGCTCCCGCAGTTCCTCCCCCGGCAACAACCCAAGGGCTAGTGCTCTGCGTTACGGCAACCGTTCCTGTGATAGTAGTCGAAGCAAGAGTAGTAGCGACAGTGTTTGTAACAAAAGCGTTTACGCCCTGAACTTCTACAGCACCCGGAGATGTTCCGTAGTTCGACGGAGAACCTAGTGCTACGCTGTTCAGTTGCGTCAAGTTTACATTCTGCAAACCAGACGGGGTGATGGTCACCGTTCCTGAAATAGGAATAGCTGTTCCACCTGCGACACCCTGAACTGTTAGAACAGCAGTTCCCGGCGCTCCGGCAGTTCCTCCTCCAGCGACGATCCAAGGAGTCGTGCTTTGAGTTACCGCGACGGTCCCGGTGATCGTAGTGGATACTAAAGTTACAACTTGTGAGGCTGGAAAATTTGCAATTGAGACCGTTCCAGATACAGGTTGCGTAGCTGGAAAATTTGAGATTGAGATTGTGCCGGACACAGGCTGCGTGGCTTGAAAAAATGTCCCTGTAACAGCCACGGGGCTAGGTATGGACACTGCCCCAGAGATAGGTACTGGTGTACCGCTCGCGTTGCCTTGTATGGTAATTGCTTGTGGAGTTGGGGTTCCAGCTGGTCCGTCCAGAATGGCTCCAGAACTTCCTTCTATAAAAACTTGCTCAAGAAATGCCATTACTCAACCCCCCAATTAGTTCCGTCTGATGCAAACTCTGCCGAAGAATACTGTCGAGCTATGATCAAGTTGGACACTCCGTTTATGATGCCAACTACTGTGATCGAGCCTGTACCTCTGTTACTAACCTTCACTCTAGTTATAGTCGTAGGGGAAGGAAGAGTTACATTGAACGTACCGTTGCACCAAACGTCATCTCCTGAGTTTGCTAAGTAGTTAGAGGTCTTGCTGACTACTGTGTACAGGAACCCGGATGATACTGGTGTTATCCACTGTGTACCAGTAACTGTTGATTCTAAAACTTGTCCTATTGTTCCTACGTGACCTGTGCTGTCCGTAAAAGTTCCCGTAAGGCTCAATGCGAATGTGTCTACAGTGCTTACAAAGATAGTACTTAGAGTTAACGAGCCTGAGGTATCGCCGGACGTGCCGTCTCCAATTGCAAGGCTCCCTGCTCCGATGCGAGATATTCCACTATCAGGTGTGCCTATTGTGGGTCCGTCGAACGGTATGACTTGTGTCTCTCTTAAGTCCCCCGTTAGTGCTGACCACGCGGTTACATCTGCTGTGACCACAAATGCTGATATGTTTCCCTCGTCATCTACTTGAAAACTGACGTTTGTATCTCCAACGGGAGCTGCTGGTGTAGTTTTGTTTAGGTTTGGAGACTCTACTAGCGAACCGTTCACGTTTATACTGGACCCTTCACCGAAGGCTTTGTCCAAAAGAACAAAGTTGTTGGCTAAGGTAGAAGACATGTCGTACAGACTTAGTTCCAACAGTGGAGTAGGTACGGCAGGTGGATAGTATGGCGCTGGAGACGTGCTAGGGACCTGAGGGTTTCCTTCTCTGTCCTGCGTGTTGAGGTTTGCAGGGTTCAAAGCTGGCATGGGACCGAATGCAAACCCATCAACTATGGCTTGTGCCTTCTGAAGTTCTTGTAAAGTTAATGGTGCCATGCCTACCGACCTCCAAGTTTGTTTAGCTCTGTCTTCATCTTGGAAATCATGGTGTATGCGTGGCTCTTTGCGTTTCCTTCATCTGCACGTAGGTCGTTCAGCGCTTTTACTACGTCAGAGGTTTTAACGGTGCCTATCAATTGCGACTCCACAGTAGTCAGTTTTGACTTTAACTTAATCCTGTCCCAGACTAAGACTCCAATCCCTATCAGGAAAGGCACTGTAATTGCTATGTACGGTAACATTCTGTACCCTCTGTTCCGCTTACTCGTGAATATCTATGCCGCCATGAAACTGTCTCTTTTTAGGAAACATTGGAGTAAGACTTGGCTTCCACCATCGTATCTGTGCTGCTTGCTCTTGCTTTTGCTTTTTGAAGGCAACTACTATAGGGTCATAGCAAGCTGCGGAGGCTAACCCTGCCCTTACCGCTTCTACTCTGTGTTCCGCTTCTGCATCAATGCGATCTTTAAGAGCTTGCATGTTGCGCTCCCTAGTCTCGTCCTCTACTAAACTCATTTTCCGTACCTCTCGTACAAGTAGTAGAACTCCTTCATCAACTCTTCTCGCGGCGTGTTATGAAATCCGTTCCAGTTCAAGTAAACACACCAAGCAAACGCATCGGCTGTTGGAGATGCCACCGCTGGGTAGTCTCTTTTCGGAGCACGTAGGGGACGCTGCAACATGCGTGGTCTGCCTCCGCGATGGAGGTAGTAGCGGTGGTCGTTATTGAGGAATATTCCATTGGTGTACAGGATTGTGCTTACCCATGCTTCATCGTTCCCGTGCGTAGGTAAAGGTGCGTCGATCACCAACTTCATTGTCTTCCTGTTCAACACATAGAAAAAGCCCCACGGCGTCTGTATCTCGTTGGGCTTGCATGCTGTTTCTAGTCCACCTGTGAAGTCACAACGGTGGAAACCATTCAACCACGCGGCAGGCTTAACTACCACGTCGTCATCCACTTTGGCAACGTACTCGTAGCCTTGCTCGTAGGCCCACTTGAAGATGGCTTGTACTTTTTCTGGAAGACCTTCATAATCGTCTCGGCAGTCAAGGAACACTTCGTCTGCCAACGGCTCTCGTGTAGCTCCCCTGCCCCTAAAGAACTTAACGTCCATCCCTTGGGGCACAGCGGGGAGCCATGTGCTCCTAACGGCGTTTGAAAATTCGTCCCTGCTGTGGCAATTTACTATCGCCAATAATATGCTCACGTTTTACGCTCCTAAGTCCTCTTCGTGTCGCTGGTTGCAGCGCGGCGAGTTCTGCGTTCCACACTTTGTATGCTTCCAGACCGAAGTCGCCATTGTAACGGTAGCGGAAGTCAAACAACGACTTTACGTCCCAGTCTCGGTCATACCCATGGACGATAGCAAAGGGTTTTCCTTTGGGACTATCATCACATTCTACGCCGTTCAGAGGGAAGGCGTGCGGTTCCATCTTTAGTAATCTGTCGCGCCCCCAGTTTGGGTTGAACACGATCATTGGGTTGTTGGGATTCGGCTTTGTACCCGCGTGCAGTGTGCATGTCTTTATGTCCAGAACCGGGTGCTGATCGCGCATGTGCGGCCAGCACGGAGTACGCCATGGACTCCAGCAGGGGTGCAGACAAGCTGCGAACCCTTCGGACCATCGCGGAATGTACAGCTCACTCTTAAACGGTTCCTGTCGCATCACATAGTTCAGTTGTGCTTGGCACGGTGGGTACGGCCCTTGGTACGGGTAGCAGCGCAGGTGCGTCTGGTGAAAAACCTCTGCTATAATCTCAGACTTTCCAGCCCATGCTCCTCCGTTGATTACTTCTTCGTTCTTGATCGACTGGTACTCATTCTCCCCTACAATGTTGCGAGACCAAAGCTGGTTGGTTTCTTCTTGCTCGATGGTTACACACTCGTTAGAGGCCACAAGTCCGTGTTTTCCTATGTTCTGCTCCATCCACACACTGGGGTCATTTTGCAGGATTAGGTCTTTGATGTCCAACCAAAAGATATAACGAAACTCTTTGTAGTGGTCCTTCAGGTACTGGTCGCAAACTCGCATGCGTGCATGGAAGAATGGGTCTTGTGGTTGTGGTAGATCGACCAACTCGAAGCCGTACTCTAGCAGCTTTTGCCGGGTGCCGGAACGTATGCCCCACACCAACATCACTTTGCGTCCTGTGAATCCGCTGCGCTTGATGCTTACGAGATATGCTTCGACGCCGGGGTAAGAGCCGAGTCCAACCCAAGTGCCTCCTATCACGCCGAGTATTAGATCGTTAGTTTTGTCCACTGAGTCTCCTATGCCTGTACTTGCCCCTCTTCATACCATTCGACATATACCTTGCCTTTTGTGTGCCCATTCCAAGTGCCAGCGTGTATGTCCCTCATCGTCTTGTACGGGTGCTGCCCTAGATGCGTGGTGATGATGTCGTTTTGTGGTGTGGGCACGCCGTCTGGGTACTGTCCATACCGCAGGTCGTTGTGCAGAAGCACACCATGTTTTGGCAACGTGAAACCAGCCCATCCGTCGTCTGCCCAAAAGTCAACATGAGCTGAGACGAGTATTTCTAGGCACTTCTTACTGAGCCAGTAGCCGCCGCCCCCTTGGGGACATCGGTTGGTGTCATAGGTCATGCCAATGAAGTCGTGCTCCTCGAAACCGCTGTGCATCAACTTCTCGATGTCTACGTAGGTGTCACAAAAGCAGTTGAACACGTAGTCACAGCCGTGAGTCAAAGCCCAGTACCACGCCAGCCTAGCTTTGTACGATATGTGCACCAGGTCGTCAGGTACGTGCAGCACCACCTCATCGCTCTCTGGTACATAGTCGAATGGTCGTGGTTTGTTATTGGCATTCTTTCCTTGAGTCAGGGGGTGTGCAGCCTCGAAAGACTTGTTGATGTCGTACTCGTCTTCCCCTGTAGGCGTACCGTCCCCCACAAATATTTTGTAATCTAATCCTGGGAACTTTGCTACGTCCTGAAGAAAAGTTGCTCTTTGCGCCTTGTGTACTCCCTTGCGGCATCCGTCTACCCATCCGATGATGGCTATAAGTACTTTCATTTGTCTTCTCCGTGAGTCTTAGCCGTTGAGCACTGCTTTGTATAGGTCCGTTCCTAGATACTTGGGCACAAAGCCCAGCCCTTTAAGCTTAGTGACATCCATGTAGAACGATCCCACTGGCGTCTTGGCTTGAAACTCTGTAGGGCGAACATATTTTATGATGCCGTTGGACTCTAGGTGTGCCTGAGCGTACGTTAAGATAAAGCAGTAAGGGTCAATGCGCTCATTGCCGTTGCCTATGTTGTATATCTCATTCTCTGCACCCTTCACCATCACGGTCTCTAGCGCTATTGCGCAGTCTTCTACGTGCATGAAGTCGCGGTAGAACATTCCATCGCCAAACAGCTCTACGTCTTCATTGTTACGGAGCTTGTTGAAGGCGTTCTGCAGAGTGTTTTTCCTGCTTGATACCTTGCGGTCGCCGGGTCCTATGATGTTTGAAAGTCTAAGAATGCGATACTTAAGCCCGAACGCCTCGCAGTATGTCCTGAGCAACTGCTCAGCGCAGTGCTTGGTGATTATGTAGAACCCTTTGGGGCTACACTGGGCATCCTCTGCTACGGGTAGAGTCTTTTGATCACCGTATACAGACCACGAACTTACGAAGTTGAATACTCCCTTTTTACCTGTGGATTCTTGGTATCTCTTCCAACCTTCCAACACGGTCATGAGGGTGTTCAGATTAGTGTTGATGTCAATGTGCACATCGGTGAACACGTTGTAATTGTCCACGGTACTGATGAGGTACAGAACGTCAGGGCTGTATACTTTGTAGTCGCTCTTCTCGTTGACGCTCACTATATTTCCAATAGCGTGGTGGTAATGGTAGTCAACGTAGTGTTTTCCTACGAAGCCACCTCCACCAAAAATTGTTAGCCCGTTCATCTGAATCTCCTGAATCTAATTGGCCTTGGCTGAGACTGTGATACGAATGTTCCGGCATATGCTTTGTACATGTCTTCGGGAGTAGCTTTCTCGCTCCACCCTTTTACACTGGATAGGTGGCAAGTTATAGTGCCTGCATCCATTGTCTGCCCCGGTATAAATAGGAACCGTGGATCGTGGTGCAGGGCGATTCTTTGAGCCAGCAGCGCATGTGCTGTGTTTACGTCCTCAGCAGGTCCCGGCTCTACCGGGTGTCTAACTACGGCTTCCATGGCGCGCCTGCTGAGCCAATATCCGGCTCCTCCACTGGCAAAGAAGCTGTTTTGGCCTCCAACCCAGTCAAACTGCTCAAAGCCTGCCTGAAGCAGCGCCTGAGGCCGCACGAGGGTGTCTAGATCGACCTTAAACACGTAGTCATAGCCTTTTTCGACTGCCCAACGGTACATTTCGACCGTTTTGTTCGTTATGCCACTCCAGCCGTCCTCTACCTCTAGCAAAACCTCATCGTCTCTTCGTCTAGGGTCTCCATCGGCACTGGAGAAACCCAGGAAGAACCTTAGGTCGGTTCCTCCCGGTATATCTTTTCCCCATGTATCTCGTATCGACTGCTCGTAACGTCGCAGAGAGTGGCAGGATAGCACTGCTATTAGGACTTTCATAGGTCAGTAGGTTTCTCTACGCTCTCAGCCACTTTGTTCCCGGCCTTGTTGAACTCTGCCACTTTTGCAACTTGGCTGAGAAACGTGTCTTGAGATAGGTCCGATTTCATCTGATTGCACACGGCGCAGCACGGTACACAGTTTATCGTACAGTAACCTTTGTTACTGTCTTTGCGGTCTATGCCTTGGTAAGAAAATCCTAACCAAAACTTTGTCTTCCCTGAGTCTATCTTCTGGGCTGGCGCTGCTCCACAGTAGTGACAATTGCTGTGCATCAACACGGAGGCTTCCTCAAAAGTAAGGGTGAAGCCTTTTTTCTTAAAGTTTCCCGTGGTCCAAGTGCTGTACAGTCTCTCCTCTGGAGTTTTATACTTTACATTGGTGGTAGACCCTAAGTTTACTAGTCGCGCCGCTGCTTGTCCTTTGTGTCTTGCCTCTGCTGAGAATGTAGTTGTGTATTTAGCTCTGCTTTTCTTAAGCTTAGCCTTGGTTTCTTCTGTGTGCTTCCATCCAGTTTTTCCTGGCATTATTTAGCTTCCCCTATGTGGTCGTCTTTTTTGAACATACCTGCCAATTTTCCTACACCGTAAGGTGCAGTAGAAAAAGTTGCTAAAGCACCAACAACCATAGGTAAGTTTCCCATCCAGACAGCTAACTTGTCAACAGGCTGTCCCATCATGTGGTGCGCTATGAACCATATCAATGACATAGAGGAAACGCTTAGCCATGCACTGATAATACGCGATGAGCTGGGCTGTCCATTCTCACTAAACGCCTTCCCGAGGAAGGTCAAGATTCTTTCTAGGTTCATGGTTACACCCCGAAGAATACTGCTGGCATAGAGCACTGGTTAGATACCGTCGTTGTCAAAGCACCTAAGGTAGCTGGAAGCAATCCTCCTGATACTGCATTGGCTGCAAATGCTATCTTTAAAGAGGAGCCTGTACCGTTTAACAGGGTAACTACACCTACTGGAGCCGACAAGCTGAACATGCTCAACGAGGTGTTTTGGTTGCTTATCGAGCACGCAAAGTAATATGCTCCAGCTTGCAGAGTGACTGGGGTTATGGTGTTACTGTGGCCAGTATTCGTCTCTAATGATCCAAAAGTGAATGACCCTGAATCCAACAGCTTGTTTCCGGCTACGCTGTAGATTCCTGCATTACCTGTGCTGCCTCCAAATGCTCCGGTTGCGACATACAGGGATACCGTGCTTATTGTCCACGTTGACTCCAGAGTAAATTCCCAAACTATAACTTGATCCTGTGCCGTGCAAAGTACAGGGCCTGATGTCCAAGCAAACCCATTCGGTGCCTGCATCGGATACCCAGCAGACCAGAATCCTCCAACTCCAGTTGTGCCGAACGATCCTCCACTTGCTGCGATGGTAACGCCGCCTGCATCATCTGCGGTCAAGGTCACGTTTGAACCTTGTATCAGATTGAGTTTGCTTTGCAGAGTATTTGCAACCCCATTGGTCTGGAACGTGGAGCCTGCTATGGTTACATTTCCTGCGCCATCTGTGGTTACCTCTGTACTTCCAGACCCAATAAGGTTTAACAGGAGTTGGTTAGCAGGTGGTGCTCCATTTACCTGAATTACCAGGGCTGTTCCACCTGAAGTGCCGCTTGCGCCGCCAAGGGATTGGTCTGGATAAAATTCTTGTACTACTCCTCCAAAGCCGACTACAATGGTGTAAACTGCAGCTTGCGCGTAGAAGTCGTAGTGGCCGAAGCCGTCTGTGAGGATAGGTTGGGTAATAGGCACCAACCCATTAACGTCTGCGAAGATGTTAGCTAAAGGACTAGGAGGAAGTGCCACGGTATTCGCTGGCTGCGTGCACACGTAAATCTGTGCTCCGGGGATTGCCGGACCTTGCGCTGATTTTACCCAGCCATCCATTCTGAAATAGTTAGTAATTACGGGCATTTCTTCTCCTTACCACGAACCATAGTAAACCTCCGAGTTTATATCTCCGCTGCTGTTGCCGAACGGTACTCTATGGAAGTTTATGCTCTGCATTCTACGGGTTGTGGCGTTCTTCAACTGAAACATTTGCATTGCCGCTTCTGTCTTTAATTCGGCCAAACCGGGTGAACCAAGCATAGTAGCGTACTTCACTGCTGTCTTATATGCCAAAGCATCCACGCAGTCGAGCACAGGTACGTACGTGCTATCAAAATCTAATGTCTGACTGAAGAAC
>Ga0182015_10004683_pt1 | contig 14596 bp, 10 predicted proteins | sample 712P3MmetaG_FD_120478 | JGI IMG/M metagenome (GOLD analysis project Ga0182015, IMG submission 120478) | Permafrost microbial communities from Stordalen Mire, Sweden - 712P3M metaG | ecosystem: Environmental > Terrestrial > Soil > Wetlands > Permafrost | place: Sweden: Stordalen | collected...
GAGCTTCCATGCCAAAGGTGCGAGCTTCGTCGGGAATGATCGGCACGATCAATTTGCCGACCTCCGGATCGCGCAACAGCTTACCCAGCAGCCGCACGAAAACCATGGTGGTGGCGACTTCGCGACCCTCGGTTCCTTTGTAGAATTCTTCAAAATAAGAATCGGGGACCGGCTTCAACGGCATGGCACGAACTTTACGCGTCGGCATGTATCCGCCGAGCTGTTTCCGCCGCGCCTGCATGTACTTGATCTCGGCGCTGTCATCGGAGGGCCGGTAGAACGGCGCCTTATGTAATTCATCGTCGGGAATTGGAATTCCAAAACGAGAGCGGAACAACTCCAGCTCTTCCTCGTTCAACTTCTTCTGCTGGTGGGTGATGTTTTTGCCTTCGCCGGCTTCGCCCAGTCCATAACCTTTAATCGTCTTGGCCAGAATGATTGTGGGAGAACCTTTGTGGTCCACTGCCGCGCGGTACGCCGCATGCACCTTGATGGGGTCGTGGCCTCCGAGCCGCATGCGCGCCAGTTGCTCGTCGGAAAGATGCTCGACCATTTTCAGCAGGCGCGGGTCAGTACCGAACAGGTTCTGGCGGAAGTAAGCTCCGCTCTCCACAAAGTATTTCTGATATTGCCCGTCGCTGATTTCTCCCAGCCTCCGAACCAGCAATCCGTCGCGATCAGCGCGAATCAGGCTGTCCCAGTCCGATCCCCAGATGCACTTGATAACATTCCATCCTGCACCGCGGAAGATGGCTTCGAGCTCCTGAATAATTTTCCCATTTCCGCGCACCGGGCCATCGAGGCGCTGCAGGTTGCAGTTCACTACGAAAATAAGATTGTCGAGATTTTCGCGGGAAGCCAGCGTGATCGACCCCAGAGCTTCTGGCTCGTCCATTTCGCCATCGCCGAGGAATGCCCACACCTTCCCGCCAGTCGATTGCTTGAGCCCGCGATTCTCCAGATAGCGAATAAAGCGTGCGTGATAGATCGCCTGGATCGGTCCCAAACCCATCGAGACCGTGGGGAACTCCCAGAAATTCGGCATCAGCCAGGGGTGCGGATAGGAACTCAGCCCGCCGCCAGGGTTAAGCTCACGGCGAAAGTTTTCCAGCTTTTCCTTCGGGATACGACCTTCGAGATAGGCGCGAGCGTAAATTCCCGGCGCGGCGTGCCCCTGAAAATAAACGAAGTCCCGGTCGCCACTCTGGTTTTGTGCCTGGAAAAAATGATTGAAAGCGACCTCGTACAAAGTTGCCGCCGAAGCGAACGTCGAGATGTGTCCGCCAATGCCTTCCTGGATCTTGTTGGCACGAACCACCATCGCCAAAGCATTCCAGCGCACCAGGCTCTTGATACGCCGCTCCATTTCTTGGCTTCCGGGGAACGGGGCCTGTTGCGGGGACGGGATCGTATTCTGATAAGGAGTGGTCGCCGAAAAAGGAAGGTTCACGCCAGCCGCACGTCGCGCGTGCAGCGCCAGTTGCTGCAACAGCCGCCCCGCGCGCAACGGGCCGCCCTTGGACAACACATAATCCAGCGAATCGACCCACTCCCGTGTTTCCAATACTTCTTGACCGTCAGTTTCCGTCTGAGCCACGTCTAACCCCTTCGTCTGATTGTGCCGAATTACCTATGATATTCAATTATGCGAAATCTTGCTGAACGAAAGTTGACCGCCAAACGGTCTACAATGGCGAACGTCGGGTTAAAGGAAAGAATCAGCGTCTCCGATTTTGGTGCAAGATACCCCGGGAGGCTTCCATGTTGAAGATTGGCCTGCTCGTGCTGGTTGTTGTGGTGGTCATATTCATGGTTCCGCGTCTTTTGTCGAGTTCGCATGCAGCCGCTCCGGCTCTTGGAAGCACCGCGCCGGACTTTACCCTGCCCTCGCAGGAAGGTAGCGCCGTCAGTCTGAAGGATTATCGCGGGAAGTGGGTGGTCCTTTACTTTTACCCCAAAGATCAGACTCCGGGCTGCACGCGAGAGGCGCACAACTTTCAGGTCGATCAAGTGAAATACAACGCGCTTCAGGCCGTGGTTCTCGGCGTAAGCGTGGACAGCGTGGACTCGCATAAAAAGTTCTGCACAAAAGAAGGATTAAATTTCAAGCTGTTGGCCGATCCGGACGGTCAAGTGAGTCGGGAGTATGGTTCGCTGACGAATCTAGGCGTAACAAAATTTGCCGCTCGTCATACCTTTCTAATCGATCCGAGCGGGAAGATTGCAACAGCGTATACCCATGTTGACCCCGGCCGGCACAGTCAAGACGTTCTGGCTGCTCTCGATCAACTGCAGAGGCAATAGTTGCGCGTGTCCTTTGTCCTTTGTCTTTCTGTCTTTGCGGGCCGGAAAAGTTAGGTCGATTCTTGATTCAAGGGAAATTCCTGAGCCTCGGTCGGATGAGCGCTTCTGTTCGCAGCGTAGACTACTGCAATGGCAACTGCAGTGCGGCAATCCAAGGTGAGTGGGTCCCGTGAGCCGGGTAGATATCGCTATCCTCCTGGTTTTCAGCGCAATCTTCTTTGGTTTGCGTTCCGCAAATTTCGCCCGGCGAATCCCATTTTTCTCTTTCAACATCTCGCCGAGACCTATGGCGACATCGCCCACTACAAGATCGGCCCGCACCATATCGTCTTTCTGAACCATCCGGAGTATATCCGCGAAGTGTTGGTGGTGCAGAATGACAACTTCATCAAAGAGCGTACGGTGCAGCGCACCAAAATGCTGCTCGGTGAAGGGATGATCACCAGTGAAGGCTCCGCTCACCGCAGCCAACGATTGGTGGCGCAACCGGCATTTCACCGGCAGCGCATCGGTGAATATGGCGGCATCATGGTTGAAGAGGCGGAACACATCCGCGATTCCTGGGGTGCCGGCGAGCGGCGCGATATCGCCGTTGACATGATGCATCTCACGCTCAATATTGTGGCGCGCACCTTGTTTGCCACCGACCTGCGCAAGGAAGTGTACGAGCTTGCGGCGGCCATTAACCGCATCATGGGTCTCTACAATTTCCTGGTAATGCTGCCCGCGGCGGAATGGCTGGTGCACCTGCGTCCGCCCGGATTGGCCGCATTCGCCAGGGCTCGCAAGCGCATCGACGCCGTGGTCTACCGGATGATCAACGCGCGAATGATCGATGCGCACCAGCGCAGCGGCGTTGATCGCGGAAGTTTGCTCGACCTGATGCTCGCGGCCTCTCCAGCCAATGACGAAGCATCCCGACGATCCTTGCGGGATCAGGTCATCACCATTTTTCTTGCGGGATACGAGACGGTCGCCAACGCGTTGTCGTGGACGTGGTATCTGCTATCGCAAAATCCTGATTGCGAAGCCAAGCTGCATCACGAAGTGGCCGAAGTGCTGAAGGGCAGGCTCCCGGTTGTCGAGGATGTTCCTCGCCTGCGCTACACCGAAAACGTGCTAGCGGAATCCCTGCGGCTCTATCCGCCGGCGTGGGCCATGGGACGTTTTGCGCGCGAGGATTTCTCCCTCGGCGAATATTTTCTTCCCCCGCGAACTACCGTGTTGATCAGTCCGTTCGTCACGCACCGCGATCCCAGATTTTTTCCAGATCCTCTCCGCTTTGATCCAGATCGATTCTCGGCGGAAGGAAAAGCCCAGCGTGCGAAATTTACCTACTTCCCGTTCGGCGCCGGCTCTCGTCAGTGCATCGGAGAATCGTTTGCCTGGATGGAAGGCGTACTGGTTCTGGCCACTTTGGCACAGAGATGGAAGCTACAATTGTCGCCCGGTCATCCGGTTGAGCCGCAGCCACTGATCACACTCAGACCGAAATATGGAATGCTCATGCAAGTCGAGCCGCGTTGATGGCCGTTTTCCTTGCGGGCTGGCCGCTGAGCCCTGAGGCGGAGGCAAGCGCGCTCCCGTCTCAGGCGAAATCTCCGCGGCCCACTCTTAGGGCACCACCACCTCCACCCGATTCGAGTAACCGCTTTCTTCTCCGCTCGCATTCACCGCCGTTGTTGCATAGTAGTAGGTATTGCCGCTGGCTATGGTTGAATCCTCATAGGCGGTATCCACATCTACGCTGGAATTGATTCTTGCGTAAGAACCAGTCGCAGACTTGCTCCGATAGACGTTGTAGCCCTTTACCGTTGAAGTGCTCGGTTTCCAGGAAAGATCAACATAGGGCGCAGTGCCGGTACCAGTCAAGGCCTCGGACGCCTTGGAATCGGCGGCATTACTGGCAATCGAGAGTGCAGCGGATTTTTTGCCGCTACCTTGAGGCTTGAACGTGACGTTAATCAACTTCTCCTGCCCTGCAGGGATCGTCAGGGGCAAGGCCTCGCCGCTTACCTCAAATTGCGAATTGCTGCTCGATATCGCAGAAACCGTCACGCTACTGCCGCTGGCTTTCAGTCCGACGGTCAGCGTCTCTGTGGTTCCAGCGCCCACGTTGCCAAAGTTGAGGCTGCTTGGTGCAACGGTTAATTCCCGCTTGCTCGTGCTGCTCGTGCCGGTGCCGGTGAGCGGTATCTTCAGTGCCGGGCCTGAGAAGATAACGTCTCCGTCGATCGTTCCCGCAACTTTCGGTTTGAAAGTGGCGTCCAGTTTTACGCTTTGCTTGGCTGCCAGGACCAGCGGGAACTGGGCGCCGCGCAAAGAGAAAACGCTGCCTGTAATTTGAGAACTCTCCAAGATCACCTTCGAGCCGCCAGTGTTGGTCAGCGTGACCGGCAGCGTGGAACTTTCCCCCACGCCAACATCACCGAAAGTGACGCTGGGTGGAGCTGCAATCACTTTCGCGCTAGTCGTACCCGTACCTGCTACCGGGATAGCGAGGGACCGATCGGAGGCATTGCTGGCAAAAACTATGCGCCCGCTCACCACCCCTTTTGCGGTGGGCGAGAAAGTCACAGTCACATTCAGGCGCTCGCCTGGGGTAAGGACTTTCGGCAGCGTTGGTCCCGAGACCTTGAAATCTTTTTCGTTTGAACTCACGCCCGAGATCGTTACTTTCTCCTGGCCGGAGTTAATGAGGGTAACCGTCTTCTGGTGGGTCTGATCTACGACAACATCGCCATAGCTCAAATGGTTGGGTGAGATACTCAGTTCGCTCGTGGCCGCGCGTACGGTGAAGGGCAGAGTGATTGCCAAGGCTAGCGCGGACATCGCAAAGACTGTAAAAGATCGGCAGTGTAGTTTCAATTGGGGGAGTCGCATGGACAGAAATTTATAGGCAATGGCGAAGACAGGGTAGGTCTGAGAGGGACATCCCGTAGGGGACATCCCGTAGACCATGGGCTGGCGCCAGCCAGAATCTACGATCCCCCGGGTCGGAATGAGAGTCCAAGAGTTTTTCGGCTTTAATATCAGAGCTTTGCCGGGAAAGGCACTTTTTATTGGGCCCGTTGTTCGGGATGCTCCTCCAACTGCTTGAGGGTTCGCGCCAGGATTTCATCCGCAGATCCCGCCACAACGATCGGCAGGAGGAGGCCGAGATCGTTGTAGAACTTTATTAGCGGAGCAGTACTTCGTTCGTATGCATTCAACCGCACGGTGATGGATTCCGGCCGGTCGTCTTCGCGCGGATAGAGTCGCCCTTCAAAGCGATCGCAAACGTTTTCGACTTTCGGTGGCCTTTCTTGGACATGAAAGACTGACTTGCACGATTCGCAGGTGCGCCGCCCGCTCAGCCTCTGCACGATTTCATCCAACGAAAGTTCATACTTCACGACAGCGCTAAGTGAGATTTTTTCTTCCGCCATCAGTTCCTTCAGCAATGCCGCTTGTCCCAGGGTCCGCGGAAAGCCGTCCAGGATGAAGCCGCCGCAATCGAGGAGGCAGGCGCTCCGTTCTCGCACCATCTCCCAGACGGTCGAATCCGGCACCAGTTCGCCCCGACGCATATAGTCGAGGGCTGCCTTCATCGCCGGGGGTTGGTCACATTCTCTCCGTTTTCCTGCGGCTCTAAAGACATCGCCGGTTGACAGATGGCAAGCGCCCAAATGCTCCGTCAGGAGTTTGGCTTGGGTTCCTTTGCCAACCCCGGCGCGCCCAGCAAAATCAGTCGCCACGGGTTTTTGAGCTTTGGAACCGCTGCGCACTTTGCCGAAGGTCCCTCCAGCCACGCGATGCGGTCATTCTTGATGGATGCCTTCATACCTTCGAATCTACCTAAGGGCGCCTGTCTTGCAGTGACCGCAGTCACATTAGGCAAAAAAGCCGAGCCGCCGCGTGTGGGCCGGCTGGGTCTTGACCGGTCTGGATTTTCAGGTTTGCCCGGTTGCCCGGTGTTCGGTTCGGTCGCGTCGGCTTCGTTTGGTCGGGCGCCACCCTACTCGTTAATTGTTGGACTTATTGGTTGGAGATTTCTTATTAAGCTCGGCCAGCAACAGTTTCGCAGATGGAGGCGGCGCTACCGCGCCTTTGAATACGATCTCTTGCGCGCTCAGTTCTTTCCCATATAAGTTTTTGTTAGCATCATTGTCGGGGCGGAGGGTCGAGCCAGCAAGAGAAATTCCGGCAAATAGTCCGCGAGCGCGAGAATAGGAAAGGATCTCGGCTCGTAGCGTTACATCGGTTTCAGCAGACGCGTTCCGTCCGACCGGACCTGCCGCAGCGGAGACGTCACCTCCCAGCTTGACCTTGCTGGAGAGAATGCTCTTGGCCGACCGCGGACTCATCAGCAGGAGTACGAAGTCGGTCGCCTGCCCGCCCAACTGCAAACCAAAGCTGCCGCCTTCGAGCGCCATCATAGTCGGAGCACCCCAGCGACCTTTGAAATCCTCGCCGCGACGGCAGGTCATAACGCCTCGGCCGTAACTTCCGCCAACTCCGATGGCAAATTTGAGGACGGAAGGCAAAACCACAACGCAATCCGCCTTATCGATTACACTCTGCGGAATGTCGTCAGGAATGTTCAAGATTTCCTGCATGACCGTTCCAGCATTTTCGACGCGTTCCTGTTCCTTCTTCTGTCCGAAAGCGGGCAAACTAATCAACGCCAGCAGAGCTACTCCGGACCAAACTCTCTTCATACGCTCCTCCTCAAAAAAATGCTTAACCAGTTCGCAAATGGAATTCGACTCCCTCAGATACCCGTTGTCAACAGAGATCACGAGCCTCAAGGCGGATCCGGAATTGGACTGCGCCGGGCGTACCTATGAGGATTGAGGCCAGACCTAATTCAACGAACTGGAACAAGCCAATCCATCTGGATTAGTCATTCCTTTAAGTCCTCTCGGTTCGAGAGGATTTCGCAGGCTCCGCAACGGGTGTCACGCCTGCGCCCATGCCGGATTCGCCCTATTCAATTGGAACTTCGACGCTCCAGGGAAATCTCTCGGGACTGCATTCCAGGGAATGATTGGTCCGCCGCTGCAGTAGAGACCTTTGCGGTCTCAAAGGCAAGCGAGCGTCCGCAATCGGTGGAACGCCCGTCATGCACGACGAATGAGCCCTTGGGAGTGGATGGGCTCACGATGAATGGAATCAGACAGCTAAGGAAGGATTGGAGGCGCGGGTCGGAATCGAACCGACGCATAAAGGTTTTGCAGACCTTGAGGTAGTACTTCTAACGCCCTTATCTTCTGTGTCCTTCGTCAACCATCACTATCTTTTGTCGCAATTTTGTCGTATCCGGCCAGGCACGGCTCGATATGTCGCGCTCCTCAAGGTACTGGAGTCCTGTGGCAACACGCCGGGTCTTGCCGTTATCGGACACCATGCGTCTTGGCGCTGGTGTAGGACTACGTGCCCGGCTTAAGTGGGAAGCTGCGATTATTCTTTCTGCCACCCTCCGACGCCCAAGGCCGACCGCCGTCCTTTCCGACGACGTTCGGAGACGCGACCTCCGCCAGTCCTGGACCTCCCCCAATTACCCGGATCACCTTTCCTGCATGCTGTGCTCACTACCCCGGTGGATCGGCTCAGGTGCGCTTATCGGTTGCCCTCTTCCCTGTACCGTTCGGCCTTCCCCGTTATGCAGGCGGGTCGGCATCCACAACTTACTTTCGAGGCCTGCTCAAGCTTCACGCGGTTACGGCCTGCAGGATTGCTCACCCACCCTTCGTGGGCTTTATCACGAGGCTCCGTCCTACGCCGGTTTCCCGGTTTCGAACGCTCGCCAGCTACCAAGTCCTACCGACAACTACTTGGGTGGGTCCTTCCCCCACTGGTGTTCCACGCCTTTGGGGCGCACTGCATAGAATTTTATGCATAGCATCGGTGCATCCGCGTTATAGAGGAAAAATGCGATTTTCGTTGGGCTCAGAGATAAGTTCGCGGAAACCCTTGTGCGATGGGCTTTCTAGGAACGCTCTGGATTTCGGCGCTCACCATTCCGGTGACGCAACCACCAGATCAGGCACGTGCGGACTGCGTATCCGGAGAAACCGTGCACAAGTTGGGTATCAATATCAATCAGATACATCTCGTTGTTGCACTGTAATTATTAAGCCGCTCCGCTGGACGCGCAAATGGCCGAGTCGCTTTGGGCATGGAAACGCCTTTCTCCGTACCCAGGTCCGGGAGATTGGGTATTTGCCTCACCGCACACGAAAGGGCCGACCGCCTTATTGGCAGGGGACGCTGTGGAGATATTACGGCAAGCCAGCTTTGCAGCGTGCAAAGGTGACAAAGCAAGTTTCGTATCACAGCTTTCGGCACACTTTTGGGACGCTGTTGAACGCGAACCGCGAGAATCCCAAGGTCGTATGCAGGAACTTCTGCGCAGAAGCACGAGGCGCAGAGCAATTTGGTCAAGCAAATGAGGCGGGGCGCGGTTTTGGAGATCAAGCCCGCCTAACTGAATCAAATTGGATCATGAAGAAAAGCGGCGATTTATTGAAAACCGTTATTTGTTGGCGTCCCGAACACTTTCCCCGCGCCTCGGAAGAGCGATAAGCCAAATCGGAAATTCGTGTTGACAGAATGTTAAAGAGAGAATATTTTCTCGCTACCGTTTTGCCGTCATCTCTACACAACGTAAGGCGCATACAAAGGAGACCATGACCCGTCGACTTAAGTCTCGGAGTGTCCTCGTGTGTTGCAGCCTACTTCTCTTCTCCGCCATTTTCGCCGGAGGGCAAACTGGCACAACGTCCCTTCGGGGAGTTGTGCTCGATAACAGCAGCGCTGCGGTGCTCGGCGCGCGGATCACGTTAGCGAACAGCGGACAAGGCTTGCAACGCTCGACACGCTCCAATAGTTCTGGAGAGTATGAGTTTGTCGGTCTTCCGCCCGGTACCTTCACTCTTACCGTTGAAAAGGACGGCTTCGGAAAGTATGAACAGCCAGATCTGCAGCTTCTCGTGAACGTCCCGGCCTCGGTCAATGTAAAGCTTCAGGTTGGGTCCGTCACTAGCCAAATCGAAGTTTCCGCCGCGGCGGAAACGATCAATACGACGGATGCGTCCTTGGGCAACGCTTTCAACGAAACTCAGGTCAAGGAACTTCCACTCGAAAGCCGCAATGTTCCGGATCTACTCAGCCTTCAGGCTGGAGTTCTTTACACCGGCAACAGCCCCGACATTAATAACGGTGTGGATACGCGCAGCGGGGCCGTTAATGGAGCACGCAGTGATCAGAGCAACATTACGCTGGATGGGGTTCCAGTCAATGACAAAGGTTCTCACTCTTTCACGTCCGTTCTTCCGGTAACTCTCGATTCCGTGCAGGAGTTCCGCGTAACCACCACGAATTACGGCGCCGACGAAGGTGTCTCCTCCGCCGCGCAAGTGGCGCTCGTCACGAAAAGTGGCACTAACAAGATCCACGGATCGGTCTATGAATACAACCGCAATTCTTTCTTCAGCGCCAACGATTATTTTGTGAAGGCCGCTCAATTGGGCAGCGGTGCTCCCAACAAGCCGCCGCAACTCAACCGCAATATCTTCGGCGCCTCCCTTGGCGGGCCCATCGTGAAGAATCGTCTTTTTCTTTTCCTGAATTACGAAGGCTATCGCGATGCCGAGGCTCTCAGCGAAGTGCGCACTGTGCCTACCGCCGCCTTTCGCGATGGCGTCATTCAATATCTCTGCGCCAGCACTTGTTCGGGGGCGCCCGCAATGGGTAAGAGTGGGATGTCTTACACGCCGCCCGATGGATATTTTGCTCTTTCTGATAATCAGATCACGGCCATGGATAGCACCAGCCTAGGCCCACATGGCCCTAATCCGGTAGTTCTCCAATACATGAATTCGGTGTACCCGCCTCCTAACGACCAGACCACCGGCGATCTGGTCAACACTGCGGGATATCGCTTTCGCGCTCCCACCGACACCAAGAAAAATTGGTACATCGCCAAACTGGATTACAATATAACGGCCGATGCCAAGCATCGCGTCTCTGTTACCGGCGCGCTTGCCAACGAAAATTCCGCTGGTGCGCCTTTTTTGCCGGGCACCGCTCCCGAAACCGACATCGTCAATTTCAACAAGGGACTGCTGGTTAGCTATTCCGCGGCCCTCTCTTCTGCTTTGGTGAACAATTTCCGCTATGGATTCGTTCGCGAGAGTGTCGGCACTATCGGGGACTCAAGTCAACCGTGGAATTACCTTCAGGCTTTCGACCAGGGCATTACCCGTTCCTCCACTTTTCAGCGCCCGGTGCACAATTTCACCGACGATCTTTCGTGGAGTCACGGCAAACACACCTGGCAGTTCGGCTTTCAGTTCTCGTTTCTTCGAAATCCCGAAAGCAACTTAAACAACTCCTTCAGCATTGGACAAGCAAACCCTGACTGGCTGCTCAACTCCGGGCTCTCGGGTCCAGCCAATCCCTCTCCCCTCAATCCGGCGAATCCCGTCAACGGGTATCCCCAAGTGGATACCAATTTCGTTAGCAGTTATGACTACGCTATGACCAGTCTTCTTGGGATGGTTACCCTTGGCGACGCGGTTTACAACTATAACCGTAGCGGCAACCCAATCGCGCAGGGCGCACCGGTGACGAGGCGCTTCGCGGAAGACTCCTACGAGATGTACGTGCAGGACGTCTGGAAGGTAAAACCAAATTTCACGGTCACCCTTGGTCTGCGTTACTCGCTCTTTTCTCCTCCATGGGAAACGAATGGCTTGCAAGTTGGAACTACCTTCAGCCTAGGTAATTGGTTCAATAACCGCGGTGCGGGAATGTTGCAGGGCCTTCCCTCCAACGCGCAGCCTCTCGTTACCTACGATTGGGCCGGTCCCGCGAACGGAAAACCGGGCTATTACAATTGGGACTATCACAATCTTGGACCGCATGTGGCCTTTGCGTGGTCTCCGGACTACTCTGACGGTTGGCTCGGTTCCGTCTTTGGCGGCAGGGGAAAAAGTAGCATTCGCGCGGGTTTCGGCATTGTGTATGACCGCGTGGGCGAAAGCCTGGTCGACACCTTCGATCAGAATGGTTCCTTCGGTCTGGCCACTTCGCTCAACAACCCGTCAGACTTTGAAACCTCGGTCATCGCACCCCGGCTAACGAACATGAACACAATTCCAACGGCCGATTATGGTGGCAACCCAATCTTGCCGTCAGCTCCTACGGCGGGGTTTCCTCAAACCTACCCGGTCGGCAGCGGCGCTATCACCTGGGGTATCGACCAGAGTCTGAAAACTCCTTATTCTTATGCGATGGATTTTGCTGTCAGCCGCGAACTGGCCTCCGGCTTTTCTCTCGATGTCGCCTACGTCGGAAGGCTCTCGCATCGTCTGCTCGCTCAGGACGATCTCGCCATGCCGCTGGACATTTTCGACAAGAAATCCGGCCTCGATTATTTCGCAGCGGAAGATGCACTGGCCAAGGTTTTTCGACCACAGCTTAACGCGGGTGTCTCCAATCCCACGGCTTCTTTCAGCCCGAGTCAACTTCCTGCCAAAGTCCAACAATTCTGGATCGATCAAATTCAGCCTCTGGTTCCCGGCGGCGCCTACACTCTCAGCGGTTGCACGGGCACGAACGCGCAAGGGAATCCAAACGTTCAGCCAACCACGAACCCCATCATTTTTGCTTTCGACACCTTCTGCGGGACGAGCTTCAACGATTCTCTCGCGCTCTACAATCTTGACTACAACGGCATTCCAGATTTCAATAATCCGAATCAGCTCTACTTCACTTCCGGTGGCCAATACTCCTACTACGCTCCGCAATTCAGTTCTCTATATGCATGGCGTTCCATGGCGTGGGCGAACTACAACGCCCTCCAGGCTAGCCTCCGCCATCGCATGTCGCATGGCTTCCAATTTGATTTGAACTACACTTATTCCAAATCCATCGACATTTCTTCCGACGCTGAACGTGTGGCTCCTGCCAGCAATGGCAGCCTGTTCGGCTTGAATAACAACATCATTAATGCATGGAATCCAGCTGCCCAGAAGGGCGTGTCCTCATTCGACGCGACTCACCAACTGAATGCCAACTGGATCTGGCAACTGCCGTTGGGGCGCGGCCAGCGACTCGGCCACAGTTCGGGGCATCTACTCGATGCCTTCATAGGCGGCTGGCAACTCTCCGGCTTGTTCCGAGTCACAAGTGGATTCCCAGTCACGGTGGACAACGGATTCAGTAATTTCCCTACGAATTTCGAGATGGAGGGTAATGCGGATCAGGTCGCGCCGGTCAAAACCGGGGTCTACACCAACACCGGTACTCCTAATATTTTTGCCAATGGTCCCGCTGCCATCAGTTCCTTTGCACCCGCGTATGCCGGGGAATCTGGCCAGCGCAACAATATTCGTGGCGCCGGCTACTTCGGCATCGATTTGGGTCTTGCCAAGCGTTGGATCCTGCCATGGAGCGAGAAACAGAGCCTGCAATTCCGTTGGGAAATCTTCAACGTTACGAACTCCGTTAGCTTCGACGTTCAGTCGAGTCTGCTGTCGGACTCACTCGGACTTGGCAGCGGCGGAAGTTTCGGCAATTATTCCGGAGTACTCAACAACCCGCGCATTATGCAGTTCGCCTTACGCTATGAATTTTAAGGCAAGCTACGGTTTAAGGAAGTACAAGTCAGCCACTCGATCGGCCAACGCAGGGGCGTTGGTGTCGGCACGATTCCGACAAGACGATCGCTGTTGGACGGTCATCGGGAAATCGCTGAACGGCAGTTCGGAATCCAACCGTCTCTCCATAGTGAGCGTCGTGGCGATGTCCACGGTAGGAATTGAGAAACCATCCGAAGCTGTAGTGCGGCGCCGGAGTGCCATCTGCTTGCTGCAGTTCGGCGGGGTCGCTGGAGTCGTGTTGATTGAATGTCGTGCGAATTTCCCGGATGGTGAGCCAACCGGACACAATGCCGTTGGCGTAACGTCCACACCGACAACCGAGTGATTGTTGTTTCCAAGGCATCCTTCGAGTGAATAGTTCCGCCCCTCCCTGCATTGGTAATTTCCTCGCATTCGGATTTCCTCGCCCTCTGGAAAGACGCCGACCCCGACATCCCCATCCTGAATGAAGCCAAGGCGGAGTACGCAAAGCTGCAGTGAAGCCTTGTTCTTTTGTTCTTTTTTGGTTTAGCTGCTGAAGCAGCGGTTTTGTTAGAGGCTCTAAACTAAACTTGCTGAATCGCAACTAACGAAGCCAAAGCAGCACCGTCTCGGTCCCTGCGTGAAATCGCGCTATTACCGCCAACTACAGGGAAATTCATGGTAAAGTCTCTGACGGAGGTCGTTGCTATGTATCTCCGGCTTGCTTTTTGGAGTGGGACGATGGCCTACATTTCCTTTCTCTTTGCACGATTTGATATAGGCACCGGTCCTTCCTCGCCAGGCGTCGTGCTCACGGCAACATTCTTCGGAGCCATAGCAGGCTTGGCCCTCGCGGGCATGTTCGCCAACCGGGTTAAGCGTAAAGCAATGCTACGATGAGCTGCTCGCATTGCCCTCGGGAGCGATGGCAAACACCGGAATCGAACATTGGCTAATCGGAGCAAGGCGCTCCCGTTCGCCCAATCAAGATGCACGTCCAATCCCTGCTTCAGAAATTGACCTCTTGGTCATTCATGGCATCAGCTTACCTCCCGGTAGTTTTGGAGGAGCATACATTGAGCAATTCTTCTGCAATCAGCTCGATCGTACTGCCCATCACTATTTCCAGGAAATTTTCCATTTGCGCGTCTCGGCACATCTCCTGATCAACCGTTTAGGTGAAACGGTTCAGTTTGTATCGTTTGACCGGAGAGCTTGGCATGCAGGTGAGTCCCGGTATCAAGGTCGAAACAGTTGTAACGATTTTTCCCTCGGCATAGAACTTGAGGGTACGGACGAAACACCCTACACGGATGCTCAGTATCTGAAGCTTGCTGAGATCACTCAAACTTTGTTCAGAACCTATCCACGCCTGTGTCCTGAGAGAATTGTAGGGCACAGTGATATCGCTCCGGCAAGAAAAACTGATCCAGGGTCCTCCTTTGATTGGACCAAGTATCGGTCGCTTTTACGAAACTTCAGCTAATTGACGTAACCAGGCGTTCAAAACCCGTCGAGTGAAGATTGCCGAAGTTCCCATGGCGGGCAGGAAACTCTGGAAGGTTCTGGTTCCTGTTGCCGTTGTTCTTGTCGCAGTTATAATCGCGGGAGCGTTCTATTTCCGCTCGCACACGACGAAGCCCGCAACTGCACTCACCGAGAAAGACACCATCGTTCTCGCC
>Ga0182015_10004684_pt1 | contig 14596 bp, 15 predicted proteins | sample 712P3MmetaG_FD_120478 | JGI IMG/M metagenome (GOLD analysis project Ga0182015, IMG submission 120478) | Permafrost microbial communities from Stordalen Mire, Sweden - 712P3M metaG | ecosystem: Environmental > Terrestrial > Soil > Wetlands > Permafrost | place: Sweden: Stordalen | collected...
CGAAAGGCCCGAATCTCTTCGGGCCCGCACTAAACATCATATTGTCATCCCGAGCGAAGTTGAGGGACCTGCTGTTTTTCGGGCCGCTGCAAAGGTCTACCGGCTCAGCGCGCCTTCATTGCTACGCTCCGCAATCGTCTTTCGGGCGTTTTCCGCCAACTGCTTGGCCTGAGGCAACAATTCCAACGCCTTCACGATCTCGGGGTCGCTTTCCGCCCGCACTTTCAATCCCTCTTCCTGCCCAAACGCATCTACGAAAATTTCGCTCTTCAGGCTCGACCGAATCCAGTCATTGTTCTGTACCAAATCGGCTTGCGTATAAGGAATTTTTTCCTCATCGAGGAATTTGCGGAATTCCGACATGGTGGCATCATCTACTTCAAAGCTCTTTGTCGGATGGTGCGTCACCACATAATGTTTGGCGAAGTTGAAGAAAGCGTAATGTTGCAGCGTCGTGTCCTGAAAATGATTGCTCTTCACCGGATCAATCTTCACGTCCGGAGTAATTCCGCCCCCGCCATAAACCGTACGCCCGCTGTCGGTAAGTTTCACTTCCCGATTAGCCGTGCTGTTGTCCGCGGTGCGGTCGAAATAATAATCGTAAAGTGAAACATTACTGTAATCGCGTTGAATCAGCCGGCCGCTGGGCGTGTAGTACTTCGCCGTCGTAAGCGCCAGGCCCGTATTTTCCGCCAACGGGAACACGGTCTGGACCAATCCCTTGCCAAAGGTAGTTTCGCCGGCAATCAGGCCGCGATCATGATCCTGAATCGCTCCCGCTACGATTTCCGCCGCCGAAGCCGTGCCGCGATTTACCAGCACTACCAGCGGATAATCTTTCCCGCCATTTCCATGCGTCGCGGTGTACCGCTTTTCCGGAGAAGATCGTCCGTGATGCGAAACGATCAACTGACCTTTGCGCAAAAATTTGTCAGCCACGCCAACGCCCTCATTCAACAGCCCACCCGGATTCTGTCGCAGATCGAGAATCAGGCCTTTCAGATCTCCCATTTGATCGAGCGCGTCTTCGACTTCTTTTTCCGTAGTCTCGTTGAATCCGCTGACGTGCATGTAGCCGATTCCCGGCTTGATCATGAAGTGAAGGTCAACGCTGTAGCGCGGAATTTCGTCGCGAACTACCGCGAATTCCAGCGGCTTGTCGGCACCCTCGCGCAAAATCGTAATATGAACCGTCGTACCCTTCGGACCCTTCAGCAGGTCCGCGACATCGCCGGTGGTCATGTTGTCCGTAGGCTTGCCGTCGACCGCAATAATGATGTCTCCGGGACGAATTCCCGCCCGGTACGCCGGCGTCCCCACGAACGGCGCGATCACAATAACTTTATTATTCCGCGGGCCGACCGTCATTCCCACGCCGTAGTATTTGCCGCGCTGATCTTCGCGTAACAGCGCATAAGATTTTGGATCGAAAAAATTCGAGTGCGGATCCAGAACGTGCAACATGCCCGGTATGGCGCCGTTGTAAATCGCCTTATCCGAATCTACGGGCTCGGCGTAGTTCTGCTCCACCACCGCATAGACGTCGGCAAACTGGTGCAGGCCTTGGCGGATATCGCTGTCCGTATCCGACACCACATCGGGCGTGATCTTCTGCCCGAAAAGCATTCCCAAAAAGCCGCAAGTTAGAATGATGACTACTACAAGAAAAAGAGAGCGGTGAGGAGCACTACGGGCCATCTTGATTTTTCCTTCAGTGCGGCGGCAAACGCCTTGTATGCTAGCGATTACAAAAAGTATAACATGCTGATTCCCCAAGGCCGCCCAAGCCGTCACCCTGAAGGTAACCAGTTCTGCTTCCATAAATAGATGCAGCGAAGCCGCTCGATGATGCACGGCTCGCGTTATGGAAAACTCAAAGCCCGATCCTTGACATCTTGATGTCTATAGCAATAGCATCATGATGTGCGAACTACTCTTTCCCTCGATGACGATGTTGCCCGGCTTTTACACAAAGAAAGCCGCCGGTCCGGCGCCTCCTTCAAGCATGTAGTCAATCACTTTCTCCGCCTCGGCTTGATGGCATCGAAGCGGCCGGCGCGAAAGCCATTTGTTGTTGCGCCCCGAAAGTTGGGTCTACCTGCGGAACTTAATTACGACAACGTCGAACTTCTGTTAGAGGCTCTTGAAGGTCCGTTGCACCGGTGATTGTTCTTGACGTCAACATTATCCTCTACGCCTACGACACCACTTCGCCTTTCCACGCCAAAGCCCGCTCATTTATAGAAGTCGCGTTCTCAGGGACCGAACCCGTAGGGTTGCCCTGGCAAACCGTGTCCGCGTTTTTGCGGATTATGACCAATCGCAGCCTGTCGGGGGACCGTTACTCATTGCAGGAAGCTGCGCATGTCGTGGACCTTTGGTTGGAACAACCGAACGTGCGTCTCTTGGTGCAAGGAGAAGACTATTGGCCGCTCTTCCGGCAGATGGTTGTCGAAGGACAAGCTGTGGGTCCGCTGGTCACCGACGCGCAACTGGCCGCCCTGACCATGGAATATGGCGGCGTGCTTTATACCACGGATCGAGACTTCGCCCGCTTTCCCGGCCTCCGCTGGAAAAATCCCCTAGTTTAGTTCTCTTAATCAGAATTCCACAGAAGATCGCTTTCTCCATTCCGGGTGAACGACCCGTGCATTGCGCATCTGTAATCTATAAGTTACAATTGATCCACCATGGACGCCCGCCGGTACTTGACTAAATCGGGAAGGGACGTTTTCGGCGACTGGTTGTCGGGACTGAAAGATGATCGCGCTAAGGCGAAGATTGTCGCTCGAATTGACCGTCTTTCGTTGGGAAACTTCGGCGATTGCAAGGCCTTGGGCGGCGGCCTATTTGAACTTCGGATCAACTGGGGGCCGGGCTACAGAGTTTATTACGGACTGGTAGGCGTAGCCTGCATTTTGCTACTTTGTGGCGGAGATAAACGGAAACAATCAGCCGACATTAACCGCGCGGGAGTATCTCAGGGACTATCGGGAAAGGACACTATGAAACGCAAAGCCAGCATATCCCATGATGAAGCTATGGTGCTCGAACTGCGCCGTAATCCAAAGTTTGCCGCAGAGTATCTCCGCGCGGCTTTGGAAGATGATAACGAACCACGAGTGCTTCTAATCGCTCTGCGCCGTATCGCAGAGGCCCGTGGCGGCATTGCTAAAGTCGCTAAAGCCGCCGGCATCGAGCGCGAAAGCCTCTATCGTGTTTTGTCGCTTCGAGGAAATCCCCGACTATCTACGTTAGTTGCGGTCACAAAAGCCGTGGGATTGAAACTCACGGTTGAAGCGGCGCGATAGCTTGATACTGTATTTTTAGCACTTCGGGTTCACGCATAACTTCTCGAACGTCCGAGTTTTTACGAGCGTCCGGTGCTCGTAGAGGGAGGGTTGCCATTATTTTTTCGGAATTTCGTAACGGTGTTCCTCGGCAGGTTTTGCGCCGGCCTCCCTTTGGTCTTAACCTTCCGCCCGTGGCACACCCAGCAGGTCATCTCATGGAGATCTTTGTGGGGTTATGTGGCTTTAATTTCAATCTAGGGCATAATGGAAATCGTGTAAGGCTGGGGATAAAGCGATACCGTGCTTCCTATCGACAAGAATGCAGTTTGGCCTGCGATAAAAACGATTATTCCACTCGTTATTTCGGCTACCGCGCTATTGATTGTCCTCTGGGACCGAAAACCTAGATTGAACATAAAAGCGAGAAGCAAGTTGTGGTATCACTTAAGGCCCAATTCAAGCAGGACACACGTCAATTTTATGGGAAGTATTGAAATCTATAACGTGAGCGGGAGGGCGAACGCGGTCCGGGCCTATCATATCTGGTGCCAAAGAGCGGGATTTGGATGGGAAAAAATGGCGGTGGACCGATACACAATCTCTCCTGCTGTCGGCGACCCGAGTCAGGACAAAGATATATAACCACACACCCTTAGGTTTGACTCCGTATTCCGGCGTGGAAACGCTCGTTCAAGGAATTATCGAAATGCCTGAGCAACCCTACGAAATGAAGGTAAAGGTTGTGGTCGAGGACCTTTTTGGAAAACGTTACGAGCTTATTGTTACGGCAGCTTCTCAAATCTCTTAGTATATTTAAATCGCATGATAGCCTTCCGGCGAATAAGCGAACACATACCTCGCTCCCGCCGCTTCGAGCGATAGACCAGTTCGCCGTTGAGTAAAACAATTTGCTGGGCTAGAACATCAGATGGTTTCCTGTCTTGCGATGCTCAAATTTCCAAAATCACCGGCATGATCAGCGGACGCTTCTGCGTCTGCTTCGAAATGTACCGCTTCAAATCTGTACGAATCTTCTCTTTGATTACACCGTAATCGGCTTTTTCTTCCGAGCTCGACATATTCAAAGTCTGCATCACGATCTGGCGGGCCTCGCCCATGAATCCGTCTTCACCTGGCGAAAATCCGCGCGTCACGATTTCCGGCGTGCTCTCGACCCGTCCGGTGAGCTTGTTGATGGCAATAATGGGAAGCACGATGCCGTCTTCGCTCAAATGACGGCGGTCTTTTATTATTAAATCTTCCACAACATCCGTTCGCGACCCGGAATCAATGCACACGCGGCCGACATTGATGCGTCCCGCTTTGCGCGCGCCCAGTTCGTCGAACTCGAGAATGTCTCCACTCTCGATCAGCATCACATTTCCCACCGACCCATGCATTGCTCCTGCTAATTCAGCGTGCAACTTAAGCTGGCGATATTCGCCGTGAATCGGAACAAAATATTTCGGCTTTACCAGATTGATGATCAGCCGCAACTCTTCCTGACTGGCATGGCCGCTCACGTGCACAGGTGGCGAAGAGCCGTCGTCGTAAATAACGTGGGCCTGTCGCCGGAACAAGTGATCGATCATGCGATAGATCGCCTTTTCGTTCCCCGGAATAATCCGGGACGAAAGCATTACCGTGTCGCCCTTTTCGATCTTCGCGTGCTTATGATTGTCCACCGCCGCGCGCGACAAGGCCGACATCGGCTCGCCCTGCGTTCCGCTGATCATCACGCATACTTTTTCCGGGGGATAATTCTTCATGTCCCCAGGGTGGATCAACAGCCCTTCTGGGATTTCTATGTACCCCAAGTCTTCAGCGATTTCCGACGAGCTGTTCATCGAGCGCCCAATGAAAGCGATCTTGCGGCCATGCTCGAACGCCATCTCGACCGCCAGCTTGAGCCGATGAATGGACGAAGAAAAACACGAAATAAATAGCCGTCGCTTGGTATGCGCAAACACTTCATCAAATTTGCGGCGCACGGCCCGTTCGCTCGGCGTGTACCCTTTGCGCTCGACGTTGGTCGAGTCCTGAAACAGCGCCAGCACACCTTCTTTGCCGTATTCCGCGAACGAGTGCAAATCGAAAAGCCGATTATCGGTTGGCGTCGGATCAACCTTAAAGTCTCCCGTATGAATCAGCACACCCAGCGGCGTGTGTACGGCGAGAGCCACGCAGTTCACCAAGCTATGCGTGACCTGAATCGGATGAATCGTAAACGGACCAATCTTGAACCGCTCTCCCGGCGTGATCTCCCGCAGGTCCGCGTTGTCGAGCAGCCCGTGCTCATCCAACTTATCTTCGACATACGCCAGCGTGAATTCCGTTCCCCAGACCGGGACATTCAACTCAGAAAGAATCCACGGCAGCGCGCCGATATGGTCCTCATGCCCGTGTGTGAGCACAATCGCCCGCACATATTGCCGGTTCTCCGTCAGATACGAAATGTCAGGGACAACAATATCCACGCCAAGCAGTTCGGCTTCCGGAAACATCAGTCCGGCGTCGATAACAATAATGTCGTCGCCCCAGCGCACGGCCATGCAGTTCATCCCGAACTCGCCCAGCCCGCCTAGCGGTATGACGTGAAGTTTTCCAGTTGGCATCGAAAGAAGGAGAGATTGATCGTAGCACAAGCGCTTGGCGGCGCTATGGGCATCGCAACAGCATAGTCACGGTGCATGTCTTTGCAGTCATCCAGATATATTAGTTTTCTTCGCTATTGCCTCCTAATTCGCATCTAATTGCAGCGATGATTGAACAGATTCGCAAATCGTGGCTGCGGCGAAAGGTCGAGTTCGCCCTCCAGCGCGGCTTTCAACGCGCCTATGAGACGGTGAAAGTCAATCCCGCTAAATTCCTGCTTCAGTTGCAAACGGTTTACGGCATCCCGGTGACCAGTTATCAGGGACTTTATTCCGTCGAAATGAACGTACTCGACGATCTCGCCGAGCGCGTCATTCGTGGCGCCATGAAAATAGCTGCCGCCGAAGGTGCGGGTCTGGGCTTGGGCGGAATCATGACAATTGTGCCCGACTTGAGCTTTTTGGCGGGAATCACTCTACGGACAATTCAAAAACTCAGTCTCATCTACGGATTCGAATACAGCAACGACGAAGAGACCTCCGAACTTTGGATCGCCGCCGCCAGCGCCGCCGGAGTAGACATCAGCCGCGACTTGCTGGAGAAAGAGGTCATCAACAAGTTCGTTCCCCGAGTAATTCAGCGCATCGCCGCCCAAGCCAGCAAAGAAGTCGTAGAAAAATGGGCTGGCCGCCTAATTCCTCTCGCCAGTTCCGTGATCGGAGCCGGCCTCAATTACTATTTCCTCCGCGCCTGGGGAGGCCGCGCCCGCGCCCACTTCCGCGAACGCCACTTGCAACTCCGAAAACGTATGGCTGCCTCCCAAGTAGCAGCTCAGGCCAAAGTCATCGAGTTGCGCCCCGCAACCACCAAATTGCCCGCATAATTCCTCCAAATCATTTGTCATCCACATTAATGATTTGCCATCCTGAGAAAGGGGATTAATAACTTGTCATCCTGAGCACAGCGAAGGACCCATGCATCACCGAAGTCGGCCCTCCGCCCAGTGACCCTGTCATGTTGAGCGAAGTCGAGCCTTAATGACCATGTCATGTTGAATGAAGCTGACCCTTACTCATCCTGTCATGTTGAGCGAAGTCGAGGTTCCGCTTGCGGAAGCTCGAAGAGTCGAAACATCCCTATTCCCTTAACTCCCTTGATCTCGCCCCGGACAATATCCTACCGCCAACCAAGGAAGATAACTCTGCTATACAACCGATTCCAACCCGCTCCTGTACCATCTCTGAACACATGCCAACATTCCAATGCTCCGCAATCCTCTTCGATCTCGACGGCGTGCTCATGGATTCCACGCCATCCGTCACCCGCCAATGGTCGCTATGGGCGCGAGAGAATAGCATTGATCCTCAAAAAGCCGTAGACATTGCCCATGGGCGTCGCACCATCGAGAGCGTCCGCCTGTTAGCCCCGCATTTGGACGCCGAAGCCGAGACCAAAAAAATCGAGCAGAGCGAGGCCAACGACAACGAGGGTGTGGTAGTAATGCCGGGAGCAATCGAGTTACTGAAATCGCTCCCTGCCGCCCAATGGTGCGTGGTCACCTCCGGAACCCGCTTGATAGCGTCCGCCCGCCTGCGGGTCGGCAATCTGCCACTGCCGACCGTTCTGATTTCCGCCGACGACGTATCAAACGGCAAGCCGAATCCCGAGCCTTACCTCAAAGGCGCGTCATTGTTAAAGATGAGGCCGTCTGAATGTTTGGTAATCGAAGATGCTCCCGCAGGCATTGTATCCGCTCACGCCGCGGGAATGAAAGTAATAGCCCTGCTCACAACCTATCCAGCCTCCGCCTTGCAAGCTGCCGACGCTATTGCCCGCGCCCTTGCGGACCTAAAAGTGAATATTGGGAATCAAGGGATGACCGTCACCGCGCGATCTGCATAAGGAGTCCACAAACATCGCCAGTCATCCTGAGCGTAGTCGAAGGATCCCTATTGCCATGCAAGAAACTCGGGCTGGTGTTTCGGCTCCTTAAGCTTTCGCCACGGAAGCCATCCAAGACCGGCAACGTACCCGGCACCGATCGCCACCTACGTCTCCAGCCTGAGCAAGTGTGCTTTCGCCTCCAGTCCGCCCGCGAAGCCGGTAAGTTTGCCCGACGCTCCAATTACACGATGGCAGGGCACAACGATCGATAACGGATTTTTCCCATTCGCCGCTCCTACAGCTCGTGACGCCCGCGGATTTCCCAGCGCTTTCGCCAACTGCCCATAGCTCCTAGTCTCTCCAAATGGAATAGCAAGCAACGCTTCCCATACATCCTTCTGAAAACTGGTGCCCCTCATATCAAGGGCTACCGAAAACGTCTTGCGTTTTCCGGCGAAGTACTCACTCAGTTGCCTTTCCGCCTCTGCCAGAACAGGATGCGCATCATCCGCAACCAGTTCGCTCAGTCGTACGCGCCGGGGATTATCGTTTTCCCACAGTATCGCCACTAGCCCTTTTTCGCTTGCGATGAGTTTCAACTTTCCGATTGGCGATTCCATCGTTTTATATGCGAGGCTCATAATTTGTCCCATCCTTCCTCTCTCAGTATGTACAACTCAACGTGCCGTCTGTGCCACATCCGCTGCCCAAAGATGTTGCGCCGCGTAGGCACGCCACGGTCGCCAGCATTCAGCGCGGCTCAGCAAATTCTCCGGGGTTGATTTCGCGCCATCCATCCAAGCTACGCCGCGGAGCAATCCAATATCAGTCGCGGGAAACGCATCCATCTCGCGGATGGCGCGTAGCGCGATATACTGCGCCGTCCATTCGCCAATTCCGCGAATCATTCTCAAGCGCGCAATCGTTTCCTCAATACTGCCAAACGGGCGGAACAAATTCGGATCAGCCACCGCTGCCTCGGCAACCGCTTTCACCGCCATCAACCGCGCAGCCGGCATCCCCAATCCAATCGAGATAGCCGACGCCAGCCGCTTCGCCGTCGGAAATACATGCGACAATTCTGGATGAATCAGAAACGACTTCGGCACAACGCGGCCGTGGATGCCGGCGAGTTGGCCAGCCAGGCGCCGTGCCGCCGCCACGCTGATCTGCTGCCCGAGTACAGCTCGTATCGCGATTTCAAAACCGTCCCAGCCTCCCGGCGCCCGCAATCCCGGACGCTGCGCCACCAATGACGCCAGCGCCGGATCTCCGGACAGATGCGAATCGATCGTCTCGATGTCCGCACCCAGATCAAACTGCCGCCGCGCTCGGGCGACGATAGCAGGGAACAGCCGCAGGTCCGGAAATCGAATGCTTACCGCCAGACTTTCTCGACCGGGTAGATGAATGACCTCGATGCTGCCCATCTTGCCGTCGATTTCGACGGTTCGCACGTAACGGTCCCCGTCAACAATTTCGACGCCCGGAATAGCGCGTGCCCGCAAAAAATCCAGCATGCAATTCCAGTCATAAGGTGGACGATACCGCAGCCGCAGCGACACATCCTTCTCGATCCGTTTCGCAGAATTCTTTCTTCGCAAAGCGCTGGGGGCACGCTGGAACAACTCGCGAAATGTCTCGTTGAATCGACGTAGGCTGCCGAATCCAGAGGCCATCGCAACCTCCGTCATCCGCATCTGCGTTTCTTGGATAAGTTGCTTCGCGAACAGCACTCGCCGCGTTTGTGCTACGGATATCGGCGACGCCCCAAGATGCTGGAGGAACAAGCGCCGCAATTGACGTTCACCCAGACCCAGCCGTTCCGCCAGTTTTTCAACATTATTTTTCTCGCCATCCAGCGCGCCTTCCGTAATCAGCGCCAGTGCCCGAGAAACCGTGTTCGAAGTTCCGCGCCATGAAGCCAGATCAGGCGCTGTCTCCGGACGGCAACGAAGACAGGGACGGTAACCCGCATCCTGCGCCGCCGCTGCCGAGCCGAAGAATTCGCAATTCACAAACTTCGGCGTCCGCGCCGGACATATCGGGCGGCAATAAATGCCGGTCGACACCACGCCGACAAACATCAGGCCATCAAATCGCGTATCGCGGCTCTGCAAAGCTCGATAACAAACTTCACTCCCCGGCAATTCCATAAATGGATTCTCGCACTCGCCAAAAACTTAAACCAGCGGTTTTCGGACATCATCAATTCAGGCTGACGCGGAAGGTTCGATGAGGTAACCCCTGTCATCCCGACCGAAATGGAGGGGGCCTGCCTTTTATATGTCCATGCGGCACGACCCCTACCGCATCCGTGGCCCGTCAGCAGGACCGATGTGCCGTATGTCCCTTCCATCAGCGATTCTTTCTTGTTGTCCCCTCGCAATGCTGTAGACTCGAATCCGACTTAGACATCAACATGCCAGATTGCCGAGCTCAGTAGATAAGGTCACTCAGCGATTGCAGGAGACAGCATGCGCAAGCTTTCGCGGTATTTCATTTCAACGATTTTGTTGCCTTTGATTCTGCCAGCCCTGATGCAAGCACAAACAGATCCCGCCAAACTTTACGCGGCGAACTGCGTCTTGTGTCACGCAGAAAATGGCAGTGGCAATAGTCCTACCGGTAAGGCGCTTCACGCCAAAGATCTACGCAGCGACGAAGTTCAAAAGCAGAGCGACACCGAGATCGCGCAAGTAATCGCCAAGGGCAAAGGAAAAATGCCCGCTTTCGGTACCAGGATTCATCCGGATGGCATAACAAAACTGGTGGCGTATATCCGGCAGTTGCCAAACCAGTAGCGCAACCCGGTGCGGGCGCCCCATCCTTATTTCGTTGCCGCATCACCTTAGTAAAGTTACTTAGTTGATATATATGCCAGTGGATCAAAAATATTGCGAGGACGTCTTTAGGACCTTAGGTCGGGAACTCGCCAAGGTCACGAAGCATTCCTCGCCAGAGCGGGTTCACAAATTTCGTACCAGTACCAGGCGCGTGGAGACTGTGCTTGAAGACTTGGTGCCGCAGCCGAATCACGGCACAAAAAAATTACTGCGCCTACTGCGCCGTTTGCGGCGGAAGGCCGGCCGGGTGCGTGATTTGGATGTGCAAATGGCGTCGTTGCGCGGTCTCAAAATCGCGCGCCAAGGTGCACAGAAAGCCCAACTGATTCGAGCGCTGGGCTCAGATCGCGGCAAGAGAGAGAAGAAACTTGTTGGAAGCCTCGACAAGAATGCGGTGCGCGAATTGCGAAAACGGTTGAAGAACGCTTGTGTTGGTTTGGCTATTCCAAATGGCATGGAGCCGTTGGCCCTGGCGCTGAGCCGGTTTGCCGAAGTAGCCAGGGATCATTCGCCCCTTACTCAAAAAACCGTCCACGAATACCGAATTGTCGGAAAGCGCGCCCGCTATCTCATTGAACTCGCGGAGAAGGATCCAGAATCAGAAGCGGTGGTTAAGGAATTGAAGCGGATGCAGGATGTAGTGGGCGATTGGCATGACTGGCTTACGCTTACCGAGCGGGCGGAAGAATTGTTCGGCGGAGTCAAGGACTCGGCGCTCGTCGCCGCCCTGCGGAATCTCACGCGGGCGAAGTTCCGTGAAAGTATTGATTGCGTGGTGCGCACGCGAACATTAATTTCCGGCGAGAGGATGGGTTTCCGTCCCGTGCAGCGAAAAGTGCCGGCCAAAGCTTCCTATGGCAGTAACGCAACGGCGGCGTAGTGCCAATCTCCAAGAGAAAACGCCCTGCTGGAGGGAGGGCGTTTGGGGGCAACTTATATCTTTCTAAGTATGTTGCCCGGTTATTCTAGCTCCAGCAATAGGGTGATCGTGGTAGAAGCGTCTAAGCGAACCACTCTTTTATAGTCCGCTTCAAATATCCTTCGGTTCAAACCGCCAGAGCTTGCAATGGGGTGGGCCTCAAACACTCTCTTATTTCCTGGATCGCTGAAGTGATAATTGGCGTGCGGTATTCGGGGTGATGAAATTCCAAATGCATGCCTCGCCCCACGAATCGCAGCTTCAGCATTGATCCGCCCCAAGTCGATCCTGCAATCGCAACCGGTACGGGATCGGGACAGTAACGCGGATGGCCTGAAATCAAAGCGTTGCTTTCGCCCATAAAGACAAGCGTATAACTGTGATGCTGGGTCTCGATTTGCAGCACGGTAGCGGGGGGCAGGTCCCGCAAAAAAACTCCGCCTTCTATCTCGGATTGCAGAATGTTGCCGTTAACTTCGTCCCCAAGGTTTGAATGCGGTGTGAACATTGCCGTTTGCGTGTCCAGAACCTATACACTTTTCATCATACCCGAATCCCTCATGGTTTGTGCCGACAGTTAGGACCGCAGGTAACAAACTAATTTACCTCCAAAAATTAAGAAGCGCCCCCCAGACTCTAATGAGTCGCGGGACGCCCGAACAGCCCTCCCCCAGAACTGCTCATGCACAAGATATGCCCTTGGACGCTGACAGTAAATTGCACGATCGTGCCAATGCATGGCACGAAACGGCTATCAGTTTTCTGGAAAGATAGCGGCGTCGCACAAATGTTTTGAACTGCATTCGCGCAAAAGCTTATTGATACTGTGCATCCGTTTGCACACTTAATCAGCCCCGCCTGTGTGGAAAGCCGCATAACTCATTTCCTTTGATAAGGTCGATCCTTGACGGAATTTGGCTACCGGAGTGCATAAGCAAGTGCGGGTTGTTGTGTAACTCGTTGGTAAGGCCTTGAGGGAATGAGGTCAACCATCTGTGGGGCGCTTTCCAATACAGGGGGATTTATGAAACGAGTGGTTTTGATGGCTCTTTTGGCTTTAGCACTGCCCATGGTCGCTTTTGCGGACAGCATTTCCTTCATAGACAGCGGCACACTGAATACAACCGGGACCCTGACAGGTGGGGCTACCGCCAGCTATACCGGATCGATAACCAATGGCGGCACTTTCACGCTGAACGTTCCGCTCACCAACTTTACCGATAATGGCGTGACAACGGCCGCCGCCGGGACAGTGGTGTTAAATACGGGAACTTTGTCCCAGGTAAGCAGCAATACTTACGATTTTACGGGGACGGTTACGGTTGAGAACAGTTCGAATGCCGTGCTCTTCACTTCCAGCGTGACTGGCGGCACCATTACCAAACAGTCGAATGGCAGCATAAGCATCAATGGATTGCTGGCAAGCGGTGGTTTAGTGAATAGCATCGGCGGAAAGATCAACGGCAGCCGTTCTGTCGTCGGAGGCGGGACCGCCTCCACCAGCACCAGCGTCGTCCCTGAGCCTGGAACACTTGGCTTGCTGGGAACCGGTCTGGTAGGCATCGCCGGCCTGATTCGCCGCAAGTCACGAATCGGGTAACTTCGTTTTTCACTTAGAGCTGATGAACTGCTCGGCCCCAAGCCCCCATTAAACCGGGGGCTTTTATTTCGTCCGGCAGTTCGAGCAGCGCGCCATCCTCACATAGCCAATCTTCATTACTCCAGTAATCTCTCTTTCAGCCATTCCGGTTGACCGGCTGCAAACACATCTTTACATTCACGGCAGGGGGTAACATGAAGGATATCCACGAGGTCTTGCGGAACAAGCAAGCCAAATACGCCCAACTGGGAAAACAAATTGAAATGCTCCAGCAGGCTGCCGAAAAATTACGTGAAATAGCGCCACTCCTGGCTGAAAGCGACGACGACGATTCCAGCGTTCTTTCAGAAGTGGACGAACCGAATAGCCTGGCAGCAACCGCCGGAGCTTCACAGTCAGCGAATCCAATAGCTGCCGGAAAGCCGGTCGTTCGCGGCGTCGCCCCGCGCTGGCCTTAGGGATTCCGCAACATTCTCCACTACGGTTTGAGTAATTATGGTGCTGCGCGCACTCGTTGTTTCAGAAGATCATCAAGCGATAACCATCCTGAATTCGGTCCTCGCCGAATTCGGCGTGACCGTGCACTGCTTCGCAGATCCGAAAGTTCCGTTCTCTGTTCCGGAATACAAACTTGACGCCCTAATTGTCGATTTTGAGCAGTCCGGGCATGCGCTCGCGATTATTCAGAGTGTTCGCAGTGCACCGTCGCCGCCAGTGATCATCGCTTTGCTAACGGATGTGGCGTCGGTTCGCAATACCTTTGCCGAAGGCGCGAACTTCGTTTTATACAAACCCCTTTCTGGAAACAAAGTTTACGCCGGTCTCAGGCCCGCGATATCGTTGATGAAACACGAGCGGCGCAGATCTTTTCGAGTTGCGGTACAAGTTCCGGCCCGGCTCGTGCTGGAAGATGGCGCGGAAAGGGAGGGAGTCATCCTGGATTTAAGCGAGCATGGCATGGACGTTCTCGCAGCTGAACCCATCTGCCCCTCATCAAGGCTTCAGGCTGAATTTACTTTGTCCGGAGAAATAGGCCCAGTGGAGCTTGGCGGCGAAGTCGCATGGGCCAATCCCAACGGGCAATCGGGCGTCCGCTTCGTAGATCTCGCAGCAAGCCAACAAGGCATGTTAAAAAATTTCGTCGACAATCACGCTAAACAATTTATCGATGATGACCTCTGGATGGACTCAAGCTCCAGATTGACCGACCTCAGCTTGGGAGGTTGTTATGTGGAGACCGAATCTCCATTCCCGGAGCATTCCCTGGTTCAGATTTCCCTTACCGCCAACGATGTCGAAGCCAGCGCGGAAGGGACCGTTCGGGTGATGCATCCAAATTTCGGAATGGGAATTGAATTCTCCTCACAAACCTCAGAAGAACAAAGCCAGGTTGAAGATATTCTGAATCTGCTCACTTCATGCCCGGGAACGCATCCCCGGCTCAAATTAACTCCGCGCG
>Ga0182015_10004685_pt1 | contig 14595 bp, 13 predicted proteins | sample 712P3MmetaG_FD_120478 | JGI IMG/M metagenome (GOLD analysis project Ga0182015, IMG submission 120478) | Permafrost microbial communities from Stordalen Mire, Sweden - 712P3M metaG | ecosystem: Environmental > Terrestrial > Soil > Wetlands > Permafrost | place: Sweden: Stordalen | collected...
GGGCGAAGGAAGTTTGCCAGGGTAAGCCCGGCGGGCCGGCGATAGCGGCGCGGGAGTGGTTGTGGTGGGGAGGCAGGGAACTGAAGTCAGGAAACCATGGCCGACTCGCGGGAAGTGATGAACATTCGTCAGGCGTCGGACTATCTGGGAGTGAGTCCGGACACGCTCTACAAGTACGTAGGGGAAGAGAAGATTCCCGCCTTCAAACTGGGCAACCGCTGGCGCTTCAAAAAGTCGAAGCTGGACCAGTGGATGGAAGAGAAGTCGAGCCAGGTAGAGACGGGATCGAAACATAAACCGAAGGCGGCGACGAAGGCCGCCGGGTCACAGTAGAAAAGGCGGGCACACATGTTTGGAATGGGATCGAAGACGATAGTAGGTCTGGATGTGGGCTCTTCCAGCATCAAGGCTGTGGAGTTGAAGAAGAAGGGCGGGCAGATTGAAGTGGCGCACCTGGGTCTGGAACCACTGTCCTCTGACATCGTGGTGGACTCAATGATCGTGGACTCGGGAACGGTATCGAGCGCGATTTCGAAGTTGTTCGCCGACTGCCTGATCAAAACCAAGTCCGTGGCCACGGCGGTAAGCGGGCACTCGGTGATCGTGAAGAAGATCTCGCTGCCCTCGATGAGCGATCAGGAACTGGCCGAGACCATCGAGAAGGAAGCGGCGCAGCACATTCCTTTCGATCTGGCGGACGTGAGTCTGGACTATCAGATTTTATCCGAAGATGTGGGCAGCCCGCAGATGGACGTATTGCTGGTGGCCGTCAAGAAGGACAAGATTTTGAACTACACCAACGTACTCTCGATGGCGGGACGCACTCCGTCTATTGTGGACATCGACGCTCTGGCGCTGCAGAACTGCTACGAGTACAACTATCAGCCGGCGCCGGGCCAGGTGGTGGCGTTGTTGAATCTGGGCGCCAGCGTGATGAACATCAACATCGTGAAGGGGACCACCCCATTGTTCCCGCGCGACGTCAGCGTGGGCGGGCACCAGTATACGGACTCGTTGCAGAAGGAACTTGACCTGAACTTCGACGACGCAGAGAAACTGAAGCTGGGCGAGAAGGTCGGGACGGTGAGCGAAGACGCGAAGGCGCCGATTCTGCAGCAGGTGACCGAGATCATCGTGCTGGAAATCCAGAAGACGTTCGATTTCTTCCGGGCGAGCGCGGCGGGTGAGCACATCGAGAAGATTTACCTGGCTGGCGGTTCGGCAAAGGTGCCGGGGTTGATGGAAGCATTGCGGCAGGAATTTTCGATGCCGGTCGACTTGTTAAATCCATTTCAGCGCGTGGTGCCGCCGGCAGACGGCCGCGGGGCGGAGCTGGTGGAGCAAAATCCGGGGCAACTGGCGGTCGCAGTGGGCCTGGCTTTGAGGAGCTTTGAATCCCTATGATCAGAATCAATCTGCTCGAAAGTTCCAAGGGAAAAAACAAGCGCGCCGGCGGCAGCGCAGCCGCGATGCCCACGATGGAGATGGGCGACATCGGTTCGCCCAAACTGAAGGTGCTGGTGGTGTTGGTGGTGGCCGGGGCGTTGAATTTCGGCTACTGGTACCACCTGGACCGGCAGGCGAAATCGATCGCGAACCAGATGACGGCTGCCGAACAGAAAAATCGCGAACTCAGCGACGTGAAGGCTCGCTTCCTGGAGCGGCAGACCCAGGCCAACAGCTACAAGCGGCGGGTGGACGTGATTGATTCGCTCCGCGCCGCTCAGGCTGGGCCGGTCAACCTGCTGGCCATGCTGGGCGAGACCGTGAACGGAACGGAAGCGGTCTGGCTGAGCAAGATGGATGACCAGGGTGCGAGTGTGAACCTGGAAGGCACGGCGCTGAGCACGGACGCGGTGGCCAGTCTGATCGCGAACCTGCAGAAGACGGGCTACTTCAAGACCGTGGAGATCAAGGAAACCTATCAGGACGAGGCGGTCAAGGACATGCAGGCATTCCAGTTCACGCTGACCTGCGAGAAGGGAAAGTCGTAAAGGCAGACCTATGGCGACGAATTTCAACGAACTGTCGGGCTTGAAGCAGTGGGGAGCGGTGATTGCGGGAGGAGCGCTGGTAACGGTGGCGCTGTACTTCACGATGTTCAAGAACCAGAGCGACAAGAACGCAACGGCCCAGCATGCGGTGGAGATCAAGGTTCGGGAGAACAACGAACTGGAGTCCTATCGTCCCAAGCTGAAAGACATGGAGGCACAGCTGGCTAACTTGAAACAGCAATTGGAGATCGAACGGCGCATCGTTCCGGATGAGAAGCAGGTCGACACCTTCATCACGACGATGGACGGCGAAGCCCAGAAGGCGGGCGTGGAAGTGCGCCGCTATGCGGCTAAGCCGGTAATGGCGAAGGAGTACTACTCGGAGGTTCCATTCGACATGGAGCTGGATGGTCCGTACTACTCCATGCTGAATTTCTTTGACCGGGTGGGCAAGCTGGAGCGCATCGTGAACATCAGCGGTCTGCTGGTGTCCACGACCAAGACTCCCAGCAATGCGAAGGTGAAACACCAATACCAATACGCACCGAACGAGAGTGTGGTGGCATCGTTTACTGCGACGACATTCTTTAGTCACGACCTGGAGGCGCCCGCAGCGGGTCCGGGAACCAGGCCCGCAACGCCGAACGCAGGCGTGAGCAAATAGGAATCGCATATGAACCTGACGACAGGCATTCTGGCAGTGGCAATGATGACGGGGGCGGCTTGGGGGCAAAACCCGGACGCCATCGACAACGCGCGCAGCGTGGCGAAATCGCTGCAGCAGATACAGACCAACCGGACCAACGCAGCGCTTGGGGGAGCAGGCGTGCCCGCAAGCCCGCAGGCCGACAAGCCGGTGGCAGGATCGCCGGCGAAGCCCGCGACCGGTCCCCAGAGCAATGCTGCTCCGGCGACCAAGGCGGGGAGACCCCACGATGCATTCTTGCCCAAGCAACCGGCGGTAGTCGCGGGCAAGCCGGAGGTCACTACCGGCAAGATGACCGTGGCGCCGAAGCCGGAGGACAAGAAGTGGGCGATGACAGGAAAGCGCGACCCCTTCTTCAGTCCGGTGCTACAGACATCGAGCGGCTCTGGATGTTCGACGGGGAAAAAGTGCCTGGAGATCGGGCAGATCAATGTGCGGGGCGTGGTGAAAAGCGAGAGCGGCTTCATCGCGGTGGTGACGAACAGCCTGAACAAGGCCTATTTCCTGCACGAAAACGATCCCGTCTTCAACGGCTACGTAGTCAGAATCACGGGAGACTCGGTGGTATTTCAGGAGACAGTGCAGGATAAGCTGGGCAAACCGCTCACGCATGAAGTGGTGAAGCGGATATTTACGCCGGCTGTTTAGGGGTTGGACCGGGGAACGGCCGACAAGGCCGGAGCGCCAAAAAATCGAGTTCAAAGAAGGACACGCGGGCCTGACCCGCGCTTGGGGAGAAGCGAAATGCGAAAGCAATTGCTGAGTGTATTCCTACCGTGGCTGCTGCTGGGGCTGGTAGCTTCAGCGGCCGAGACGCCGGCGTCACAACCGGCGAGCCAACGAAACGAACTGCAACGCGTCAATGTGGTTCGCGGGGCGGATGAGATCCGGGTCGAAATCAGCGCTCGTGGCGCAGTGACCCCCAAACTGCACACGGCAGACTCGCCGGCGCGTCTCCTGGTGGACCTGCCGGGGACCGTCATGGCGACGGGGCAGAGCTACATCCCGGTGGGTAACTCCGTAGTGAAAGGAGTACGCATCGGCATGGATGGCCAGACGCCTCCCACCACGCGGGTGGTGGTCGATCTGGAGCATGCCTGCCGCCATGAATTGACCTCGACGGCAGATGGGAAGCTGGTGCTGACGCTGTACGCGCACGAGACAGCGGCGAGCGCCATAGTTCCCAAGACTGCAGCGGCGCCCGCATCGTCTCCTGCCACAGCTCAGAAGCCCGAGGTGGCTGCGGCTTCCTCGAGCGATTTTGTGTTCGTCGAGCCGGCTTACAACACCAAGAAGACGGCGGTGGACCCGGCGGCAGATCCCGCCGGACGCGCCCAGGACGCGGCGGCGAAGTTTGACGATAAGACGGCCGCAGAACTGCTGCCGGTGAGCATGAATGCGGCACAGGCGTCGCAGAGCGCTTCCTCCGGCACTGCCATCACTCCCGCCGTCAATCTTGCGGCGGAACAGAAGCAGCAGTCTGGACAGCTACCGGTTGCGACCGGCCCCAGGTACACGGGTGAGCCGATTTCGGTGAACCTGAAGGATGTGGATCTAAAAGACTTCTTCCGTCTGATCCATGAAATCAGCGGCTTGAACGTGGTGCTCGATCCCGAGGTGCACGGAACTCTGACCATTGTCTTGGATGATGTGCCGTGGGACCAGGCTCTGGACATCGTGCTCAAGAACAACGACCTGGCGCGGGAACTGGAAGGCAATGTTCTGCGCGTCGCTACCGTGGACACACTGAAGAAAGAAGCCGATGGGCGGCGCGCTCAGGTGGAAGCGGAAGCGCTGGCGGTGGAGAAAGTTTCGGTCACGCGCTTCCTGAGCTATGCCCACGCCAAAGACGTGATGCTGACGGTGAAGAAGTTCCTCTCGGCGCGTGGCGACGTGGTTGCGGATGAGCGCACCAACGCCGTTATCGTCAACGATATTCCGAAAGTGATTCCCATCATTGACCGCCTGCTGACCCAGCTGGACCGCAAGACGCAGGAAGTGGAGATCGAGGCGCGGGTGGTGGCGGCGACGCGGACGTTCGCGCGCGACATCGGAACGCAGTTCGGCTTCGGCTGGGGCAATGGCCACAGCGCAATCGGCGGTGCCCAATCCGTGGGTGCCTCACCGACGACCGTCAATGGCTTGACTCCGGGCTACGTCACGGTACCGGGGACGGGCGCGACGACGGGATCGTCCATTCCCTTGTTCTCGAATCTGGGCTCGACCGCGCCCACCAGCGGCTTGACCTTCTTGAACGCCAGCAACACCGTGCGCATTGACGCCGTTCTTTCTATGGCCGAGTCCCGCGGCTTGTTGAAGGTTCTGTCCCGGCCGCGAGTTGTAACCCAGAATAATATCCAGGCCGTGGTGAAGCAGGGCGTGCGCGTACCCATCGTGACCCAGGCGCAGTTGGGTGGTCCTCCGACCGTGACTTACGTCGATGCTTTCCTGCGGTTGACGGTGGTCCCGCAAATCACTTCAGAGAACACGATCTTCCTCAACGTGGACGTGGAGAACACAACCCCGAACTTCGCTCAAGAAGTACAGGGCAACCCGGAGTTGATCACGCAGCAGGCGACGACGCAGGTGCTGGTGACCGACGGCGGCACGGTGGTGATCGGCGGCGTCATCCAGACGCAGAACTCGATCGAAGTCGATCAGGTGCCGGTGCTCGGCAACATCCCGATCCTGGGCAACCTGTTCAAACACACCCAGGTTTCGACCTCCAACCAGGAACTTATCTTCTTCATCACGCCGCGAATCATTCAGACGTAGTGAGCAGTTGAAGATCTAACGCCGCCGGCCTGAAGAACCTGTCAGCGCCGGCGGTTTTGTTTTGGGAGAAGCGGGTACCGAGTGGCTCAGTCGAGGGCGCAGCGATTTTGATTCTGATCTGTACCCGGTTCTCGGTACTTCTTTCTCTTCCGCCTGCTAAACTCATCCCCAATGAACTTCCTTGCACGCCAGAAGAAACTGCGGGAGCAACTCGCTCCCAGTGGGCTGGATGCTTTGCTGGTCAGCCATCTTCCCAACATCCGATATCTTTGTGGCTTCACCGGCAGCGCCGGTTTCCTGCTCGCGACGGAAACGGGCAGCGTGTTTTTCACGGACGTGCGCTACGACACGCAGGGGCGCGACGAAGTGAAGGGGGCACGGGTGATCGTCGCACGCAAAGCGGTGCTGAACGCGCTCGGAGAGTGGATTGGAGCGCGCCGGAAGCGATCGAAGCGATGGACGATCGGGATTGAGGCCGAACACCTGACCGTAGCGGAAAGAAAACGGCTGGCGAATCTGCTGCCCTCCGGCCTGCGGTTCAGGAATGCGCCGGCGCTGGTGGAGCGGGCGCGCATGGTGAAGGATGCCGATGAGATGGGGCTCATTCGCCGAGCGGTGCAGTTGGGAGCTACTCTGTTCGACCGCGCGCTCGGGGTATTGCGGCCAGGGGTCAAAGAGGCCGACGTGGCAGCGGAGATGGAGTACGCGGCGCGCCGAGCGGGAGCGGCCGAGATGTCGTTTCCTACCATCATCGCTTCGGGAGCACGGTCGGCACTTCCGCACGGTAGAGCCACGGAGCAAGCCATCGCGCGGGATGCGTTCGTGGTCTGCGACTTCGGTGTTATACTCGCTGGTTATTGCTCGGACCAGACCCGCACTGTATGGGTGGGCGCGGCTTCAGGCGCGAAAGCAGAAGAGGCGCGCCACGCCTACCAATCGGTCGAGGAGGCACAGGCGGCAGCGATTGCGGCTGTGCGGCCGGGCATCAGCGTCGGGGACGTGGATGCGGCGGCACGGAAAGCATTGCGCAAGGCTGGGTTGGGGCGTTACTTTACGCATTCGACCGGCCATGGCGTAGGCTTGGAGATCCACGAAGCACCCAGGGTTGCGGCCGGGCAGAAGGAAGAGCTCGAGCCGGGCATGGTCATCACGATCGAGCCGGGAGTATACTTCCCCGGCAAATGGGGTGTGAGGATCGAGGATATGGTGGCCGTCAGCGAAGGCGGTTGTGAGGTATTGACTCCGACCAGCAAGAATTTCCTGGCAGTCTAGGGTGATCGGTCTTAGGTGTTCGGTCTGGCGTAAGGCCAGGTGGAAGACCAGAGAATTGCGTGGCACCAAAGACAGAAAGGCCTGACACTTCAACCCCAACACCTAACACCTGAAGCTGTGGTCCCACCGTACACGGATGAATCAAAAAGAGCTGAAAGAACTCATTGAGTTCTTAATTGAAAAAGACATCGCCGAATTCGAGTTGGAGCGCGGCGATGTCAAGGTGAAGATCAAGCGGGCCGGCCACACTGCGGTCGAGACACGTGCCGAACTGCCCTACGTGGCCGTGACCGTCCCTCTGTCCGGCGCGCCCGCGGTAGTGGCCTCGGGTGCCGTACTGCCGGCAGTGCCGGTCGAGCCGGTTCCGGAAGAAAACCTTCACATCGTGAAGTCTCCCATTGTGGGGACGCTCTACGAAGCCCCCTCGCCGGGCGCTCCGCCTTTCGTCAAGGTGGGGGACATGGTTGAGGCCGGGCAGGTGTTGTGCATTATCGAGGCGATGAAGCTGCTGAACGAGATTGAGTCGGACATGGCTGGCGAAATCGTAAAGAAGATGGGGACGAACGGCCAGCCGATTGAATACGGGCAGGAGTTGTTTGCCATAAGGCCGAAGAAGTGAGACCGGGAGTCGCTGTTGAGGCGCGCCGAGACGCGCCTTTTTCTTTGTCTGGTGGCCCCGGCCGACAGCAGCCAGGCTGCCGGAATCTTTTTCCGAGCCGGAAGCCCGAGGCCGGAAGCCGATTTCATGTTTAAGAAGATCCTGATTGCGAATCGCGGAGAGATTGCCCTGCGCGTCATTTGCGCGTGCAAGGAACTGGGCATCCGCACGGTTGCCATTTACAGCGAGGCGGACCGCCATTCTCTGCCGGTGCGCTTCGCGAACGAAGCCATCTGCATCGGGCCGCCACAACTGGCGCTGAGCTATCTGAACATTCCGGCGGTGATCAGCGCGGCGGAGATTGCCAACGTCGACGCCATTCATCCCGGCTACGGATTGCTGGCGGAAAATGCCAACTTTGCCGAGGTGTGCGAGGTCAGCGGGATCAAGTTCATCGGGCCGCGGCCGGAAGTGATGCGGCTGATGGGGGAAAAAGAAAAAGCGCGTACGGCCATGAAACAGGCGGGTGTGCCGATTCTGCCGGGTTCGGATGGAATCGTCGCCTCCGACGGCGAAGCCGTCGAGTGGGCGCGGCAGGTCGGCTTTCCGGTGATCGTGAAGGCCTCTGCGGGCGGCGGCGGACGCGGCATGCGCATTGTACGCAGCCAAGAGGAACTCCCGGCATTATTCAAGGCGGCGCAGTCGGAGGCGGCGGGCGCCTTCGGCAATGGCGACCTGTACATGGAGAAGTATGTCGAGCGGCCGCGGCACATCGAGTTTCAGGTGCTGGCGGATGAGCATGGCAATGTGGTCAGTCTCGGCGAGCGGGAATGTTCGATCCAGCGGAGGCATCAGAAACTGCTGGAGGAATCGCCTTCGACGCAGGTCACGCCCGAGTTGCGCGATCAGATCGGGGCGGTTTTGTGTCAGTCGCTGGCGCAAATCGGCTACACCAATGCGGGAACGATCGAGTTTCTGATGGACCAGGAGCGCCGATTGCACTTCATCGAGATGAACACGCGCATTCAGGTGGAGCACCCGGTGACGGAGATGGTGACGGATGTGGATCTGGTGAAGAGCCAGATCATGATCGCGGCGGGCGCGCACATGCGGGACGTGCTGCAGGCGCCGATTGTGCACCGCGGACATGCCATTGAGTGCCGGATCAATGCGGAACACCCCGAGAAGTTTACCCCGTCAGCGGGAAAGATCACGGCGTTTCATCCGCCGGGAGGAACCGGGGTGCGTGTGGATACGGCGGCGTACACCGAGGGCGTAATCCCGCCTTATTACGATTCGCTGATTGCGAAGTTAATTGTGCGAGGCCGGGACCGCAGCGAAGCGGTCTCGCGAATGACGCGGGCGCTGGAGATGTTTATCGTCGAGGGTGTTTACACGACCATTCCGCTGCACAGCAAGATTATGGCCGATCCGGACTTTCGCGCCGGGCGATTTGATACGGGGTTTATCGAGCGATTTCTGGCAGCCGGCAAAAAGGATTCGGCAGCGTGATCTCGGTTCCTCGTCTTTACGCCATTGTGGATGCGGCGTACTTTTCCGCGACCAAAGACTTGTCATGGTTCGCTGAGGAGCTGGTCGCGGGCGGATGCACGCTGCTGCAATACCGCAACAAGAGCGGGAACGCACGCGCGATGCTGGAGCAGGCGCGCGAACTGAAACAGCGGGTGGGCGGGACGGCGAGACTTATCCTGAACGACCGCGCCGATTTGTGCCTGATCGCGGAGTTCGACGGTGTGCACGTGGGGCAGGACGATCTCTCGCCGGAGTCGGCTCGAGGGATTATCGGCGACGGGCGATGGCTCGGGATTTCGACGCATAATCCAGAGCAGATGCGCGAAGCAGACCAGACTTCGGCGGACTATCTCGCCATTGGGCCGGTGTTTTCGACGGCCAGCAAGCCACTGCCTGATCCGGTTGTGGGAATCGAAGGGGTGCGCCAGGCACGGCGCTTGACCCGGAGGCCTTTAGTTGCCATTGGAGGGATTACGCGCTCGAATGCCGCTTCCGTGATTGCATCCGGGGCCGACTCCGTGGCGGTGATATCCGATCTGTTACGGGAGCCCCGGAAATCAGCAGAGGAATTTTTCCGCGTCTTGAGGTAAAGTCATCTCACCTTCGGGTAGGGAGGGATCCTGAGTACACCGACAACGCGGCCGGCTGCCGACAGCGACTGGGAAATTCATAGTGAGCAAGATAAGGAACTGGTCAAGGGCCTGGGCCTGACCAGCGCCACCATGCTGGTCATGGGGTCGATGATCGGTTCCGGCATCTTTATTGTTTCGGCGGAGATTGCCCGCGAGGTGGATTCGCCCGCGCTGCTGATTGGCGCCTGGGCAGTGGCGGGGTTCATGACCATCGTCGCCGCGCTCAGCTATGGCGAGTTGGCGGCGATGATGCCGCGAGCCGGCGGGCAGTACGTCTACCTGCGCGAAGCGCTCGGACCGTTGTGGGGTTTTCTCTACGGCTGGACGCTGTTCCTCGTAATTCAGACCGGCACCATTGCCGCGGTAGGCGTCGCCTTCGGCAAGTTCCTGGGAGTTTTCTTTCCTGCGATTTCTTCTTCCCATTGGATTCTTCATCTCTGGAGGGTTCCGCCGATCCCTCTGGGGCCCATGGTGCTGGGCAACATGGACGTGGGAATCAATACGCAGAATCTGGCCGCGATCCTGCTCGTGGTCTTCCTCTCGGTGGTGAATATCTTTGGCGTGAAAACCGGGGCGCGCATTCAGAATGTGTTTACCGCGGCCAAGGTTTCGGCGCTGCTTGCACTGGCGTTGTTTGGCCTGGCGCTGGGGCGAAATGCGCAGGCGCTGGCAGCGAACTTCGGTGGGCATTTCTGGGGGAGTGCGGGACCTGGCGCGCAGCATGCCGTGCAAGTGGGAGTGGGCGGACCAGTTGTGCTGGTCGGTACGCTGACGATTCTGGCCGTGGCGCAGGTGGGTTCTCTGTTTTCCGCCGACGCCTGGAACAATGTGACCTTTACCGCGGGTGAAGTAAAGAATCCCAGCCGAAATCTGCCGCTGTCGCTGGCGCTGGGTACGGGCGTGGTGATTGCCCTCTACATTGCCTGCAACTTCATTTATTTGATGGCGCTGCCCCTCGACGGAGCGCCGGGCGCGGCAACCATTCTGGGACGGGGAATTAAGTATGCCGCCGAAGATCGCGTAGGAACCGCGGTCATGACACAGATGTTCGGCGCCGCAGGCGGCCTGCTGATGGCGGCGGCCATCCTGATTTCCAGCTTCGGCTGTAATAACGGGCTGATTCTTTCCGGCGCTCGCGTCTACTACGCCATGGCGAAAGACGGCCTGTTCTTTCGCAGCGTTGCCAAGCTCCATCCCACGTACAAGACGCCGGCGGTTTCGCTGATGGTACAGATGGTGTGGGCGTGCCTGCTCTGCGTCTCGGGCAGCTACGGGCAGCTTCTCGATTACATTATTTTTGCCGTGCTGGTCTTCTACATTTTGACGATTGTGGGATTGTTTGTGCTGCGCCGGACGCGCCCGGATGCCCCGCGGCCCTACCGCGCGGTGGGTTATCCCTTGCTGCCGGCGATCTATATTGTGATGGCTTTATTTATCGATGTCGTACTATTGCGCTACAAACCGCAATACACGTGGCCGGGGTTGATTGTGGTGCTGCTGGGCATCCCGGTATATTACGCGTGGTCGAGGAGCGCGGCCGCAAAGCGTGCATCGGCGTAGCGCTAAGGAGAAACCAAACGAATGGCAAATCTGTTCGCAACCAAGCCGTTGAACCTGCTGATGGAGGAAGCTCGCGAGACGGGCGAACACAGCCTCAAACGGACGCTGGGAGTCTTTCAACTCACCGCTCTGGGCGTGGGCGCGATTATCGGAGCGGGCATCTTCGTAATGGTGGGGCTGGGAGCGCAGTACGCCGGTCCGGGACTGACATTGTCATTCGTTCTCTCCGGATTGGGATGCGCATTTGCCGGACTGTGCTACGCCGAGTTTGCGGCCATGATTCCGCTGGCGGGCAGCGCCTACACCTACGCCTACGCCACGCTGGGCGAGTTAATTGCCTGGATTATCGGCTGGGACTTGACGCTCGAATACGCCATGGGCGCGAGCACGGTGTCTTCGGGGTGGTCGAATCACTTTATCGAACTGCTGAATATCTTTCACATCAAGATGCCGCTGTGGCTGGCCTACGATCACTGGACGGCGCTGAAAACCGCCGAGAATATTGTGGCCCGGCAAATGGCGCAGGCTGGGGACTCTGGCCTGGTACCGGGGACGCAGGCGTTTCTTGATCGGGTGAGTGCGCTCGTGAGCGCGCAGTCGCCCGAATTGCTACAGCGAGCCCATGACTTGCTGGGCGCGCCGCAACTGTTTGGGATGGATATCGGCTTCAACCTCCCGGCGTTCCTCATTGCGCTCGTGATCACGGCGATTCTGGTTGTAGGTATCAAAGAAAGCGCAAGATTTAACACTGGGATCGTGGTGATTAAGGTTTCGGTTGTACTCTTCGTGATCGCCTTAGGCGCACGCTACATTAATACCGCGAACTGGGGGACGGACTGGCACTCATACGCGCCCAACGGCTTCGCCGGCATCGGTGCGGGCGCTGCCTATATTTTCTTTGCTTACATTGGTTTCGATGCGGTTTCGACCACCGCGCAGGAAGCCAAGAATCCGCAGCGCGACTTGCCCATTGGCATGATTGCTTCGCTGGCGATTTGTACGGTCCTGTACATTGCCGTGGCCGGTGTGCTGACGGGGATGGTGCACTGGCAGCAAATCAACATCGAGGCGCCGGTGGCCGTGGCCTTCCTGGACCGGGGCCTGACCACGGCGGCGAACATCATTACTTTGGGCGCCCTGGCTGGACTGACTAGCGTGATGCTGGTGATGTTGCTCGGCCAAACCCGAGTGCTCTATTCCATGGCCAATGACGGGCTTTTGCCCAAGAGGTTCTTCGCAGCCGTTCATCCGAAGTTCCGCACTCCCTGGAAGAACACGATTCTCGTGGGGCTGTTGGCGGCGGTTGTGGGTAGCGTGACTCCCATCGAAGATATCGGAAAGATGGTAAACATCGGCACACTGCTGGCCTTTGTAATCGTGTCGATTTCCGTGATGGTGTTGCGCTACACGAATCCCAACCAGCCGCGGCCGTTCCGGACGCCGTGGGTGCCTGTGATTCCGATCCTGGGCGTGATCGCGAACGGATACATGATGTTCAAGCTGGGAATGTGGAACTGGATCCGGCTGGTCGTCTGGCTGGCGATCGGACTGGTGGTGTACTTCGCCTACAGCGTGAAGCACAGCCAGGTGCAGGCTCTGCAGTCTAAGGGCGGTGGTCGGTGAGTTCTAAAGGCAGTGGTGAGTGATCAGTGGTTAGGGGTCAGTAGTTCGAGGGCTCTCCGCACGGCGCGGAGGGCCTTTTTGTTTTATAGTCGGAAGACAGTGGTCCGCGGATCGTGACCACTGCGCACTGAACCCTGACACTGGCCCCTGATTTTGTGAAGATCGTTACCACAGACGAGATGCGAGCCATTGACCGCGCTACCAGCGAGCGCTTTGGCGTGCCTTCTCTCATGTTGATGGAGAATGCCGGGGCCGCCGTGGCGGATTACGTGCTTACCCATTATCCGGAGGCTGGGCGCATCGTAGTGTTCTGCGGCAAGGGGAATAATGGCGGCGATGGCTTCGTGGCGGCACGGCGGCTGCATCTCGAGCGCAAGAAAGTGCAGGTGATCCTGCTGGCCGACCCTGCCGATCTGCGGGGCGATGCGGCGGTCATGTTTGGCCAGTTGCCGGGCGCAGCCATCCCTGTGCGTTCGAGCGAACAGTTGAATAGTGAGCGAGTGCGGCTCTCCCTGGCAGCGGACTTGTATCTGGATGCGGTTCTGGGCACCGGTTTCAAGCCTCCGGTGAGCGGACTCTATGCCGACGCGATCACGATGATGAATGCCAGCAAGATTCCTGTAATCGCCGTGGATATTCCTTCCGGCGCCGATGCGGATGCGATGGGTCCGCAAACGATCGGTCCGCAAACCGGGACGATCGCCCGGGCCGACGCCATTGTGACCTTCACTCGACCACGTCCGGCGCACGTGTTCAGCTTGTTAAGTGCGGGATCGACCTTCGTGGCTGAGATCGGCTCTCCAGAGGAGGCGATTGTTTCGGCCCTGCAACTGAACGTGATCACCGCGCGTGATGTTGGACCACTGATTGGGCCGCGCCCGGCGGAGTCAAACAAAGGCAACTACGGACACGTGCTGGTGGCCGGCGGTTCGCTCGGGAAAGCCGGTGCGGCGGCGATGGCCGGGATGGCCGCGCTGCGTGCGGGGGCGGGACTCTCCACCGTGGCGACCCCGAAGTCCGTGCTGGGAACCGTGGCCGCATTTCATTCGGAGCTGATGACGGAACCCTTGCCGGAGACGGATGCCGGCACGATCTCGACCAGCGCTCTCAATCGCGTCGAGCAGTTGGCGAAAGGCAAGAGCGTGCTCGCGATCGGACCGGGGATTTCGCGGGATCCGCAGACTGCGGAGCTGGTGCGGGCGCTGGCTGCGCAACTTCAACTTCCCATGGTCGTGGATGCCGACGGCCTGAATGCGTTTGAGGGCCGCACGAAGGAATTGAATGGCAAAGGACGGACGATCGTGATCACTCCACACCCTGGAGAAATGGCGCGTCTGGCGGGGTGCACCATTGCTCAAGTGCAGAGCAATCGATTGGAAGTAGCGCGGAACTTCGCCCGCGAACATGAACTGATCGTGGTGCTCAAAGGGCATCGCACGTTGGTTGTCGAGGCGGATGGCGAAGCCTGGGTCAACACGACGGGCAATCCTGGCATGGCCACCGGCGGCACGGGAGACATCCTGACCGGGATGGTTGCGGGAATGATCGCGCAGCATTCGAAGCAGGCTTTCCTGGCCGTTCTTGCGGCGGTCCATCTGCATGGGCTTGCCGGCGACGTGATGCGCGAGAGGGTGGGGGAGCATTCGCTGGTGGCAACCGACCTTCTGAAGGGACTGCCTGAGGCTTTTCGGCGCACGCGCGAAATGGCGGAGGAAAAACTCGTGCATTGGTGAGTGACGCGAGCCGCAGTGGAAGGCACGGAACGTCCTTCCGGCCATTAATGAATTATTGATACTCCCCACGCCTGAAGGCGGGGGATTCTAGTCGCCTTACGGCGACCTTAACTGGTTCAACCAAGATTGCTGGCTATCGCCAGACTTACATCTTGTCCGCAGTCGTTTA
>Ga0182015_10004687_pt1 | contig 14594 bp, 12 predicted proteins | sample 712P3MmetaG_FD_120478 | JGI IMG/M metagenome (GOLD analysis project Ga0182015, IMG submission 120478) | Permafrost microbial communities from Stordalen Mire, Sweden - 712P3M metaG | ecosystem: Environmental > Terrestrial > Soil > Wetlands > Permafrost | place: Sweden: Stordalen | collected...
CCATCCCACAGCCCTTGGAAATCGCTGCCGCGATTCCCACATTCCCACCGCCACGACGACGACGAGGATGAATATCTTCTCAAACCAGCCAGTTAAGAGATACGCATTCTGAGGGCAAGGTCAAATCTCGATACCGACCGTCGCCTATCCCACCCTTTGCAAGGAGCGCAAAGGATGGGGCACCCGCCTATTCGTGTGCTTCCTGCTGTGCCAAACACCAACCGCGGCTTAATCGAGAACTTGTTTCTTCTCACTGCTCAAGCAGCCTGGAGCTTCTGCATCAGGGCTTGGAGATCCATCTGGTTCCAGCCTTCGGTGATCAGGTTGCCTTTGACGATCAAGAAGGACGACCCGTCCAGTATCCCCTTCTTGTTGCTGGCGGGAAAGCCGAGATGATCGCCAAGATGGGTCATGGCAACCCTCCAGCGAACCGCGACCCGGTCGCCCTCAGCGAGAATATCCTCAACGTCGATGTGGAGGTCGGGGAAGGCTCCGCAGAAGGTACGATGGACGGACTTGAAGGCTTCGGGCCCCACTAGAATCGAGTCCGCTTCGGGGAAGCCGTGGGACTTGCCTTGCGGGTGAAACATTTCGCCGATCGCTGCTTCGTTCTTCTTGTTCCAGACTTCTTCAAACCAGCGCCTTGTGAGGAGTTTGTTCGCTTCCGACATGTGTGCCCTCCGATGTGCGGAGAAGCTTAGAGCATTTCCCCTCTCCGTGTATACCGGAGAAATAGTTGCCGGAGACAAACTCGCCCCGCGCGGAATGCGGAGAGATATCTCCCGAGGCGCGCCGGACCGAAAGGTCTGCCCCGCCTGCCTCCATGGCCGCCAACTCCTCAAACTCCGGGGTGTGATCACGCAGGTACTTGTAGCCATCGTAGGAAAAAATTGTGTAATCGCTGTCGAACGAGGATAAGTTCAAGGTGCAGCAGTACTCGTTGTCACCAACCCGCACCAGCGACTGAGGGTCCACGACCGGCAAATTCTTCAGCAGCACAGCGTGTACCAGCGTGAAGATCGCCGTGTTTGCCCCAATGCCCAGCGCCAGCGTCAGGACTGCTGTCACGGTGAACCCCGGGGTCTTCCGCAACTGCCGCAGTGAGTAGCGCACATCCGGAATCAAATTGGCAATCATCCTTGCTCCGTTGCCGAAAGTTAAGGCACGTAGCTGCCCAAACCTCAGCATCTCATCCGCCAAGCGTTTCTATAACTTACAAACCACCCGAAGAGGGAACTGTCCACAAACCCACGCCTATGTCCATCGCCGGACACTTCCGGGCTTGCTAACCTAGGGCGCGTGGGCCGTGGCCGGCGGATGGCTCAGAAAGAAGGAAATGTCCTTGGCTGCCTTCGTCTCCACGCCCGGCGGTTGCAAAAAGCCGAGATCGCGGAACCAATCGATAAAGCGAAATTGCCAGGTGCCAAACGGTATGCCGTTGCGGTCCGTCAGGCCGCCGGTCATGTGGCTGCCATCGCGCAGTAGGTCGCCGGGGTGGCGTCCATTGGCGTAAATGTGCATCTCGATGTTCGGCACTCGAAGCGCCAGCATCGCCGCAAAGTATTCGTCCGCCCAGATCGCATGAACCTGGTCATCCGAGCCGGCCGAGGCGATGAAGGCGGGAGGGACGTTGCGCGGGATCGGTGGGGCAATGCGACTGCGGGCAAAGGGCGTAGGACCGGGATAGATAATGCCGACGAAGTCCGGCCGCGAAGAGATCCCCGCCAGCGGATCACCGGGGCCGCTGTTCTTTTTGTCAAAGTCGTCGAACAGGACCGCTGCCGCGGAGGCTAATTCCGCGCCCGCCGAGAAGCCCATGATGCCGATCTTGTTCGGATCGATGTTCCATTCCCGGGCGTGCGCGCGCACCAGGCGAATAGACTGCTGAGCGTCGTACACTTCGTCCGTCTGCGGGTTGTACCCGTCACGGCGCAGGCGATTGCGCAGGATGATGGTGTTGACCCCGTAATTGTAGAAAAAGGGCACGAAATCCGCGCCCTCCGAGCCCACGTTCAGCGTGTTGTGACCGCCCCCCGGCACCAGGATTACGGCGGCGCCGGTATTGAGGCCGCGATCGACCGTGTGCACTTCGATCGAGGGGTTGTGAATGTTGACGATGCTGTTGATTCGCCCCGGCACGGACTGGCTCATGTTGTATTGCTCGGCCTCGCGGACACGATCCATTTTGAGGAAAGGCGAGCCGGGCGGATAAAGAGTCACCACGACGCCGCCCGGCAAGATGGGCAGCGGAGCATAGGGAGCGTCATTCGACGGCCCTGGCTTGGGCACTCCGAGGGGGGCGGGAAGCGGAGCAAGTGTCGTGCGCGGAGTGTTTTGCGCGGCGCAGGCGGCTATCACCAGCACCTGCAGGGGCAGCGAAATGAAAGCCGAGCCGATTCTCTTCCTTGCCATAACTAAGAGCCAGTAGGACCGGGCAACATATGAATGGTGTGTAGCCATATTTCGACGGTCTGAGGCCATGTAGTCACCGGGAGCGCCGTGCGGCGGAGGCCATAACCATGTCCGCCCTCGGCATAGATGTGCAATTCGGCCGGTACCTTGGCATTCTTCAGGGCCAGAAAATAAACGATAGCGTTTTCTACATGTACCGGATCATCTTCGGCTTGCACCAGGAACGTAGGCGGGGTTTGAGCGGTCGGATGGATGTCGGGATTAGGCGCGTAGTTCTGGTCCGCGAGCGCCAGATACCCCGGATAGACGATGACGGCAAAGTCGGGCCGGCAACTAAGGGCGTCGGCAGCGTCAATCGGATCGTAGAGTCGTTGGTTGAAGTGAGTGCTGAGCGCAGCGGCAAGGTGAGCCCCCGCGGAAAAGCCAAGGACTCCGAGCCGGTTTGGATCAATGTGCCACTCGCTGGCGTGAGAACGTACGATGCCGAAGGCGCGCTGCGCATCCTGCAGCGGGGCAGAAGACTTCGGATAGGGGCCGGTCTCAGGCACGCGGTACTTAACCAGGATGCAGCTAATGCCGGCTGAGTTCAGCCAGTCGCATACTTCGGTCCCTTCCAGGTCGATAGCCAGGATGCGGTAACCGCCTCCGGGAAAAACAACCACGGCCGCCCCGCTGTTCTTGCCCTTGGGAGTGTAGAGCGTCAGCGTGGGGTTGGAAACATTGCCCAGACGAATCACAGGCTTGCCACCGGGTCGGTTGTCCTTGGCAGTTGTGGTGTCCATCTCAGGTCCCGCACTCGGTTGGGCGCCGGGTGCCCCATTGGGCCATAGAGGCAACGTCAGATGATCGGGAGTGGGCGGCCACGCAGGACTCTGTGCGAATAGACCGGTGGAAGCTCCCAAAACAGCGGCGAAAATCAGCAGACACGTGCGCATGATATGACCTTTCCCTTGAAGTCGTCCCCCGGCGTTGCCGACCCAGGGGATGTGGAACGGGGCATTTCTTGTCTTCGGCAGGAAGCGCAACAAATCCCCGGGTGCCCCATCCTTCGCGCTTTTTGCGAAGAGTGGGATACCACGAACCACGATACCGACCGTCGCGTATCCCACCCTTTGCGAAGAACGCAAAGGATGGGGCACCCGCCTTTTCGTGGTGCTTCCTACCATGCCAAACACCCACCGCGGCTTAAGCGAGAACTTGTTTCCTCTCAGCAATTCCCTTTTTCAGCTCTGGTTGCGGCCCTGGGAACCGTGCTCTGCCAGAAACCTCTCCCGATAACCAGAGTCCTTGAAGGCCTCGATACCTCCCGGGCGGGTCGTCGACAACGCTGCCGCCAGATTGCCAAAAGCCAGACACTCATCGAGAGGAGCGTTGCGCAGCCATCGATGGAGAAACCCGGCGTTAAACGTATCTCCGGCGCCGACCGTATCTTGCACTTGCACGGGAATTGCCGGGCCATCCATGCGCTGCCCCTGCGAGTATACAGAAGCTCCGCGCGCCCCGCGTTTCACGATCAGCATGCGCACGGCGGCAGAGACGCTCGCCGCAGCGGCATCTGCGTCTTCCATGTGGGCGATCTTCAGAAGCTCCCGCTCATTGCAGAACAAGATGTCCAGTTCAGGAAAAACAGTCTTCAGCCCGCTCTCCCACTCGTCCTGCGGGTCATCATTTGTGTCCAGCGATGTGGTGAGGCCGCTGCGCTTCATGGCGGCAAAAAGACCCGCTATATGGGGAGAAAGCTTGCGGTGCAGGAAGAAGGACGACAGGTGAAAATGTTTTGCGGTTGCCAAGTATGCCGTGTCCAGGTCCTCGATCCCCATTTCGAACATGGCCCCGGCATAGGTGATATTACGCCGCGTGGTGACCAGCGGCAGAATGAAAGTCACACCGGTGTTGCTACCATTGCGGACGCAACGGATGTGGTCAATCTCGACTCCCGCCTGCCGCAACCATTGGCAGCAGATCTCTCCCAGCGGATCGGGGCCGATACGAGAGCTGAAGCTGACGCGGGTTCCCAGGAGCGCTAGATTATGGGCAAGAATTGCCGAAGAGCTGCCCAGCGTCATGGTGAAATTGCTGGCGAGAATATCTCTTTCCTCCGGCAGATCGCGCGGCACGCCCTCTAGAATAAAATCCAGGTTGAGTTCTCCGACAATGGCCACTTCCGGTTGTCGTCCCATTTGCAGCGTTCCTCTTGGTACATCTTATGCATCAGCGCCTAGTGGAGCTTTATCACATTGCTGGATCCTGAAAATCCAATGAAAAGCGTCACACCACAAGACGAATCCAACATAACTCTGAGGGAGATCTACGGGCAGCCCACTCTGTGGCGGACCACCCCCGGCCTGGTTGAGGACGCGTCGTTCCGGTTAGACCTTGCCTCGCTCTTTCGAGGTAAGCGGGTATTGTTAACCGGAGCGGGTACCTCAGCGTATGCGGCTGCCGCGGTCGCGGCCGCGTGGCCGCAGGCGATCGCTGTTCCCACGACAGACTTGCTGCTTGATCCTGAACGTCAATCCTACGGAGTGGATGCTGTCATTTCCCTGGCGCGCTCCGGCAATAGCCCCGAAAGCGTCGCGGTCGTCGAGCGTATCCGCTCGCTTCATCCGCAGATCTACCAATTAGCTATTACATGCAACCCAGACGGAGCGCTGGCGAAATCGACTCTGGACGGCCTGATTGCCCTTGATCCCCGGACCAACGACCGCAGCCTGGTGATGACCAGCGCATTTTCTAACCTCGTCCTCGCCGGACTTTGTCTCGCCGATCCTGCTTCGGTGGCGGCTTCCGTCGAAGACGCGAGCCTTCGCGCAACCGCGATGCTGCCCGCGATCGATGAACAATGCCGCAGGCTGGCGAGCCGCGTGCAGGATCGAATCGTGATGTTGTCCTCTTCTCCCTCGGTTAGCTGGGCGCAAGAGGCTTCTTTGAAGGCGCTCGAAATGACCGCCGGCCGCTTCCCCGTACTTGCGGAAAGCTATCTTGGGTTGCGCCACGGGCCGATGTCTTTCGTTCGGCCAGACACCCTGGTGATGTGCCTGCTCTCAAGTGATCCGCTGCGCCGGCTTTATGAAAAAGATCTGATCGACGAGCTGCGGACAAAGAAACTCGGCTATGTGGTTGCCATTGGAGATGGGGAAAAGGATGGCGGCTTGGCAGCGGAGGTTCTACCTGCAATCGCGCCCTCCTTACCCGACGCACTGCGCACGCCATACGAGATCGTATCTCCGCAACTGTTTGGCTATCATTTAAGCCTGCGTATCGGTTTGAACCCGGATAATCCCAGCCCGGGAGGCATCATTAGCCGAGTGGTGCAAGGGGTCCGCATTTATGAATAAGTTCGTTTTGTGAGGGCTACTTAATGCAAATTCCCTTTCGCCGCCACATTTCCGCCTCATGCTGTCTGACTCTGCTCACGTTGCTTGCTCCGGCTACGAGGGCTGCTACTCCATCTCTCGGTATATTTCAGGATCACGGAGACGTTGGCACGGTTCTGCACCCGGGATCAGCGGAGTACAACCCAGCCCAGCAGAGCTACACAATCACCGGCAGCGGCGCGAACATGTGGTTTGGAGAGGACGATTTTCACTATCTCTGGACCAAAGTCTCCGGCGATGTGTCCCTCACGGCCGACATCGCCTTCCTTGGCGAAACCGGAGATAACCATCGCAAAGCGGTGCTGATGATACGGCAAGGCCTGGATGGAAACTCAGCAGCCGTGGATCTGGCCCGCCACGGGGATGGCCTTACCTCCCTTCAGTTCCGGGATGCGGCCGGGGCAAATACCCATGAGGTTCAGTCCAATGTCTCCGCGCCGCGAACGGTGCGTATTGAAAAGCGCGGCGACTATTTCTATGCCTTCGTCTCCGGAAGTGACGGAAAGCTCCAGGTTGCGGGAGCCTCCACCAAGCTGGTCCTGACCGGGCCGTTCTATATCGGCATCGGCGTTTGCGCGCACGATAAAGACGCGGTGCAGAAGGCAGTCTTTTCCAACGTCAAGCTGGAGTCGCTTCCGGCAGCAACCGGAAAACCGGTTCTCTATAGCGTCCTTGAGACGATCCCTATTCGCTCGACCGACCGCCGCGTTGCGTATGTAGCGCCTGTCCACTTCGAAGCACCGAACTGGTCTCGCGACGGCTCATTCTTCCTCTTCAATAGTGAGGGCAAGATGCGCCGTCTGGCCCTGAATGGAGCGGAACCCACAACGATCGCCACCGATCCGCAAAACCGCTGCAACAACGATCACGGCATCTCGCCCGACGGCCAGTCAATGGCGATCAGCGACCAGTCGGGAAACAATCAGAAGTCGTCCATCTATATCGTTCCCATTGGTGGTGGAACCCCACGGCAGATAACGCAGAATTCGCCATCGTACTGGCACGGATGGTCGCCCGACGGGAAAACGCTCGCCTTCGCCGGCCAACGTGATGGCGACTTTGATATCTACACCATTCCAGTTACAGGTGGCCAGGAGACCAGGCTGACGACAGCCAAGGGTCTGGACGACGGTCCGGAATACTCCCCGGACGGCGAGTACATCTACTTCAATTCAGAGCGCACAGGGTCGATGCAGATATGGCGCATGAAGGCGGACGGAAGCGCGCAGGAACAAGTGTTATCCGACGAGACCAACGACTGGTTTCCGCACATCTCTCCCGATGGGAAATGGATGGTATTTCTCTCCTACGATAAAAGCGTCAGCGGCCACCCGGCGGAAAAGGATGTCGCGCTCAACCTGATGTCGATGGACGATAAGAAGGTACATCTGTTGACCAGGCTCTTTGGCGGTCAGGGAACAATCAACGTTCCCTCGTGGTCGCCCGACAGTCTGAAGCTGGCCTTTGTAAGCTACGAACTACTGCCGGAAGATCGCGACGGTACAAGATAGAATCCATCACCGATGCCGGCGGAGTAACGGGGGTGCCCCACGTTCGCCCCAGCGTACCCGGATTTCCTGTCGAGGTTGGTGGCGTTGTCGAACTGCACGCGGCCATGGGTGGTGCCGCGCAGCAGGAAATCGGGGTACGCTCTGGTCGACCCGGAGTGGTCAATGGGCCTTGGGTCCACCCAAGGGGAACGAAAATGGCTTCTGTTCGGCAACCGCTCTTCATGGAAGCGTCGCCCCCTCCTTTGTCATCCCGACCGGAGCGCTAGCGAAGTGGAGGGACCTGCAGTTCAGCCGACCTTTACTGGAAATGTTTTTCGACACAGCGTAGCGGAGTGGATCTGCGGTTTTCTTCGGTTCAAGCAAAAGGTGATTAAATACGTCCATGAACTCACCGCAATCCCAGGGGCTCCGAACCCCAAGCATGTTCCTGATTTCAGTGAACGCCAGAAAGGTACATCTGTATGTCTACCATCTCCCGTCGTCGGGTGCTTCAAAGCGCAATTGCAGGTACGGCGCTAGCCGCCAGTTCTTCCATGTCATGGAGCCAGGAGAAGGCCATGGTTCCGACCGATAGTCCAATACAAAGGAAGGGGCGGATTCGACAATCCGTCAGTCGCTGGTGCTATCCAAAGATGAGTCTGGACGAATTGTGCGTCTATGGCGCGCAAATCGGACTGAAAGGAGTTGACCTCCTGGAGCCGGAAGATTTTGAAGTGCCTGCCCGGCATGGACTGATCTGTACCATGGGCTATGTCGCTGCCGGCACAATTCCTGATGCCCTCAACGTGGTTGCCAACCACGATAAGATCGAGGCGGGACTGCGTCTCAATATACCGTTGGCGGCAAAGGCTGGTGTCCCGAATGTCATTACTTTTTCTGGAAATCGCCATGGAATGTCCGATGAAGAAGGCGCGAAAAATGTAATCCTCGGGTTGAACCGGGTCAAGAAGATTGCCGAGGACCATAACGTAGTCCTCTGTCTGGAGCTATTGAACAGTAAGGTCAACCATAAGGACTACATGGCGGACCATACCGCCTGGGGTGTGGCGGTGATGAAAGAAGTCAATTCCTCTCATGTAAAGCTGCTCTACGACATCTACCACATGCAGATTATGGAGGGAGATTTGATCGCAACCATCCAGGAGAACATTGAATGGATTGGGCACTTCCACACCGGCGGCGTCCCCGGACGCCACGAGCTCAACGATCAGCAGGAAGTGCAATGGGACGGCGTAATGCGCGGGATTCTGGCAACTAGTTATAAAGGATATGTTGCCCATGAGTTCGTCCCGACGGCGGATCCTCGCGCCTCGCTGTTGCAAGCGGTTAATCTTTGCGATGTATAAATCGGGTATTTGGAGGAGACTGTGCGCAAGTTAGCTTTCGTTCTCACCTTGTGCGTTGCCGGGGCCTGCATGGCCTCGCCCGCAAATAGCGTTTACAACTTCACCTTGAAATCGATCGACGGCCAGCCGGTCAGCCTGAGAAGTTATCACGGCAAGGTTCTTCTCCTGGTGAATGTTGCCAGCAAATGCGGCTATACTCCGCAGTACGCCGGCCTCGAATCGCTTTACGAAAAGTACAAGGACCGCGGTCTGGTAATCGTCGGCATTCCAGCCAACAACTTCGCTGGTCAGGAGCCGGGCACGAATGCGGAGATCAAAACGTTCTGTCGCAACAAGTACAGCGTGTCATTCCCGATGATGTCCAAGGTATCGGTGCTGGGTGAAGATAAGACGCCGCTCTACGTCTTCTTAACGGATAAGTCGGTCAACCCCCAGATCGGTGGCGACATCAAGTGGAACTTCACCAAATTCCTCTTCGACCGTAACGGCAAGCCGGTGGCGCGCTTCGAACCGGCTGTCACTCCTGACTCGCCCCAGGTCACGGCGGCGGTTGAATCCGCGCTTAAGCAGTAGACCCTTTTTACACGCGGAGGGCCGGTGGCCGGCCCTCCGCAAACACAGCGAAGCAGGCTAGTCGAGCATGGGCCGGTTTAAGGGAACTGGGAGGGGGTTCAAAGCACCCTTGCCGGATGCGCTGCGAGCGGTAAGGGTCGAGGCAAGCTTCTGGCCCAATCGCACGAACGGCTTTTCCACGACGTAGTAGCTGAACGTTGCGCACACCATTAGAGCTACAAAATTGATCGGCCATTCTCGCAGCATGGCAATTCCCGGCGGGCTGCCGACAAAATTACTTCCAAAAAAGAGCTGCTGCCATAGGTACAGGCTGTACGAAATCCATCCGATCCAGCGTACGGGTTTAGATTCTAAAATGCTGCCCGGTATCCCATCGGGGTGCAGCGCAGTGGAAAGAATGAGTAGAGGAATAAGAACCGCTCTCAACGTCAAGGAGAATGGAATCTTTACTATGAGAAGAAAGATTCCCATCACGATCAATACCGGGAAAGACCACGCGGGTATGTATTGCTTCGCAGCTTTGTTGCGCATGAACGGATAGAGTGCCAAAGCGATCATCGCCGGGATGACGAGCGCGTCAGCGTGGGTATCCGTTCGAAAAGTGAATTGGTAATTGCTATGGATAAGGTGCGCCAAAATAGATCGCCAGAGTGCAACGGCTAAGGCCAAGCCTCCAAGAACCCACAACCGCATTCTCTTAAAGCTGACCAGGATAGCTGGTAGGACTAAATAAAAATGCTCCTCCATCGACAAAGACCAGAAGTGACCGGTATACCAATGCAGTGCCAGCGGACTGTGGTGTAGGTATTCGAGGAGCATGAGGTAATTGCGAAAGAAGAAAATCGATCCCAGCCAGTCAATCGTTGGGAGTGGAATGACTTGAAACGTCGCCAGGATCGCAATTATCAGGAGATAGAAGAGTGCCGCCGGGAGAATCCGAAAGAAGCGCCGCGCGTAAAAGCCCTTCACGCTGATCTGCCCACACCTTGACTCCTCTTCAAGTAGCTTGGAGCAAATCAGCAAACCGCTGATTCCAAAGAACACCTCGACGCCGATCCCGCCAAAGTTGCTAAGAGATTGGAGCAGTGCTCCCAGGACGGGAATAGTACACGACACTGGTGAATGACTCATAAGCACTAATCCAATAGACAGCGCCCGCCAGCCATCCAATGTTGGTATATAAGTTGACTCCTTAGAGTTGGGGATAGGCATAATCCAAGAGGCCCTTTAGCTAAGCCCGTACCGGCGTTCGATCCTGGCGGACGAAATCTCTGGCGGTGCAATTCGCCGTGCAGGCAGGTGCGCAGTCGACACCTGCAGACCCATCCACTCCATCTTGAGTCCCACGCAGGCAATTAAAAAAATCATCCAACAAAGATGCTTGGGCGTAAACAGGAAGCTTTCGTCCAGGTTGTAAATGAACGTGAGAAGTACGACGGCGAGGTACCATTCCACGGCCCGAAGCTGCGCATCGTTACGGGAGCGGAAAAGGCAAGTCAGGGCATCACGGAAGGCGAAGCCGAAGACCAGCAGTACGACTGCCAGCCCGGTGGCGCCCATCTCGAGCATGATGTCAAGAAACCCGTTCTGCGCCTGTGCCAGAGCCCACGAAACCGTGAGAATAATGCGATAGGATTCACCTTCGAAGCCAAGCCAGAACGCGTCGTAGCCATAGCCGAGCAGCGGCCGCTTGGCAATCGAATCAATCACCGCACTCCATATCTCGGTGCGACCGGTCAAGGTCACGTCTTTCCCCAGCAGGCTGAACAGGAAACCCGGCCAGGCCACAATGACGACTGTGGTGGCGCAAAACGCTACCAGCAGCAGGATACAGAGCACAAAGTAGTCCTTCTTGCGAAAGCCGCGGAGCGTCTTCATGGTCACAAGATAGACCAGGTAGACTCCGGTCAGTACGTATGCTGTCGCTGCTCGCGAAAAGGTGATGGCAATCAGGCAGAAGATAATCTGCGAAGCCCGGATGGAACGAAGAAGAGGCGTGCGCCCGCGATAGGATACCGCCCCAGTCAGAAAATACAGCGCCACATTGCCGAGGTAATTCTTGGCCATGAAAATACCCTTCCATGCCGTATCATGCCCACCCAGCAGATCACGGCCATACTGCGGAAGGAAAACGGCAAATACGATACTCGCCACGATCGTCGCGGTGCCCAGAACAAGAAGCAATTCAAGCACCTCATTGAGCGTATAGCGGGACATGATGTAGTACAGGAGCAGAGTGCCCCCCAGAAGCAAAACACCGGAGCTGATCGTCCGGGTTGCCAGCTGCGATACCGGAGAGAGTAGAAGCGCGAGGATAGGAAAGCTGGTAACCAGCTTCATCTGCATGCTCAGCCGGCGTACAGACTGGTGCCGCTGAAAAACAAAGATCATGCAGACCAAAAAGATGAACAGCTTACTAAAGCGCTCTACTAAAACCCCACCCGCGGAGCTCGTGGCGACTACCCGGTCGGCAACAGGCTCATTGGCAAAAGGGGAAACCCCGGCAAGAGCAAAATAGAGAAGGAGCAGCAGCAGACCCCAGGTCGAAGCGCGGGTCCAGAAACTGCTTGACTCTTCAGCCGGACTCGCCAGTTGTCTTACGTCATCTCTGACGGTGGCTCGACCGAACGTTTGGGCAGTTGCCAAAACAGACTCCTGATGAAACAGAAACAAATTAGCGGATGTATATAGCGGCGGCACTAGCCGAAGCCAGAATCCCGCTCCCATTCACTCCAACGTTGCGCATGAAGCTGAAGGGGACATAGACTACATCGTCCGGCAGCAAGGCGACATCGGGCTTCTTGCCCTTCTCCATCGCACTCACCTGCAGATCGATCTCCTCCACTCCCGTAGGGGTCTCGCGCACCAGCTTCGATTTGCCGACGGCTGCGGTGTGATTTGCGTAGCCCGCCAGGGCGATAGCCTGCAGCACGGTCATTCTTGAATCGTTGGTGCTTATCGGATAACCACCAGGCTTCAATACATCGCCCAGCACATACACGACCGCGGTCTTGGACACGACCACCGTATCGCCTGGGTAGACCATGGGATCGTCAGACAAAGCGGCCCCCGCCGCATTCGAATAGTAGTACTCGACCTTCTGTTTCGAGCCGTATCGTTCAATCGTAATGTGGCGATCCGCGATGGGCGTCAGTCCACCGGCGAGCGCGAGGACTTCGACTACTTTGTGAGGGGTGTCGATCTCGTAAGGCCCGGGCTTCTGCACCTCCCCCATCACCGATACATTCTGGGTTGCGTATGCCTCCACCCGTACCGTCACCTGTGGATGCAGCATGACACCGGCAGCGATGAGTCGACCCTCTATCTGCTTGGCTGCCTGTTCTGGCGTCAAACGGGCTACACGAACGTTCCCCAGAAAGCTGAAAGGAATGTTTCCCGCATCGGTCACACGGGCACGCTGTTCCATCTCCGGCGTGTCGTAGACCTGAAGGTGCAGCAGGTCGCCAGGACCGATCAACAGGCTCTCATGTTGTGCCTGTGAACTCGTCGCGAGACCAAAGAGAAGGAACAACACGGTACAAATCCGCTGTAGATTGTTCATTAGGCCTTTGCAACCTCCCTTTCGCGATGTTCATAAAAGACGTGCCCCTCAACCGGCTGCTCTTTCACACCGTTGATCACGATATTGATCTTGCGGCCGCTGGCCGAGTGCACTTCTTCCAGCATCTCGTAACTCTTCTCCAGCGCCGACAACGGAGTCCTCTGATGCCTGACCATCAGCAACACCGAGTTGACCAAAGAGCTCAGGACCACTGCGTCAGTGACTTGCAGAACGGGCGGCGAGTCCAGGAGCACGAGGTCGTACTGAGATTCCCAAACCTTCAACACCTCTGCCATGTGATGAGACGCCAACAGCTCCGACGGGTATGGAGGCAATGGCCCGGCGGGCATAAGAAAGAGCCCCGGAACCTCCTGCACGGGAATGACTTCGGCGGCGCCATGGTTGACCGAGAGCCCGGCCAGCACGGTACTCAACCCAACCCGCGGCTCGATGTCCAGATTGCGATGCAGCCACGGTCGGCGAAGGTCCGCATCGCACAGCAACACCCGCTTCCCCTGTTGAGCAAAGAGAATTGCCAGGTTCCAGCTCAGGAAGCTCTTGCCCTCGCTTGCCAGGGGACTGGTCACCAGAACCGATCGCGGTGGTGCTCCACTCCGGGACAACATCAGAGAAGTCCGCAGCGAGCTAAGCGATTCGACAAACAATGAGTGCGGGCAGTCCAGCGCCGGCAGCGGCGATCTCGCGAACAGGCTTGCCTCCGCCGGCAGCGCAGCCCTCTCCTTCAGATACGGCAGCACGCTGAGCGGAATCGGACCCAGCTCGCGCGATATATCCCGCAAATCCTGAATCCGTGTGTCCGTCACGTCACGCAGCAATGCTGCAGCCGAACCGAAAGCCAAGCCTAATGCGACCGACCCGAACAGGTAGAGCAGCGTCACAGGCTTGGCCGGCTTATCGCTGGCCGTTGCCCAGTCAACGATAGAAATGTTTGTAGAGTGCAGGCCCGCCAGCAGGCCGGATTCCTTGAGGTGCCGCAACATATCGTCGTAAAGCGACCGGGTCTGGTCAGCTTCTTGCCGTGCCATCTGGTATTCAATGGTCTTGCTGTTGAGTGCCTCCGCCTCCGTTCTGTCATCGTCGAAGTCTTTGTGCGTCTTCTTCTCCGTTTCCTCGGCAACGACAAAGTCATTGTGCGCCCGCAAAGCGACCCGGCTCACCTCGTCTTGAATTGCCCTCTCCACCGCACCCAGGTTGCCCCGAACCTCGGCCAGCTTCGGATACGCTGGACCGAACTTGGCGGAGAGCTCCTGCAGCTGACCTTGCAGGTTCGCCTCCTGTAAGCGAAGGTTCTGAATCAGGGTTAACGAATTGTTTAAACCGGACGAAGAACCCGTCAACATCGAGATTCCGCTCAACCCCGAGATCATCTCAGCGTTACCGGTCTTGACCACGTCGTTGATCGCACCCTTCAGGATGCGATTCGACTGCGCCTGCGCTTCCGCTTGCGTCGCCATCTGAAGCTTTTCCAGGGTCGGACTATAGACCTGATCCTTACCCTCTCGATCGACCTCGCCCAGGGCAAAGACGCCGGACTCCTGCTGCAGCTTTACCACCTTTGCTTGTAACTGCTGGGTCTTCGCGCGCAGGTCTCCAAGCTGCGCGCTCAGCCACGAAGAGGCCTGCATCGTCGCGTTATAGCGCGCCTGAAAACCCTTCTCGATCAGGCCTTGCAGCAGGTGGTTCACCACCGCCGCTGCGAGTTGCGGATCAGGACTTAGATACTCCACGTCGATCAGGCGCGTTCCTGCGCTGGGCTTCACCGTCAGCTTGCGATGACAGGTGTTTAGACACC
>Ga0182015_10004688_pt1 | contig 14592 bp, 15 predicted proteins | sample 712P3MmetaG_FD_120478 | JGI IMG/M metagenome (GOLD analysis project Ga0182015, IMG submission 120478) | Permafrost microbial communities from Stordalen Mire, Sweden - 712P3M metaG | ecosystem: Environmental > Terrestrial > Soil > Wetlands > Permafrost | place: Sweden: Stordalen | collected...
CCTTCGTGGTGGTACCGACGGCTCCGGCCAGTTCCTTGATTACTTGCGTCTGCGTCAACTTAGCTACTGCCATTTACTTCTCCTTGTTTGGTTCTTCCAAGTATGGTTCTTCCAGTTATGGTTCTTCCAAATCCGGTCCGGCTTGCTTAAAACATAACCGTATCGAATTGTTTTCTACCAAATCATACGAGATGCCAAGACGCTTGTAAAGAGCAGAATGCTCCAAACCAGCGTTTTTTCTCAGCTTTCTGAGCCTAGCACATGCGGGGAGCCGATGGAATGGGGTTTTGAAGCTAACAGAACCGTTGAAAGCTCGAATTTACGCGGTCCGGGCGGTTTGCGCCAGCTCCAGCGAATCGCTCGCGGCGGGTAGCGATGCGGGGCCGGCGGCGTTGGGGAGGCTGAGCCGCGCGCGCAATTCGGCGTCCAGGCGATCGGCCAGCGCCGGGTTCTCGGCGAGGAACGTTCTGGCATTATCGCGGCCTTGGCCGATGCGCTGGCCTGCGTAGCTAAACCACGAACCGCTCTTTTCCACAAGTTCCTGAATGACTCCCAGATCCAGCAGGTCGCCTTCGCGCGAGATTCCCTGACCGTACAGGATGTCCACTTCCGCTTCGCGGAACGGCGCGGCCACTTTGTTCTTCACGATCTTGACCTTGGTGCGGTTACCAACGATTTTCTCGCCGTCTTTAATGGCGGCCATCCGGCGCACTTCTACTCTGACCGAGGAATAAAACTTCAGCGCGCGTCCTCCGGTAGTGGTTTCGGGATTGCCGAACATGACACCGATCTTCTCTCGCACTTGATTGATAAAAACCAGCAGCGTATTGGTCCGCGCTACCGTACCAGTGAGTTTCCGCAGCGCCTGCGACATCAGCCGGGCATGCAGACCCATGTGGCTATCGCCCATCTCACCATCCAGCTCGGCCTTCGGCACCAGCGCCGCGACGGAATCCACCACCGCGACATCGATCCCGCCGGAGCCGATGAGCGCGCCGGTGATTTCGAGCGCCTGTTCGCCATAGTCGGGCTGCGAGACGATCAGGTTGTCCACGTCCACTCCAAGATTGCGGGCGTAGGCCGCGTCCAGCGCATGTTCGGCATCGATAAACGCCGCTGTTCCGCCGGCTTTTTGCGCCTGCGCGATCACCTGCAAGGCCATGGTGGTTTTACCGGACGACTCGGGCCCAAAGATTTCCAGCACCCGGCCGCGCGGGAAGCCACCCACGCCCAACGCGGTATCCACCGAAATGGAGCCGCTGGATATCACGGCCACGGGCAGAACATTGCGGGAGCCGAGGCGAAGTACCGAGCCCTTACCGAATTGCTTGTCCATCTGAGCGAGGGCGGCGTCAATGGCGCGTTGACGCGCGGCGGTGTCGATTGAAGTGGTTTGATCTTTCACGCTGAAATAGTGGCGGGCTGGCCAGGGTTGTCTCAACGAATTCCGATGAGAGGCCAATAGAACGGCACGAGAACCGCCAGCAACAGCGATTCCAGAATGGTCAAGAGCAAGCCCACCCGGAACAGATCCCGCGCTTCGAAGTATCCGTAGGAATAACCCATGACCATGACGCCGGACTGGTAGACGAAGATTTTCCCGCCCGCGGCGAACGACCAGATCAGCCCGAGTTGCAGGGGAGAAAGGCCGTGGGAACTGGCGAATTGCAGCAACGCCGGCAAGGACGCCGCAAGCATGGAGATCTCGTTTCCCAAAAAGAGATGATAGGCGAAAGCAGTCCAATAGGGAATCACTGCGAGAGCATCTGGGTTGGTAATCAAAGGCGCCATCCATCCGAACATGACGGCTGTAACCGCGAAGAGAGCTTTGGTTTCCATCAGCACATCGCTCATGCCGATGGCAGCGGCGACAAGCAATACGGGCTGGTAATCTACCCGCTTCAAGTCCTGCTGATCGAGAATCCCCACACCTGGCAACGCGGCGATGAGACCGGCGCTGATACCGATCACGGCTGGAGGGATGTGGTGAATGAGGTCCGTCATCCATAGAGCCACCGCCAAAAGCATCAAGACCAGAGTCTTCTTCTTCAAGGGAGACAGCGCGCCCATCTTTCTCAACTCGTCCTGAAGAAATGCCAGCGCACGTTCCGGGGACACCTTTTCCGGCGGGTACAGCCTCAACGGGTACAGCCTCAATATGAGGCGCCAGGTGAAGAGAATCGTAAGCAGCGCGCACGGCAGGAATGCGAATAACCAAAGACTCCAGTAAACGGGAATGTGGGCGGCTTTTTCGATCATTCCGCGGCCGAGAATTGAGGAGGCGCCGGCCAGGACCATCTTGTCGAAAATGCCGGCCGTGTAGGCGCCGATTCAACCGCCCGGCACGCGCTCACCCGTTGCGAAACGCAGATTGATTGGCTTCCGGGTCATCGACGTATCCGGAGGTTACCCATGCGCCGCGAACGACGATTTCTCCCTCCCGGCCGTCCGCGATGAGATTCCCGAGCGGGTCTATGATGGCCACTTCCAGGCCGCTGCTCCGGCCGACCGATCCAGGCTTTCGGGCATCGGTGGTTTCGCGGGTCACGCCGCCGGTTTCCGTCAGTCCGTAGCCGGTGAGCACCGGCACGCCAACGGGTTCTTCCAGCGCCGTGAGCACTTCCGGCTGGGGCGCCGCACCGGTGGTACGAATCAAACGCAGGGACCCGCGCCGGAAAACTTCCGGGTGTTGGCGCGCCAGCGCGAGAATGGCGCGGTTCAACGGAGGGCTGGATGAGAACCAGGTAGGCTCAAGGCGGTCGAGCCAATCCAGGAAAGTCGCGGGGTTGAATTCCGGGGTGCTGATAACGGCGCCTCCGCAGAATAACTGCGCAAGCACGGCCGCCAGCCCGGGCAGGTGAAACAGCGGCATCAAGCTCAAGAAGCGATCCGTCCCGCTCAGTTCGAGGGCGCCGATTTCGCGAGTTGCCATGGCGCGCAGATTCGCCCAGGTGAGCGGAACCAGTTTTGGAGCACCGGTAGTTGCCGAGGTGAACAGCAGAAGCGCCGCATCCGTGGTGCGAAAGGACTGCGCGGCCTCCATGTTGTCCGGCGAATTGCCTATGAAGGTTCCAGGCGAACGAATTCTTAGCACGGGAATGCGCAGAGCGCCGGCCGCGGCAACCGCCGGCGAAATCACGCCATCGGGAACAATGACGATCCTTGCACCCAGGCGATTTAGATAATAGTGAAACTCATCTTCGGTAAACGACGGGTCGAGAGGCGCACCGGCTCCGATGCCGGCGACTGCCAGGAATGCGGTGATCAGATCCGGTCCATTTGGCAGCACCAGAGCAGCGATTTCGCTGGGGCCGAGGCCCGCACCCGCCGCTTCGAGCCGCATAGCGTGGAGGCGCCGCTCGAGTTTCCAGGTAAGTCAGTGCATCGCCTCCGAGAGAGGTTATAGCGATGGCCGCCGGCATCTCCGCGGCACGCCGTTTGAGCTGGAGGAAATCTTCAGAGCGGTCCGATCTGAAACGATCGGTCACTCAGGTGCGCCCCTGGATTCGGCGCTGGGATGCGTCTCGATGCGGCGTTCGATGTAGGAGCCGAGTACCGACAAGTCTCTCAGAAAGTCGAACTCGACCTCGAGGAATTTCGGCTCCATCGTGATTCCGAACTCCTTTTCAACGGCCGTTACGAATTCGAGCACGGCGATGGAATCGAGGATGACGGCCCCTTCCAGCATCTGTTCATAAGGCAGCTCTTCATCCCGGACATTCAAATGTAAGGACTCGACGAAGACTTTCCTTATCCGCGCCATCGTTTCCGGGAGGCGATCAGATGCTCATCCATTGCTCCCACTCCTCCGGGTGATCCACGATCTGTTGTTCGATGGTCTCGACGAAAGCGGGGAGGTTGGCTTGAATGAACTCATCGCGTCCGGGTGCCTGGACAATGTCGAGCACAGGGCAGAAGATGATACGGAAAGCCGAGCTCCGGCCAAGACACAGCATCGGCACAACGGCGCAGCCTGACAGACGTATGAGGTCAAAGATCCCCGTCGAAAAATGCCGTGGAGCGCCGAGAAATGGCCACGGAGTGGTTCTGGTCCCGGATTCCCCATCGAAATGGGTGTTGACCAAACCGCCGGACCGAAGCCGGCCCAGGATCTTCAGAGCGCACCCCCGCTCCCGAGTGCAGACTGACTCCCCGATGATAGCGCGCAAAAAATTCAAGCGGCGCGGCGCTAGAACGCGGCGCCCGAGTTGTCCCCACCAATCTCCCCGTGAGAACTGGTCGCGCACCGTAAGGATCGGATATCCGATGGTGGCAAGATGCCGCTTGGCAACCCGGGTGGCGCAAAAGTGGACGGTGAGCAGGATCACTCCCTTGCCGGCGGACCTTCCTCGCTCCAGGTGCTCGAGGCCCTGGATTTCGCTGCAATGTAATTTTCTCGGGAAAGACGGCCAACTAATAATCAGGTCATCCAACATGCGGACAGCGGAGTTCGCAAGCATTTGGCCAGCGATCTGTGGTATCTGATCACGTGGTATGCCGGCGCACGGGGCGTTCAGCATCCGGCGCACCGCCATATCCACGCGCTTCCGCGCGCGAAACCGGGACAGCCGGCCAATCGAATAAAGAAGACTTCGGGGACCAATCGCCGAGAGAACTCGGAGCGGATAAAGGTAGAGGAACCAGAGCAAATCGTCGACGGTGAGAAGGGGCTCCGCGGCACTGGGTATACCTGGCACACCGCTCATTCTCGCGCGAAACGACGATCTCTTGCAGTGTGTGGTCCCGGGGTTAGCCCGCGATTCCCAAGTAGCGGAAGCCGAACCGCTCCAGGCGCGACCGATCCAGCGCGTTGCGTCCATCCAGGATGAGCGGCGTTCGCATGCGGCTGGCAATCACTTCCCAGTTCAGCTCGCGGTATTCCTGCCATTCGGTCACCAGAACCAGTGCGTCCACGTCGTCGGCGGTGTCCTCCGGCGATTCGCAGCACACCACGGCCAGGTCCGGATATTCGCGCTCAAAACGTTCCAGCGCCACCGGATCGTGGACCTTCACCTTACAACCGCGCTCCAGCAGCTTGCGGGCGATGTCGATGGCCGGCGCTTCGCGCAGATCGTCGGTATTGGGCTTGAAAGCCAGGCCCAGCAGCCCGATGGTGCGGCCTTTGAGAATCTTCAGTTCGCCCAGCAGCTTCTCGACGACGCGATCGCGTTGGCGGCGATTGACTTCGCGCGCGGCTTCCACGATGGGCATCCCCAGGCTGTATTCCCGCGCCGTTGCCACCAAGGCCGAGGTGTCCTTCCCAAAACAGGAGCCGCCCCAGCCGATGCCAGCTTGCAGGAAGCGCGTTCCGATGCGAGCGTCCAGCCCGATTCCTTTGGCCACTTGCGCGATGTCCGCGCCAACCTTCTCGGCCAGTTGGCCGATTTCATTGATGTAGGAGATCTTGGTGGCGAGAAACGCGTTGGCGGCATACTTGATGAGTTCAGCAGAGGCCAAGTCGGTGGAAATCAGAGGGACCGCGCCAACACCTTCCGGCCGCGGCAGGTAAGGCGGAGGAGCGAACGTCTGATCGAGAATGGGACGATACAACGAGTACAGCACCTCGAGCGCGCGGTTGTTGTCGGAACCGATGACCACGCGGTCCGGATAGAGACTGTCGTGCAGCGCCGAGCCTTCCCGCAGGAACTCGGGATTGGACGCCACTGAAAAGTGCCCGTTGGCCTTGTGGCCATGCTGCTGCTCGAAAGATTCGCGCACCAGGGATCCTACCCAGTTGCCGCTGCCGATCGGCACGGTGGACTTGTTCACAACCACCAGGAAATCCCCATCATAGTGCTTGCCGATTCCTCGCGCGGCTTCGCTGAGGTACCGCAAGTCCGGGCTGCCATCGGGAGAAGGAGGCGTTCCCACGGCGATAAAGATGACATCGGCGTTCTTGACCGCGCCTGCGTATTCGGTGCAGAACTGGAGGTTCGGCTGCGCGGCCGCCATCAACTCAGTGAGGAACGGCTCGTAGATCGGCGTCTTACCAGAGCGCAAGAGAGCGATTTTCTTTTCATCGGTGTCAATACAAGTGACTTTGTGCCCCAGGAAGCCCAGGCACACTCCCGTGGTCAAGCCGACATAACCAGTTCCAATGATTGATACTTTCATTCCGCGTGTGATCTCCTTCCCTACCCTAGCAAAGAGCACAGCGCAGCCCAAGAACTCATAGTACTAATTTGGTCCTAGGGGAGTACTAAGACGGAGTGCCTAGGGTTTATTTTCCGCTTGAAACACCCATGTGAGATGCAGCTCTTGCGGGATGTAGCAAACGCGGTCGTCGCAAGCTTGATAGCGAAGCGATCCGGGTACCGTAAAGCGTCCGGAGGCGTCGATCGCCGGCCGGAGCTGGTCCTCTTGAGGAATGGTGATGTCGCGCGTCAGGCGGAAATGGCCGCGATAGGCGGGCACGGTTTCGGCGATGGCCTTGAGATACAGCTTCTCGGAGCGCGGGAAAATCGCCGGGTGCACGTTTGCGGCCGGGGAATCTTGCATTTTCCAGTCGATCGAGATGTAGCCGCCGCCGATGCCGGGCGCATACACGTGCATGTTGGGATTGAGATCGACGTCCAGCATCAAAGCGACGCGCTGTCCCGGCGCGACCGTGGCGTTGCTTGCGCCGGCCTTCGCGCTGAGCTGCTTGCCTTCGACTTCGGTGCCCGGTTCGGGCGGCGTCCATCCGAACTGGTGAACCAAAATCGCGGCCGGCGTATAACGGGCGTGGTCGTCGAAATACTTAGACATGATGATGCCACGAGCATCCAGGACGTACCATCCGGGGTGAATCTTCGAGGGGACCGCGGCGATTCCTAACCCAAGTTTTCGGAATGCTTCCTGATTCTGTTGGATCTCGGAAGGCTCCGGCTCCGCGGACTGGTAAGCCAAAATCAACGCGCCCTTCGGTCCGAGCGTGCTCTTTAGACCGCGCTCCGGAAATCGGCTGCCGATGGGCGGCCCAGGATCGCCGGCGCCAAGAGGGCTCAGAAAGGCCCAGAGTAAACTGATGATTGTGAGACGCCGTTTCATTTGGTGTTCTGCTTCATTATTGCTCGCCTTCTGTTCCGTTGCTTCCGCGCTGGATTACCAGATCGAAGCAAACATCCGTTACGACAAATATCCCGAAACCGTGCTGGACATTTTGCAGCCGAGCGCGCCCACGCTCGGGAATCGTCCCGGCGTGATCGTCATCCACGGCGGAGGCTGGGTGCAAGGCGACAAAGAGGGCATGCTGGACAGCTTTTGCCTTCCGTTCATCCGGCATGGCTTCGTGGTGGCGAATGTCGAATACCGGCTAGCGAAAGCAGGGCCCGCGCCGGCTGCGGTGACCGATGTGCTCCAAGCAGCCCAGTGGTTCCTCGATCACGCCGCTAAATACAAAGTTGATCCCAACCGGATTCTGGTCAGCGGCGCATCCGCCGGAGGGCATCTCGCGCTCATGGTTGGGATGACGCCGGCCGTCAAGATCGCGGGCGTGATCGATTTTTTCGGCATCGCCGACGTGGCCGATCAACTCGCAGGCCCGAACGCCAGAGAATACGCTGCCCAATGGATTCCAGAGCAGCCGAATCGCTTGGAATTGGCGCACCGGATGTCGCCCGCGACCTACGTGCGCAAAGGACTGCCGCCCATTCTCGCGCTGCATGGCGACGCGGATCCGTTGGTGCCCTACGAGCAGAGCGTGAATCTCATAAAGGCGATCAGGAGCGCGGGCGGCGACGCGGAGTTGATCACCGTTCCTGGAGGGAAGCACGGCTTCACGCTTCAGGAGATGGATGAGTTGTGGCCGCAGATTTTCAAGTGGCTCAAGAAACACAAGATCAGCAACTAGCCTGGCCCAGATGCTTGCAGCGGTGAAGCGTGATCCCCATCAAACCAGAACGCAAGGCCCAGCTGGAGGAATACGCACAACGGCACGGGAAAGACCCCGCCGCCGCGCTCGATGACGCTTTGGCTGAGTATTTGGAATGGGAGCGGCAGGAATATGAGGAATCGGTGGAAGCAATTCGCCGGGGCCTTGAGGATGTGAAGGCGGGACGCACCCGGCCCGCCGCTGAATTCCTCGAAGAGCTACGCGAGAAGCATGGCTTTTCGCGTTGAGATAACCGAGGAGGCAGAGCGCGACGCCCACGGGATTCTGGACTGGCTGATTTCGCAGCGTCGCTTGCCAATTCCCCGGACGCTGCCCTATATGGCGCCAGAGAACATATCTGGTACCGCCGTCGCAAGCCCATCAGCGAGCATTAGCCGCAGGCTTTGAAAAAACCATCGCAGGCCGCCCCCCGAATGGCCGGGCGCTACGGTCAAAGTAAATAGTACTCAACGAATCCGGCTCGCCGAGCGTATATCCCTGTGAAGTGACAGCCGGAGAGTTAACACTGCCGATCTTCCCAACAGAGAGCGCCGGCGGACGGGTTTTTGAGGGGTTGGTAGCCGCTCATGAGCGCATGGTGCTGCGGACGGCGTACCGCCTGCTGGGCGGTTTGGAGGACGCGCAGGACGCGGCCCAGGAAGTTTTTCTGCGGCTGTTCCGGAATCTGGGCCGGATGGGTGGCGATCCCAAGGCGTGGTTATACCGGGTGACGGTGAACGTTTGCAACGATCATCACCGAAGGCGGATGCCGGTAGCAGAACTGGACGAGCATCGGGCTGACCCGGCGCCCGATCCGGAGCGTGCGGTTACGCTCGACGAACGAAAGCGCTTGCTGATGGATGGGCTGGCCACTCTGCCGGAACGGGAGCGGACCTCCGTGGTATTGCGGGACATCGAAGGCCTTTCGACGGCCGAGACCGCGGCAATACTGGGCGTGGAAGAGGGGACCGTGCGCAGCCACATCTCGACCGCGCGTGTGAAGTTGGCGAAATATGTGAGGAGCCGGCAATGACGTGTCCGGAATGTGAGTTGTTGTTGGCGGATGATGAAGCCGACGCGTCCGTCGAAGATCACTTGCACGGTTGCGCGAAGTGCCGGGCGCTCCAGGAAGAATTGCGGGAGAACGCGCTGGCACTAAGTTCGCTCAGGGACGACGAGTTGCCGAGAGTAAGAACGCCGAAGCGCCGGCCCGCTATTCCTTGGATTGCGGCTGCGGCAGCCGCGGCTCTGCTAGCGCTGATCGCGCATCAGGCATCGCAGCGGCGACCCATCGTGGAAACGCTACCTCGGCAAGTCGCCGCGCCTGCGACCGTGACGGCTAAGCTCGCTCCCGCGCCAGCGGCCAAGCTGGCTGTGCGCAGCAAGCCGAAGCGTGCTCGCCGAAATGCGCCGGTAGCGGAGCCGCTGCTGGTGAAAATGCTGACGCCCGATCCGGACGTCGTCGTGTATTGGATAGTCGATTAAAGGAGATCCTAATGAAGCTAACAATTGGAATTGGATTGTTGCTGATGACGGCTGCGGGTTGGGCTCAGGAGCCACCTAAGAATACGCAAGCGATCATTGAGGTGAAGTACGCCGACGTGAACCGTGTGACAGATCTGCTCAAGCCGATATATGGGGGGAACATCAAAGCGGACTCCTCCCTGCATGTGATCGGAGTCTCCGGCCCGACGGATCTTGTGGCCGCCATCACCGCCGCCATTCAGAAGCTGGATGTGCCGCTTTCCTCCGAGCCGGATGTTGAGTTGACCGTTTATCTGATTTCCGGCGTTGCGCAAGGCCAGGGAACCGATGACGTGCCTCAGGAGCTTGCTTCGACCGTCAAGCAATTGCATGGGCTGTTCGCATACAAAAGCTATAAGTTGTCCGACACCCTGGTGCTCCGCGGACGCTCCGGCAGGCCGTATAACGGCAGGGATACGGAAACCGAGGGCGTGCTTCCCGGTACAACCAACCTGAGCTACCGCTTGACTTACAACAGCCTGGAGGTTTCTTCCGGGGATCCGAGAACAGTCCACATCAATGCGCTTGGGTTCAGTCTGCGCGGCCCAACCGTCACCACCACCAGCAAAGACAACGTAACCACCGATCACACGCAAACTCCGGCCAGAATCTTTACGGACCTGGACGTTCGCGAAGGCCAAAAAACCGTAGTGGGCAAATCCAGCGTGAACGGCGCGGGTGATGCGCTGATTCTGGTGATCGTGCCGAAGATCGTGGAGTAAACGATACGTAGAGAATCACGAGGAAGCTGGAGCAAGTCATGGGCGCTGAATCCCCAGCCGCCGCATCCGGCTGCGCAGCGTGCTGGGGTTCATCTTGAGAATCGCGGCTGCGCCCTTGGGACCCTCGATGAGCCAGCCCGTCGTCGCCAGCACACTCTCAATGTGTTTCCGCTCGGTGGCTTCCAGGCTGCGAGAATGATTTGCCTTCGGCGCGCCCGATTCCGCCGCGAGCAGTGGCATATCCAGGGTATCGCCGGGACAAAGAACGATGGCCCGTGCCAGGAAGTTTTCAAGTTCGCGGATGTTGCCCGGCCAATCGTATGCGACCAACTCGCCTAGCATGCGTTCCGAGATCCTCTCCACATGCCGGCCGAACTGCCGCGACACGCGCTGCACAAAATGGGAGGCCAGCAGCGGGATGTCGTCGCGACGCTCGCGCAGCGGGGGCACGTCCACGGGGACCACCAGCAGCCGATAGTAGAGGTCCATGCGAAACCGGCCCTCTCGCACCAGGTCCGCCAGGTTTCGGTTGGTTGCCGCGAGCAGCCGCACATCCACTTTCAGCGTGCGATTCGATCCCACCGGCTCGAATTCCTGCTCCTGCAGCACTCGCAGCAGCTTGGCTTGAGTTTCGAGCGGCAACTCGGTCACTTCATCCAGAAACAAGGTTCCGCCGCTCGCGTATTCGAACCGGCCGACGCGCCGTTCCGTGGCGCCGGTGAACGCGCCCTTGACATGTCCGAACAGTTCGCTCTCCACCAGCCCGGCGGAGATGGCAGCGCAATTCACCTTCACCAGCGGCCGGCTGCTCCTGGGGCTAAGATTGTGAATCGCCCGGGCCACCAGCTCCTTGCCGGTGCCGGTTTCGCCGGTAATCAGAACTGTTGCCGACGTGGACGCCACTAACTGAATGCGTTCGGTCAGTTCGCGGAACTTCGGGCTGGCGCCCACCATGTCGCCCAGGTTGTGCTCGGACCGGATTTCGTCCAGCAGGTACGCGTTATCCTGCTCCAACTGGGCTTTGAGCGAGGTAAGCTCCTCCAAGTGGCTCTTCAGCTCCTCATTCAACCGCAGCACTTCGGCTTCGGCCTGCTTGAGCGCGGTGATGTCGCGCGCCGTCGTCCACACGGACTGCAGCTTGCCATTCTCGATCACTCCGCTGCGAGTCATCAGAAGATCGCGGCCCTGAAAGGTTCTCTCCACTTGAGAAGACTCCCAGCCGCTGCGGATACCGGCGCGCAAGCGCTCGACAAATGCGGGATCCGAGCGCGAGCTGACGACCTCGAGCCGCGCGCCGATCAGATCTTCAGCTCTGGCGAAACCGAAAATTCGCGCGGCCTGATCGTTGCAGTCCGCGACATACGTGTATTTGAAAAAATGCTCGAGCTGCTCATCTTCGGGCAGATCCATCGAAAGCGGCTGCTCCAGTTTGCACCACATCACGCCTTCGTTGGCGTGAACGACGAAGGCCCGAAAGCGCTCCTCGCTATGCGCCAGGGCGGCTTCATAGTTCTTGCGCTCCAATTCAATTCCCGCGCGCGTCGCGAAGATCTTGAGCAGCGCTTCGGCCAGCTGGGGGTTCGCGAGCGGCCGCTGGGTGATTGCGCAGATCAGGCCCAGGCAGCGACCGCTCGAATCCAGCAGGGGCGATCCCACGTATCCCTCGGCCCTTACAGCGGCCAGCAAATCGTCTTGCGGGAAGAGTTGTCGCACGCCGCTCGGATATGAGCAGACCCGCGGTTGGACGACCAGAGCGGATGGCGTCCCGGCAAGACGGTATTCCAGGGCCGCCGTCTCGCTACCAAGTCCATGGACCGCTAAAGCCGCGATTCGTTCAGCGTCGGGCTGCAACGCTCCCACCAACACGTAGTCGGCGTCCAGAGCATGCGCCAGATGCCGGACCAATGAACGGAAGAAGGCCTGGCCGGTCTTGCCGGACACAGCCTGTGCGTACTCGGATACGATATGTTCGAAAGAGCGATCCGCTTCACTCGCGGGACTCATGGCGCTCCAGTGGCTGCGGGCTTTAGTGGCTTGCGCTAATTGTAGTCGAGCTAAGAAGCATCCGCAATCAGACTTCGCGGGACCTCGGCGGCGCGCCGGTCCAGCGGGTCCAACGCGAGAGTACGTAGCGCATTTTTTCAAACAGAAAAGGCTTTGGCACCACCTCGTTCATGCCGCCCTTCATGCACTCGGCAGGCGCTTTCGCGGCGGTGGTTCCGACAATCGGCGTGGCTGGTCCGCCCGGCATGGCGCGGATGCGCGCGGTGGCTTCGATGCCATCCATCACCGGCATCTGCCAGTCCATCAGAATCAAATCATAGTCATGGTTGCGAAAATGCTCCACCGCTTGCGTTCCATCAGTTGCGACGTCGACAGAACAGCCGAGCTGTTCTAGCATGGTGCGGGCGGCTAGTGCATTTACTTCATCGTCCTCAGCGACGAGCACGCGGATCTTGTTCACCGGCATGGATCTCCTTGCGCGGCTAAGGTGCAAACGGAGTTCCAGCGCTAAGTAACTGAGTTGTAATATTCGGGAGGCCCCAAGCCACGCAATGTCGCGGAGAGCGCTCGTGGCTTCCGCGTCATCGCACGGGAATTACATTGGCAAGCGTTTCGCGACCACCAGCGTGATGTCGTCCGGCAGCGGCACTCCAGCGGTGAACTCGCGCACCTCAATATTGATGGCGTCGATAATCGACTGCGCGTCCTCATTCCGCAGCTTTGCGAAACTCTGGGCCAGCCGATCTTCGCCAAACTCTTCATCGGAGTCCGGCCGCACCGGTTCGCTGACGCCGTCGCTGAACAGGAGCACGGCGTCGCCTAGCGCCAAGGTACAGGTCTTTTGCGTGTAAGTGGCGACGGGCAGAATACCGAGAATCAAGCCAGTGCCATCCAGTTTATCCACGGAGCCGTCGGCGTGAGCCACCAGCGGCGGATTGTGGCCGGCGTTCACATAGGTCAGCTCTCCGGTCTTGGGGTCCAGGATGCCGATGAAGAAGGTGATGAAGCGGTTGGATGGGCAGTTGGAAGTAATGATCCGGTTCAGCCGGGTGACCAGCGCGGCCAGGTCTGTGGGGTCGTCGAACAACACCTGCACGCGGGCTTGCAAGCTGGACATCAAGAGCGCGGCCGGCATTCCCTTTCCGGCCACATCGCCCACCAGCAGTCCCACGCGGCCGTCCGGGTAGACCAGGAAGTCGTAGTAATCGCCGCCCACGGTGTGGCACGCGGCGTTGTATCCGGCCAAGTCCACTCCAGGCACGTTGGGCGCTTGCACCGGCAGCAAGCCGCGCTGGATCTCGGCGGCCTGCTCCAATTGTTTGGCGTGGATCCGTTCGGCTTGCTCCACTTCGGCCAAGCGCGTGTGCTCGATGCGGATGGCCGCTACGTTGGCCATGACGGTGAGCAAGCTCAAGTCGTCCTTGGTGAACTCCTTGATGAAGTGCGGCGAATCGAGATAGATGAGCCCGATGACGCGGTCGTCGGTTTGGAGCGGGACGGCGAGCATGCTGCGGATCTGCTGCTGGACGATGCTCATGCGATCGGCGAAAGCTTCATCCAAACGCGCGTCGCGAACCAGCAGCGACGTTTTTTCCTTGATGACACGATCGCGCACCGCGTTGCTGATGCGGAAGCCATCACCCAAGGCCGCGCGAACCACCAGCTCGCTGCCTTCCAGCGTCATCAGCACGCCGCGCGTCGCGCCCACGGCCTCCACCGAGAGATTCATGATGAGCTTGAACAGCTCGGTCAGCGGCATATTGCCCGCCAGCTCGCGGCCGGCGCGGATGAGCGCGCGCATCTGCGGGCCGCCTTCGATTTCCTTTTCCTGGCTGAGGACACCTTTCAGGCTGGTGGCAACAGTGGTGGAAACCGAGGTGGTGGGCGTCAAGCCTTCGATGAAGATGACGGTGTTGTCGGCGGGCGGCGGCAGCGAATTCTCGCCAAAATCGAGCGCGATGTGGCCGGCCGTGACGCGATCGTTCTTGCCCAGCGGGTACGGGGCCGTAATGCGGACGCCGTTGACAAAGGTGCCGTTCTTGCTGCCTAAGTCGCGCAGCATCCAGGTGTCGCCGTCCCTTTCCAAAGCCAGGTGCTGGCGGGAAAGTCCGGCATCTTCCGGATAGCAAAGCTCATTGGCGCTGCTTCGGCCGAGCGTATAGCGATCGCGATCCAGCAGCAGCGGCCGGATGGCGCCATCCGGCGTGTGGACCAACAATTCTCGCGGTATGAACTTTGCCGCGACACCAGCCATATGTTCCTAGAGTATCGTAAATGGAAGCCCGCGACGAGATGAAGGTCCTTCTTTTTTATGTAGGCAAGCCGCGCGATCCAAGCGCCAACCGCATGGCCGAGGAGTTCATCAAGCGTTCCACGCGCTACGGGCGGTGTGAAATGCGCGAGATCGTTCCCACGCGCTTCGACCCGTGGTCGAAGCATCCCACGGCGACGAAAGTGCTGCTGGATCCGGCCGGCCAACGAATGGACTCG
>Ga0182015_10004689_pt1 | contig 14590 bp, 15 predicted proteins | sample 712P3MmetaG_FD_120478 | JGI IMG/M metagenome (GOLD analysis project Ga0182015, IMG submission 120478) | Permafrost microbial communities from Stordalen Mire, Sweden - 712P3M metaG | ecosystem: Environmental > Terrestrial > Soil > Wetlands > Permafrost | place: Sweden: Stordalen | collected...
CGCAACACCGGCAAGTCCGGGTATGCTCCAGCGTGCTCGAATGAATGGGTACGCGGCGTCTGTGGCAAACCGCAGGTAAGGTGCGGAGATTGTCCCAATCAGGCGTTTCTGAGCGTATCAGACCAAACAATCGCCAACCATTTGCGTGGCCTGAACAAAGACGGCTCCGCTGGTGCCGACTTCGTGGCAGGCGTTTATCCGGTTCTTGCGGATGGATCCTGCCATTTTGTGGCGGCAGACTTCGACGGAGAACACTGGGCGGCCGACGCGTTGGCCTTTTGCGAGACCTGTTGCCTGCGCGGGGTGCCGGCGGCACTGGAGAGATCCCGATCCGGAGAGGGTGGTCATGTCTGGATTTTCTTTTCTCGGCCGATTCCGGCGAGGGATGCTCGACAGTTAGCTGCCGTACTGATTACAGAGACAATGGAGCGGCGACCTGAACTGGGATTCAAATCATACGACCGACTGTTCCCAAGCCAAGACAACGTGCCCAAGGGTGGTTTTGGGAATTTGATCGCACTGCCTCTTCAAAGACGCGCGCGCGATTACGGCAACAGCGTCTTCGTCGATCGTCAACTGCATGCCTATCGCGACCAATGGGCGTTTCTTGCGAACCTCCGCCGTTTGACGCCAGAGGAGGCCTATTCCATTGTTGGCGCAGCGGCGGCCAGCGATCGAGTGCTTGCCGTAAGAATGCCGATGGCCGATGAGAACGGCGACGAACCGTGGAACCAATCCGCACTTCGACGGCCGCTCCTACCGCCGATAACGGAGCCGTTGCCAGACCGTGTCAAGATCACCTTGGCGGATGACATCTACGTCGATCGTACAGCGCTTCCCTCAACGATGGTGGCGCGGCTGATTCGGCTGGCGGCGTTTCAAAACCCGGAGTTCTATCAGGCCCAGGCGATGCGGCGGTCCACGTACGATAAGCCAAGGATAATCTCCTGTGCGGTATTACACCAAAAGCACCTGGCGCTGCCACGAGGATGCTTGGAAGATCTGCTCGACCTGCTTTCCAGTCATCGTGTAGAAGCGGACGTCGAGGATCTTCGCGAACGCGGCGCGGAGTTGGAATGCCGATTCTTGGGCACACTTCGGCCGGAGCAACAAGCGGCGGTCGCGGCCTTATCGCAGCATGACAGTGGCGTGTTGGCGGCAACAACCGCATTTGGAAAGACGGTCGTCGCCGCAGCTTTGATCGCGCATCGGAGGACTTCCACACTGGTATTGGTCCATCGCAAGGAGTTGTTGAAGCAGTGGGCGGAGCGATTGCAACAGTTTCTTTCGCTTTCACCGGAATCGATCGGTTCGATCGGCGGAGGTCGCCGCAAGCCTACAGGCCGAATCGACATTGCCTTGCTGCAGAGCCTATCACTTAAGGGTAAGGGCTCGGATCCCTTGGCTGGGTATGGCCAAATCGTGGTCGACGAATGCCATCACCTATCGGCAACCAGCTTTGAGTCTGTGGCGCGACGATCGAAGGCGCATTACTGGCTCGGATTGTCCGCGACGGTCGCACGTAAGGACGGACATCAACCCATCATCTTCATGCAGTGTGGCCCAATTCGCCATCGTGTTGACCCAAGATCCCAGGCACTGAGGAGGGGCTTTCTGCACAAAGTTCGAATACGTGAGACGACGTTCACGTTGCCGGCAGAGCTGGAAGGCACCACGCTATCGATGCCGGCGATCTATTCTGCAATTGGACGAGACGAGACACGCAACTCGGCGATCTTTGATGATGTCTTGACCGCACTAGAAGCCGGACGATGGCCATTGATCTTAACTGAGCGACGCGATCATGTAGAAGCGCTGCGCACACGGTTCCAGCGTTTTACTCGAAATCTCGTCGTCCTTCACGGCGGATTGAAATCGGCGCAGCTCCGTGAGGCCCAGGCGGGATTACGAGCTTCGGCAAACGGTGAACGACTGGTCCTGGCAACTGGCCGCTATTTGGGCGAAGGGTTCGACGACTCACGTCTCGACACGTTGTTTCTTGTGATGCCCGTATCGTGGAAGGGTACGCTGGCGCAGTACGTCGGGCGGCTGCACCGTGATCATGACGGTAAGCGAGAAGTCATCGTCTATGACTATGTGGACAGAGCAGTACCCGTGCTCGCCCGAATGGCGGCGAAGCGCGAGACGGGATACAAGTCGCTCGGATATGTGATCGATTCGCGATGAGGCGATAGAAATTCGCTTTTTGCGCGAGATCGAATTGCGGTATCATCCAGCGAGAGAGTGCTTCAGCGTAGCCAGTCATTCTCAAGCGCGAAGCGCCTTATTTTACAGCGTTTTGTCAGCCGGTGACGTTTTGGGGACAACAAAAAAACTAGAAAATATAAAACCCGAATCGCAAGAAAATCGTATTCGATCTGTTGAAGAGTCTCCCTGGCCACCATTTCCCATAAAATCAATGCGTTACGTGACGACGCTGTCGGTCAAACGCCGATGTGCCTCAATGGGAGGCTTCAAGTCTTTCGGAAGTGCGGCGATTACATTGGCCGGCATCGAGCTTGGCCATCGGATTCGCAAGAGGCAATTCTCGCTCGGGCGCGGCCGATATCGGAATGTCGGGTCGCCAAAGCAGATGTGGGTTCGAGCACTCGCGTAGTTACTTTTGCCGGCGAGTTCGGGATTTGTTCATTTCTCCGCCCTTAAATGCACCACAATCAACGCCAAGAACTGCTGATGTGCTGATCCCGACAGCGTTCAAGAAAGTTCGTCGATCAACGCCTGGGCGGATCTGAGATCGGCCGTCGCGAACCCCTCCGTAAAGCGGTCGTACACCGTCGCGATCGACATTCGTGCTTCAGGGATCCGGCCCGTAAGGCGTTGCAGTTCGCCCAGGCTCGTTGCGGCTCGCAGCTCCCACGATAAGGCACCCTGCCGCCGCGCCCAATCGAGCGACTGTCGGAAATGGTCCTCCGCCGGAACCAAACTCGCGCTCCCAGCCGCAACCAGGATGCTTCCCTTGAGTCTCAAGAGCTCGGCCATGCACCAAAGCTCCTCCTTGGCCGCACATCGCTCGAGTGCTTGATCAATCAACGTCAGACCCTGCGAAACTTCACCGGTCGCGGCTATCCCCGCGGCCAGCGTACCCATGAATTGCGTACGATAGAACGCGAAGCGCGCCTCCCGGAGCGCCTCAAGGCTTGCGGACAGCATGGGAACACCCACGTCCAGCTCTCCCCGTTTGATGTGCAGGGTCGCTTTCCAACATCGGCCCAGAACGGACCAAGTGCCCAGCGCGTGCCGCTGCGTGCGCTCAAGCAGCGACTCGATCGACTGCTCTGCTACCTCACAATCGCCGACAAGCAACGCGATTGGACACATCGCCTGTGCCAGCGCATCGCACAACGAGATGGCATGCTCCGTGGCACTTGTCTCTTCGAGGCTGCATCGCGCCGCCTGCATCGCTTGATCTGGGAATCCTTGCAACCAAAGCATCTGCGCGAGAATGACGCGTGCGGCCATCGGCTGGCCAAATCGAAAACGCACTCCCGCTGAGGACTTGACCTGCGTGGCCGGGTGCAGTCCTTGCTCGATGTGCACGCGCGCTGCAGCGTGTTCGCCCAGACAATGCAGCGGAACGCCGACCAGGCGATGCCCCATGATGACGTCCAGCGGTGCGTCGGCCAGCTCGCCGAACGCTTGCGCGGTCGCGAGTGCGGCTCGGAAATCACCGTCGCCGATCTGGCAGAGCCACAACCCCCAGTGGGCTTCCCGCTGAAACTCTCGATCGCCGAGCTGCTTCGCGAAATCCAGAGCCTTGCTCCACGCTGCCGCGGCCTGTGGCGCGAGACCGAATGTGAACGCGCGTGACAAACCCAATGCGACGTATAGCTGCATGATCTGGCGCGCACGGGCATCATAGGCGTCCGCCGACTCTAGACGGGATAAAGCCTGCTGCACGCCTTCACGACATTCGTCCGTCGCTGACAGTTGGAACCAGAGCGGTATGGCGGCCACGGTGAGCGCTATGCCGAGGGCGGGGTCGCCAGCCGCTGAAAACGCCCAGTTCAGTGCTGCTCGAAGATTGTCGGTCTCGGACACATAATCCGCCAGCCATTCCACCGCATTTCGCAGCTCCCACTCCCCCAGGGCGCGCTCGAACAACTGCCTGTAATGGGACGCATGTGCCCGAGATACGGCGGCCCATTCACCACTCTCGATCAATCTCTCAAGTGCATAGGCGCGCGTCGTTTCAAGCAGCCGATAGCGGGGGGGCACCCGGTTCACGTCAGCCGCTACCAGCGACCTCGATACAAGATTGGCCATGCCATCGACGATATCTGTTGAGAACATATCCATGCCCGCCGATAGGGCCGCGGCGGAGTCGAAGGTGAATCCGCCCGCGAACACGGCAAGTCGACGCAAAATGACCCTCTCGCCCTCGGGAAGCACGTCGTAACTCCAATCAAGTGTGGCGGCCAGCGTCTGATGCCTCTGCAACGCGGTGCGGCGGCCGCCCTTCAACAGTCGGAACCGATCACCCAAGCGCTCGGCGATGCCCCGCAGCCCGTACGCATCGACCCGCCCGGCGGCCAACTCAATGGCCAGCGCAATGCCGTCGAGCTGACGACAAATGTCGCCCACGACGGGCGCGTCGGCGTCACAGAGAGTGAATCCTTCGATCCTCGCAGTGGCTCGTTCGACGAACAGCTCAACGGAGGGAAAATTAAGGGCCTGGGCAGCCGACAATCCCGCCACGGTGGGCGGCGTATCCAATGGCTGGAGTCGATACACGCTCTCGCCTTCAGCCCGTAAGGGCTCACGGCTCGTCGCCAGGATGTGTACGTCCGGCGCGCATTGGAGGATCCGTTCTGTCGCCCTGGCTACGGCATCCGCGATCCGTTCGCAATTGTCGAGGACTATCAACACTTGTTTGTGCCGCAACTGAGCCGCCAAGTCGTCGAGCATCGAGTCCGAGATGATCGAGAGTCTCAGCGCGGATGCGAGCACACTAGGAAGCAGGCCCGGGTCCACGAGCGTCGTGTCCACGAAGCAAACGCCGTCACGATATAGGCCCGATATCTCCTCGGCCGTGGCGACCGCCACCGTGGTTTTTCCCACACCGCCGTGCCCGACCACCGTCACGAAACGGCAGCGCTTCAGCCGCACACTCAACAACCTGATCGCTTCGGCGCGCCCAATCACCGACGTGAGTCGAACGGGCAGGTACGCCGTTCGAGCCGATACTGGCCCAGAGCTCGACCCCCCCTCCTCGCGTGACGTCGCCGCCACGAAGCGATAACCCCGACCGGGCACAGCGACGATGTAGCGTGATTCATCGGGACTGTCCTTTAGCACCTTGCGAAGCGCGGCAATCTGAGCTCGGAGACTTGACTCCTCGACGATCGAATGGGGCCACGCCTGCGCGACCAATCGGTCCTTCGTGACGAGCTCGCCCGCACGGTCGACTAGGGTGATCAGAATTTCGAGCGCTCGGCTTCCGATCGGCACGGGTCGGTTGCCTCTCAACAGCAGGTGGCGCGAAGGGTGCAAGCGAAACGGGCCGAACGCGATCAACGTCTCCGCGGATTCTGTCTCTGCTTGCACGCACTGACTCCGAACGGAAGATCCGATTCCACTACACCCTGCGGCTGTGAGCAAGCGGTTCCGCTGATCCTTGAGACTGCTGCGCCGCGTCGTTCACAAGAATTCACCCGAATTCACTGGCCGCTCGCGGACATCTTCGTACATTCTCGAGCCAAGGTTAGCGGCTTGCTGCGCCGGTGGGACGGGGATTCCTTGATGTCAGATAGCCTCCTCATGCACGCCTTAGTTCTAGAGAGCGAGAATATGCGCTTTCGACAGGTTATGGTGGAACGCCCAGTCCCATCCGCGGGTCAGGTGCTGGTGCGCGTCAAGGCGAGCGGAGTCAATCCGCTGGACGTGAAAATTCGCAGCGGAAGTGCGCCGCATGCCAAGCAACCGCTTCCCGCCGTCCTTGGCATGGATCTCGCCGGCGTTGTCGAGGAGGTGGGACCCGGCGTTACCTTGTTCCAAGTCGGGGATACCGCGTATGGGATGACGGGGGGCGTCGCTGGCCTGCAGGGCTCGCTGGCCGAATTCGCCGCGGACGATGCCCTCCTCCTCGCGAGGACACCCGGAAATCTTGGCATGCGCGAGGCCGCCGCTCTGCCGCTGGTATTCATTACCGCTTGGGAAGGCTTGGTCGACCGAGCCGGGGTGCAAGCTCACCAAAGGGTTCTCATTCAAGGCGCAGGCGGCGTCGGCTACATGGCCATCCAAATCGCCCGCGCCTTCGGCGCCAACGTGTTCGCGACGGATGACGCGCGCAAGATCAAAGACATCGAACAACTGGGTGCCACCGCAATCGACTATCGAGAGAGCTCGGTCGATGAGTACGTCGGCGACCATACTGCCGGACGCGGGTTTGACATCGTCTACGATACCGTGGGCGGAGCCACATTGGATGCCTCGTTCAACGCCGTTCGCCGCTTCGGTCACGTTGTGAGTTGCCTTGGATGGGGATCGCACAACCTTGCACCGCTGTCATTTCGCGCCGCGACGTATTCAGGTGTGTTCACGCTGCTTCCGATGCTGAGCGGAGAAGGGCGCGCGCATCACGGCGATATTCTTCGCGAGGCGACGAGGCTTGCCGAGGCCGACCAAATCCGACCCAAACTCCATCCACGTCATTTTGATCTTACGACGGTCGACGACGCCTACCAGTTGGTGCAAGAAGGCACCGCCAGCGGCAAAGTGATTATCGATGTCGCATCGCGCGGTTGACATGACATTTCGGTCGGGGAGGCACGATGAGTAATTTGTCCGATAACGCACTGGGTTTCGTCCAAATCCAGTCGCGCGATTCCGTTGCGGCAACAGGGAACCGACTCGAGTCTCTCTTGAAGTCGGGCGGCGTTACGCTTTTTGCGCGCATCGATTTCAGTGGCGACGCTGCGCGGGCAGGACTCACGCTGCACCCTGAAACCCTGTTCATCTTCGGCAATCCTAAGGCCGGGACGCCCTTGATGGTGGCGCGGCCGAGCGTGGGCCTTGACCTGCCGTTTAAGGCATTGCTCTGGGAGGACGCCGATGGACACTCATGGGCGGCTTACAATGATCCGGGCTATATCGTAAGGCGCCACGACTTGCCGCCGAGGTTTGCGGCCAATCTGACGGCCGCCGTCTCCCTCATCGAGCGCGCCTGCCATGAATAGCGGCACCGAAATGCGATCCGTCGTCTACGGATCGCCCAGCGTTGCCGCACCGACGTTCCAGTGGACGCATTTTGAGCGGCTCGCCTTCGCCGACGTGCTCGCCCGTCTGCGAAAGTCCATCGAGGCCGCTGACATGTGGATTTTGCATGAAATCGATCCTCAGGCTCTGCTTGCCAAGGATGGGTATCGGATCGGCCCAGCGCGGCAGATCCTGTTCTTTCATCCACGCTTGATGGCGCGACTGCTCGGCGCCGATCCCGCGGCCGTCCTCGAGGCGCCGCTGAAGTTTGCCGTGCTGGAATTGGCCGATGGGACAGTCATGGTGAGCTGGAACGACCCTACCGGTGCCCTGGCGCGCTATCAGAACGCTGCTCTCACGGCCCTCGGCGAAGAATTGTCTCGCGCTTGTCAGGTGATTGCGGAGGACTTCCATGGCTGAATGCTGTCTGATCGAAAATCTGGCCCAGTCCAGGCGGAGAAACTCGATGCAACGCCAAATGCTTATCCCGGCCGGTACGGCTAGCCTTTTGTTTATCGCAATAGTGCTATTGGCGGGCGCCGTTCCCGTCGCCTGTTACGCCTTAAGTCCCGTAATAGCGATTAACGAGGAGGCGAAGAAGGCCAACGTCCAACCGCAGTTGGTAAGGGGCGACGTCAGTGTGCTTGAGGGGTCTGGCGGCAACATCACTGTACTGAATCGTCCCGCAGGAAAGTTCCTGGTGGACAGCGGAATCTCCTACTCCAAAGACACGCTGGTACACGCACTTCAAACCATATCAAGCGCGCCTCCCCTATTTGTCGTTAACACCCATTATCACTGGGATCACACCGACGGCAATTCGTGGTTGCACAACCTGGGCGCTACGATCATCGCGCACCCGAATACCTTGAAGCATCTTTCCAACTCTACAAGGGTCGATGATTGGGAGTGGACGTTCCCTCCCATGCCCGCCTCCGGCCGGCCAACCGACCTCGTATCAAAGGCTAAGACAATGCGGTTCGAAGGAACGACGGTGCGGATAGCGTACTACGGCCCAAGCCACACAGACTCCGACCTCTCTGTGTACTTCGTCGAGGCGGATGTCCTAGCAACCGGCGATACCTGGTGGAACGGTTATTACCCATTCATAGACAACGAGAACGGCGGAAGTATTGATGGAATGATCCGAGCGGCAAAGGAAAACGCCAAGCGGGTGACCGAGAAAACACTGGTCGTACCTGGACATGGACCCGTCGGAGGCCGTGCGGAGCTCATCGAATATCGCGACATGCTCATTGATATACGCGACAAGGTCTCAGCATTGAAAAATCAGGGCAAGTCACGGGCAGAGGTCGTGGCCGCTAAGCCAACAGCGGCGTACGACGCCAAATGGGGTGGTTTCGTCATCAATCCAGAGTTCTTCACGCGTCTCGTATTCGACGGATTGCCCGCCGCACCAAAATGACGGCAGCCATCAATCTTATGATCGTGCCCGTTTTTTAAATGCCTACGACGGAGTTACCAATGATTAATGATTCGCGCCGCACGATGCTTTTGGGAGGAGCGAGCGCTATCGCGGCTGCCGGTGCTTCTACGCTTGGCATGAGCGCCATGGCACAGGACACGACCGCAATTCATATGCCCACATGAAAGGAAAGCACCCAATGAACATGATTACAACGAAGGATGGAACACAAATCTATTACAAGGATTGGGGGACTGGACAGCCAGTGGTGTTTAGTCACGGATGGCCTCTATCCGCTGATGCGTTCGAGGACCAAATGTTCTTTCTCGCGTCGCGAGGCTATCGATGCATCGCTCATGACAGACGAGGCCATGGACGTTCAAGTCAGCCGTGGAATGGTAATGACTTGGACACCTATGCTGATGATCTGGCGGAACTCACGGCCTCCCTCAATCTAAAAGGCGCTATACACGTTGGACACTCCACCGGCGGTGGTGAAGTGACTCGTTATATAGGACGCCATGGCACTGGTCGAGTGTCCAAGGCCGTCTTAATCGGCGCAATCCCGCCTCTGATGCTCAAAACCCCGGACAACCCCGTGGGTCTGCCGATTGGCGAGTTCGACAAACTCAGGGCAGCTGTACAGGCGGACCGGTCGGCATTTTGGCGCGACTTGAGCTTACCGTTCTATGGCTACAACAGACCCGGAGCCAAGATTTCGGAGGGCGTACGCGAGTCGTTTTGGTTGCAGTCCATGATGGCGGGATTTCCTGCATCGTATTTTTGCATCAAGGCTTTCTCCGAAACGGACCTCACAGAGGACTGCAAGAAGATTGATGTGCCGACGTTGGTGTTACACGGGGACGACGATCAAATCGTGCCGTTCGTCGCCTCCGGGGCGCTCTCCTCGAAGCTCATCAAGAACTCGAAGCTGGTTGTCTACAAGGGGGCGCCACACGGCATGTGCACGACCCTTAAGGATCGAGTGAACGAGGAGCTCCTGGCGTTTTTCAAGTCGTAGATGATTGCCAAGTTCATGACGACAAAAACGTTCCGATTCCGCACGAGCATTGCCACGTCAGCGGTGCGAGATTACTAAGCAACTTTCGTCAAGGTGACAGGAGTAAGAGATGCGGGGAAAAGATCTACGAGTGGCGGCCGACAGACTTGGCGTAGTGCTTGCCTTGGGCGAAGAACCGATCTTTCGCGAAGGGGATACGGTCCGCGTGCTGAACCGGTCCCCTATCGGACACTATCGTGTGCCGCGATACCTTCGCGGCAAGGAGGCGGTCGTAGAATCCGTGATCGAGCCCCGGGCGGTCGACAACGAAGAAGAAGCCTACGGTCGAAACGCCGGCTCCAAACGCCATTACTACCGCATAGCCGTGCCGATGACGGAAATCTGGCCGAACTATGGCGGTTCGCAAAATGACGGACTGCGAATCGAAGTTTACGAGACATGGCTGGCAAGGAGATAGTTGATGGGATCGCACGATCACGAACCTATCCACGGAATGCAGGATCACTTGCATGTGGAACCAAGTCCGCCGCAGCGTCCCGGGTATTACGACATGATGGAGACGGCGCTGCGCGAGTTGCTCGTTGAACGAAAGCTCGTGGATCCGGGTGAGTTTAGACGGCAGATTGAAGTGTTGGACTCGCGGACACCTGCGCTCGGCGCGAAAATCGTGGCTCGCGCGTGGGTTGACCCGGCGTTTCGCGAGCGGCTGCTCGCGAACGGACGTGCGGCCTGCGAGGAGTTCGGCATTAGCTCGTATGATGAGACCGAATTGATCGTCCTAGAGAATACCGAGAAGGTGCACAATCTCATTGTCTGCACCCTGTGTTCGTGTTATCCGCGTCCGGTGCTCGGGCTCCCGCCTGACTGGTACAAACTGAAGGCCTACCGATCCCGCGCGGTCGTCGAACCACGCTCGCTGCTTGCGGAATTCGGCACCGTGATTCCGGCGGACGTGGAAGTGCGAGTGAGTGATTCGACGGCCATTGTGCGGTATCTGGTTTTGCCACGGCGGCCCGAAGGGACTGAGCACTACAACGAGGAAGAGCTCGCGGGCCTTGTCACGCGGGACGCCATGATCGGCGTCGTACCCGTTAGCATCAACCAAGGGAGCACCGGTCGATGAATCATTTCGAGGAGCTATTAAAGCGCTTACCCAACGACATCGGCGGTTTGGCGAGCGAGCCATTCCAACGCGTCGAGCACGCCCTGGAGCCTTGGGAGAAGCGCTGCCATGCTTTAGCGGATGTCCTGGACTTTCACAAAATCATCAACACCGAGGAGAAGCGCCGCGGCGTGGAAGCGCTCGGCGGAGAAATCGTAGGACACTTAAGTTACTACGAGCGCTGGTTGGACGCGTTCGCCAATATTCTTTTTGCAAAGGGGATACTGACACCTAGCGACTTCGCCCGAAAGATGGATGAGGTGGCCGCCAGGTGGGTGGAACACGCGCCACGTGCTTCGGCCGATCCAGCGCCGTGAACGCTCTTGCGGTTAAAGAGTCGACTCGGTGCTTTTTTGAGCGGGATAGTGACGTGCCCCTTCACCGCAGGGCCTGCGCTGAGGCGCTCGGCACGTCGCTCCTTACCATCGCCGCGGCGGGGTCCAGCTTCGGTGCGGAACAGCTATTCGGTCGCAACTCGCCGGCCGTGCTGATCGTCAGCGCGGCTGCGCCGGCAAGCGCGCTTGCGGCTCTCGTGCTCACCTTCGGTTTCGTGTCGGGGGGACATTTCAATCCCCTGATTACTGTGCTCCAGTGGATGGGGCGGGAGCGTAGGCTCGACTGTACCTTGGCCTACGTGTTTGCTCAGTCCGCCGGCGCGTTGCTGGGCATTTGGCTTGTCAGCGCGATATTCGGGCCGATCAGGCTCGCCGGTCCGTCGGCGGTAGTTTCGTGGAATCTCGTTTTCAGCGAGGTCGCCGCGACAGCACGACTCATGACTATCGTATTCGGCTGCGCGCGCGGCGGACACGCCGAGACTGGCGGCTTCGCCGTCGGTTTGTGGCTTGCAGCGGCAATTCTCGCTACGCCGTCGGGATCTTACGCAAATCCCGCCCTGACGATCGGTGCGACGTTCGCCCAAGGTCCGCTGGCGCTGCTGCCGTCGAGCGCCGCCGCGTATATCGGCGGGCAAATTCTCGGGGCGCTATTAGCATTTGTGTTGATCTGGATTTGCTTTCCTAAGTCAGATGCCGTGCGCACAACGTCGAGCGATTCGCGGCTGGCCGATCGCGGCATGCCATGATCGGTTCACTTAACCTTCGAGGTCGGATAGTCGGCCTTGTGAGCGCCTTGGCCGCAGTCAATATTGGCGTTTGGTTCTGGGCGCTTATCGCAATGCGCGCGCAGCCAGCGTTACTCGGTATTGCGCTTCTCGCCTATGGGTTGGGCCTGCGCCATGCGGTGGACGCCGACCACATCGCCGCAATTGACAATGTCACTCGCAACCTAATGCATGATGGTACGCGGCCCGTTTCAGTAGGATTTTTCTTCGCCCTGGGTCACTCCACGATCGTCATCGTGGTGGCATTGGCAGTCGCAACCGCGACAACCCGACTTTCCCAGTTCATGGGGCTGAGAGAGGTCGGTAGCTTCATCAGCACGTCGGTGTCAGCGTTGTTCTTGCTGGTCATCGCAGGAATGAACCTCTCCATCTTCCGGTCGATCCATCAAAGTTACAGGCGGGTGCGGTCCGGTGGAATCTTCCGCAACGAAGATCTCGATATGCTCTTGAATCAGCGCGGCTTAGCGGCACGGATCCTAAAGCCGCTCTTTGCGCTAGTCACGAAAAGCTGGCACATGTTTCCGCTCGGCCTTTTGTTTGGTCTTGGGTTCGACACGGCCACGGAAGTGGCCATGTTCGGTGTTTCCGCATCGCAAATCGCAAATGGAGCGCCGATGCAGACAGTCGTCGTTCTACCGTTGCTGTTCGCTGCCGGAATGTCGTTGCTCGACACCGCAGATGGAATCGTAATGCTCGGAGCATATGAGTGGGCGTTTGTTAAGCCCATCCGAAAACTTTTCTACAACATGATAATCACTTTGGTCTCCGTCATCGTCGCCTTGCTGATCGGGGGCATTGAGGCACTCGGACTGATCGGTCGACGGTTGCGTGGCGGCGGTATGTTCTGGAATACCATTCTGGCACTGAACGACAATTCCAATCGCCTGGGGTTCATCATCATCGGTGTGTTTCTGACGGCGTGGATGGTCTCCTATGGTGTATATCGCCTGAAAAAAATGGATGGATTCTTAAGTTGTGACAGTGGAGTTTCGTGCGTCATAGTAACTAGATCACAGGAGAAGCAAGGTGCCCTTCGTAAATGTAAAACTCGTGGACGGCGTTTTCACCTCGACACAAAAACATGAACTGGCGAAAGCGCTCACTGACGTCATGGTGAAATTCGAGGGATCTGAAGCTTTTCGGGAAGTTGTTTGGGTGCTCATTGAGGAGTTGCACACGGACGGCTGGCATATTGGTGGCCGTCCATTTGAGGGCCCCCATTCGCTTATGAACGGCCTAAAAAAAGCTAAGGAAGCTTTCGAGTCGATCAACGGCACGCCGGTAACCCGCGATGAGTTTGCACTCGCGGCACCGCCGGTTAATCAATAGCGCATCATAAGGCAAGGAGTGCGAGCGTGTTCGTACCTTGATTAAGAAGGCGACGCAGGAACAAATGGGAATGTTGGATTGGAAGGAGTACCTGAAGCGCCTGCTCGAACGAATCAGTGAACAAAAGCGCATTCTTCCGTCAATAGTCGCTGGTGCTGAACGCCTTCCACGATGCGACCGGCGACAAACGGCAACCATAGCTGGCGGAGGATTTCGACGGTGAGCATTCTCGCAAGGAGCCAATTCGCAACTGAAGCCTTGATATGAAGATTGCGCCGTTGACGCCTTGGCTTTTTTGCATCGGTGCGATATTTTCGCTGCAAAATGCATTAGGGACACCGCCTCACCTCGGAGAGACCATGAATCCAGTTCACTACCGAACGGTACGCGTCGACGGAGTGGAAATATTCTACCGCGAGGCTGGTCCCGCAGCGGCGCCGACAATATCGCTGTTACACGGATTCCCGACCTCATCGCACATGTTTCGTGACTTGATACCGCTTCTCGCAGATCGCTACAAGGATTAAGGAAAACGCTCACGGATTGGGAAATGAATAAGCCACTCGGGTGGCAGTATCGGTCTCGCGCGACTTGGACGGAGGTATACATGTATCACGCGATTGTCCAACGGATTGCCCTACAAAACTTTCTACGAGTGAATCAGAAGGACTATGCTGCCATCCTGAAGGGCTGTTCCTCAGATGTCCATCACCGGTTTGGAGGGCATCACGCACTGGGCGGCGAGCGGCACGATCGTGAAGCGCTGGGACGATGGTTCGAACGCCTGGGCCGGTTGGCGTCTACTTTGCAACTCACAGTTCATGATGTATGGGTGAAGGGTGGCCCCTGGAATACGACCGTCATCATGCGATGGTCCGCAGTCCAGGATCTCCCGGATGGCTCACCCTATAACAACCACGGTGTTCACATCATTCGCATGCGTTGGGGCAAGGTGTTCGATATCGATGCAATCGAGGACTCTCAACTTGTTGCCGCATCCTTGGAGATATGGGCCGCACACGGAGTGAACGAAGCTCTTGCCGCTCCCATCCTGAGTTAGTGATAAACGCGGCAAAACACAAGGTCGAAGGACGACAAGGACTTATGATGCAGACGAAGAATGCTACAGGCGTAATTAAAACGGGCAGCACTGCGATGCGTGCACAGGCGGTCGGTGCATTCGCTCTTGGCGCAGCGACGATCGGGGCGATCGCGGTGGGTGCAATGGCGATCGGGCGTTTGCGAGTGCTGGAAGCTCGCATTGAGAAACTCTCCATTGGCGCACTCACAGTGGACCATCTGAACGTGCGCTCCCGA
>Ga0182015_10004690_pt1 | contig 14589 bp, 12 predicted proteins | sample 712P3MmetaG_FD_120478 | JGI IMG/M metagenome (GOLD analysis project Ga0182015, IMG submission 120478) | Permafrost microbial communities from Stordalen Mire, Sweden - 712P3M metaG | ecosystem: Environmental > Terrestrial > Soil > Wetlands > Permafrost | place: Sweden: Stordalen | collected...
CGATGCGCGGACCGGCGAACATCCGGTTCCAGAAGATTATCGATCCGGTGTCGGGAGAGCTGCAAGCTTATAGCCTGGTGGGCAGCTACGGCCGGCCTCGCACCATCTGGATGGATGGACGCGAGCATCCATCGGAGCTTGCGCCGCACACCTGGGCCGGGTTCTCCACCGGACACTGGGAACGAAACATGCTGGTGGTGGAGACCACGCATATCAAGACCGGCTGGCTATTGCGCAACGGCGCGCCGACCAGCGATCTGGCGACCATGACGGAGTATTTCACTCGCTACGGGGACTATATGTTGCTGGCCAGCTTCGTGAACGATCCGGTCTACCTGGACGAGCCGCTCATTCGAACTTCCAACTTTGTCCTGAGCCAAACTACGAATGCCGATGCCTGGGGAAACTGCGGGCCCGCGCAGATCTTCGACGAGCTCGGCGGGCGTCCGCACGGTTGGGTGCCGCACTACCTTCCCGGCCAGACGGACCATGTCCAGGAGTTCCTCACTAAGAGTGGCGTTCCAGCGGAGGCGGCGCGAGGCGGGGCCGCGACCACCTATCCCGAATACATCGTGAAATTGGAGAAGAAGGATCTGGACAATCGCATCTTCCCTACACCGGCGCCGGGCAAAAGTTTCCCTCGCGTCGTTTCTCCCCAAACCGGCGAGACCAATATCAGCGAAACGGCGGGCGAAATTAAAGTACTGCCAGTGCAAGGAAACGTGTACCTGCTGGCAGGTGCGGGTGGGAACATGGGCGTGCAGGTAGGCGAGGACGGCGTCCTACTGGTGGACGCGGGCGATGGCAAGGCCACCGACAAGGTGATCGCGGCGATCCGAAAATTGTCGAACAAACCGATTCGTTTCATCATCGATACGAACGCAAATCCGGATCATATTGGTGGAAATGAGCGGCTGGCTGCGGCTGGACGGGCTGCCGGTGGCGGCCGTGCGATCGACCGAGCGGGCCCTGGCGCGATGGTGTTTGCGCATGAAGCGGTGCTTGCCGCGGTAAGCGCGCCGAGCGGCCAGAAGGCGCTGATGCCGATAGGTGCGTGGCCCACCGAAGCATATCCGGGCGATTCCAAAGAAGTGACTCTGAACAATGAAGCGATTCAACTCTTCCATGTGCCGGCCGCGCATACGGATGGCGACAGCCTGGTGTTCTTCCGACGCTCCGACGTCATCGCAACCGGCGACATTTTCGTGACGACGACATATCCAGTGATCGACAAGGGCGGGAGCATCAACGGCGTGATTGCGGGTTTGAACCGCATCATTGAGATCACCATCCCGAAGGACTGGCAGGAAGGCGGGACCATGGTCATCCCCGGGCACGGGCGAATCTGCGATGAAGCCGACGTGGTGGAATACCGGGACATGGTCACGATCATCCGCGATCGGATTCAGGACTCGATAAAGAAAGGGATGACGCTCGATCAGGTGAAGGCGGCCCGGCCGACGCTGGAGTACGACTCGCGTTACGGATCGGACACGGGTGCGTGGACCACTGCGATGTTTATCGAAGCGGTGTATAAGAGCCTATCGGGGAAATGAGCATGCGCATTGCGGCAGCAGCGTTGCTCATGTTGGCGATGGGGGCACCGGCGACTCCGCAATCGCCCGCCAAAACTCCGAAAGACGCCGCGCCGATCGACCTGACGGGAAACTGGGTCTCGGTAGTCACCGAAGATTGGCGCTGGCGCATGCTGATCCCCAAGAAAGGCGACTACGCCAGCGTGCCGCTGAGTGCGGAGGGACGCAAGCTCGCCGACACGTGGGACGCATCCAAGTTGGCGAGCGACGGCTGCAAAGCCTATGGCGCCGCGGCGCTGATGCGGGTGCCGGGGCGGCTCCAGATTAGCTGGGAGAATGACACGGCGTTGCGAATCGATACGGATGCCGGGCAACAAACGCGGCGCCTTTATTTCGACAAGGCCCAAAAACCGCAGCCGGAACGGACCTGGCAAGGAAACTCGGCGGCGGAGTGGGATCGCATCACGCGGCCCGGCGGACTGGGCGTGAGTCTCCAACAAGGGCCGGGCATTCCCGGTGCATTGAAGGTGGTCACCACGAATCTAAAGGCCGGATACCTGCGCAAGAACGGTGTTCCTTACAGCGAGGACACCACGATGACGGAATACTTCGATCGTCTGTCGGCGTATGGGACCGACTGGTTGACCGTATTCACCATCGTTGAAGATCCGCACTACTTGAACCAGCCATTCATCACGAGCACGCACTTCAAACGAGAGCCCGACCGATCGAAGTGGATGCCGACGCCATGTGAGGCGGGATCGAGCGGCCAGTAGCTGTGTACGATGGATGCGTGGGTAGGGCGACGACACTGATTTTCGTCGTGGCGGCTTACTGCCACGCTGCTCAGCTCGGCGCGATCCCTTCAGATGCTGCCAAAGTATCTGCCGCGGAGGCCCAACAATTTCTAGAGATGATCTGCCCGGGGCACGCATCGGCTACGGGCTGCTCGGTCTGTCCCCCGGAAACTCCGTTTTCCGCTCAATCATGGAATCTTGAGACCATCACCTTCGGGCATTACCTGGGGCCGGCGAGCGAGGACGCTTTCGTCAGTGGATTCGGGTGCGAGCCCCACTCCAACGGGATGAGTGGCGCCTACCTGTTTACCAAGGAAGGATCTTCGTGGCGAAAGGTCTGGTACGGCGCGGGCGAAAATGCGAGCGACTGCAAGAAGCTGACCGGCTCCGACGGACGGGATCTTCTGGTTTGCGAGGGTGCGGATATGCACCAGGGAGTCGGAGATTGGTTCCTGTACCTGTTGGATGCCGGTCAGGATCCGAGCAAGCGGGAAGATAACACTCTCGATATTTTTTTCGGGGTGGATGATTCCCTGGGAGGCTGCACCCAACTTCCGGACGGCGCGGTGGTAAGCGGCGCGATCGAATCCGTGTCGTTTTCTCCAGCGAAGGCGCCGCATGCCGTGCGGATTAGCGTGACCGCGCGGCTGGGCAAAGCAGCGATCCCCGCCAAGATTCTGAGTGACTGTTATATCAAGCCCAATCCGACCATCGCGGCGGTACGAATTCGTCTTTAACGGGCGGAAGGTCGTGCCGGATGCGAAGAACCCGCCGACGAAGTACGCTTGGGCGGTTGCGCCGCGAACGTCTTACAGCCCGGGGAAGTGAGCGGCCCGCTACTTACAATCCGGCAGATCTTGGCCGACGTAATAGCGGGTGCTGGCGCGCTGGGAGCGATTGGTCGGCGGCACGCAAGTGATGGACTGGCCTTGCGCCAGCCACATAGCGCGGCCCGAGAGATCGCGATCCAGCACCGGATAAACGCGCCATACGACCCAAACGACGGTTGCCGTCGCGAACAAGGCCAAGGCCGCGAAGCTATATTCGCGGCGGCCGACAGCGCATCCGACCGCGAGGGCCGAGCAGCCGAGAATCCCCAATAGGGTGAAATGCAAGGACACGTGAGAAATGCCGCTGACAAGGGCTTGGGGCAGCACTTCCATCAGGGGAGGTGCGATGAAGAACAGAAGGCCGCAAGCGGCCAGCAAAATTCTGGCCCGCGCAGCTTCGGAGAGCGCGATACCGATGAGAGCAGCCAGCGGCGGCAGCAATGGCAGCAAGTAACCCGGCAGCTTGTTGCGAGAGGCGGAGAAAAATACGAAGCCCCATGCGAACCATGCCAGCAGAAATTGGGCGCGGCGATCGTGATAGAGACGACGGTTGAACAGCAGGACCAACATTGGGGTCCAGGGGAAAAGGCCGGCGAGGAGAACCGGGATGTAAAACCAGATGGGCCGGCCATGCAGAAGTGTGCTGCTAACAAATCTGTCGAAGTGATGTTTCCAGAAAAAGTCTTGAAGAAACGGCGTGCCGTTGCGGAGGGTCACAAGCACGTACCAGGGCGTTGCGATCAGAGCGGCCGCGGCAAAGGTGAGCGCGAGGTCGCGGATGCGATGGCGCAAGAACCAAAGTGCCGGGATGAAGAGCACAAGCGGAACGAGACCTTTCGCGAGCACGGCGAGGCCGAGGAGCACACCGGCGAGGAGCGACGCGCGAGGGGAATAGAAGATCGCGAGCATCGCGGCGGCGAACGCAGCGGACATTGGCAGATCAGTGATCGCTACGTGGCTATAGACCAGCCAGCCTGCTGAAGTTGCCAGGATCGCGGCCGAGTACCAGGCCGCGCGGTCACCGAACTCGCGCCGCAACACGACGAAGAAGTAAATCAGGAACGCGACGCTCGCGAGCGCCACCGGCAAGCGCGGCGCCAGGTCGGATCCGAGACCGGCCTTGAACCCAGCCGCAGTCATCCAATACAGAAGCGCGGGTTTTTCGAACCACGGCTGTCCCCACAAACGCGGCGTGATCCAATCGCCAGTCGCAGCCATCGCCCTGCCAATTGCCGCATAGCGCGGCTCGTCTGGTCCCAGGAGACCGGCGCGCGTGAGTCCAAAGAAATAGAGGAAGAACAGGCCAACGGCGGACAGAATCGCAGCGGCGCGGGTCATTCGGGCGGACGCTGGCGGCTTTCTCCCGATTCCGGAGCAGGCTCGGAGAGCGCCACCAACTCCGCCGGCTCACCGCGCCCGCCGACTGCGACCACGATGTACTGCTTGCCCTTCGCCATGTAAGTCATCGGCACGCCAGTCGCATGCGCAGGCAGCTTCAGCTCGAAGATGGTGTCGCCGGTTTTCTTGTCGAGCGCGCGGAGGGTGGACGCATTCGAACCGTTCACCGGCGTCAGGCCGGTTGCGTCGGCCGAAAACCGCAGCGTCTTGGTCGCGAGCAGCAGCGCGCGTTCCGGGTTGCCGAACTTACTGGTGTCAATGCCGTTCAGCGCCGGGTTGTTCTTGATGTCGTCGGGCGGTTGGCCGTTCGGAATCATCCAGAGCTGATCGCCGGAATTCATATCGATGGCGGTGATACGGCCGTAGGGCGGTTTAATGATCGGCAGACTCTTGTTGATCTTTTCGAGAAACACGTTCTTGACGATATAGTTCATGTCGGAGTGCTGTGGATCGTGGATCAGAGCCGCCACAAAAGGATTGGTGACCGATGGAACATAGAGGACGCCCGTCTCCGGATCCGCCGCCGCTCCTTGCCAATTGGCGCCGCCCGTCGCGTTCGGCAGCATCAAGGTTCCCTTCTTGCCATTGGCGTCGAATACCGTTGCGGGAGTGAAAAGCGGGCCCATCTTGTATTCGGATGCGATCTTCAGCGCTTCGGCCTTGAGCTGCGGCGTGAAGTCGATCAGATCGTCAGGGCTCACGCCTTGGCGGTCAAAGGCCGCAGGCTTGGTCGGGAATGGCTGCGTGGGTGCGGTTTTTTCGCCGGGAACATCGGATTGGCCGACGGGCCGCTCTTCTATCGGCCACACGGGCGCGCCGGTCTCGCGATCGAACACGTACACGAAGGCTTGCTTGGTGACCTGCGCGACGGCTTTGATCTTCCTGCCATTCACTGTGATGTCCAACAGAACGGGCGCGGCCGGATTGTCCCAATCCCAAATACCGTGATGGATGATCTGATAATGCCAGACACGCTTGCCGGTGCGCGCGTTCACGCAGACCAGGCTTTCGTCGAAGAGATCGTCGCCCGGCCGATGCCCACCGTAGAAATCTCCGGTCGGTGTTTCGACCGGCAGGTAGACGTAGCCCAGCTCCGGATCGGCGCTCATGGGCGCCCACACAGCAGTATTGCCAGTGTACTTCCACGATCCGTCCTGCCAGGTTTCGTTTCCGAAATCGCCGGGCTGCGCGATGGTGTGGAAAGTCCACAGGAGCTTGCCGGTGTGCACGTCATAACCGCGCACGTAGCCCGGAACATTTTCCTTGGATGGCGGCGTGGTGCCGAGCTGCAAGGCCGATCCAACCACCACCGTGTCACCCACCACGATGGCGGGCGAGGTAGCGCCGATGATGCCGGGTTTGATGTTCTCGCGATCGAGGCCGACCAGTAGATCGACGATGCCGTTGTTGCCGAAGCCGGCGGCGGGAAGCCCGGTCTTGGCATTGAGCGCTATCAACTGATATCCGAGCGAGATGGTCAGAATCCGCTCGTCGCCCTGATTGTCGGCCCAGTAAGCAACGCCGCGATTGTTGAAGCGCACGGCGTGATCGCCGCGGTCGCCTTCATCGAACCGATACATCCACAGCGTTTCGCCGGTGACGGCGTCCACCGCGACAGTGTCGCGCCGCATTCCAGCGGTGAAATACAGAACGCCGTGCACCATGAGCGGCGTGACCTCATAGTTCGGATCCGCTCGGGGGCCGAAGTTCTGCGCCTTCCATGTCCAGGCGACTTGCAGCTTGCCGACGTTGTCGCGGTTGATTTGATCGAGCGGCGAATACTTGGTGCTCTGCGCATCGGCTCCGTAGTAACGCCACTCGCCGCCCGCTGTACCGGATTGAGCGAGTGCGAAAGCAATTGGAAGCGAGAGCAGCAGTAGGGTGCTGGCGGCGCGACGCATTCTAGAGTCCTTCCTGCAAAATTATACCTGCTGGCGTGGCTCGAGAGATGGGGACGTGTGATAGAAAAAGCCGCGGCTCCTGGTGGAACCGCGGCCAATTTAGCGAACTAGGAGATTCTAGTCAGAGGGCGGCGCCCTGATGCGTGCCGAACGGCAGGCTCCGGAGGGACACGCGTTTCAAACGATTACTGCGAAAACTATTCGATGCCAGCGCTCACCAGGAAGCGAGCCGTGTGGAGTGAGAACAGCGGCTGGCCGCTCTGAGGCTCGGTCAAGAAGAACCCGCCTTCTCTACTCGAGCAGCGGCATCCGCCGCGCCATAGCGCGGAATCTTACCGGCGATGGTGACGGGGGTGGCTTCCAGAAACTCAATAACTCGCGGAAGCTTATACTCGGCTAGCTGCTGACGGCATTGTTCAATTACTTCGCGGCGGGTAACTTGAAGGCCTTCGCGCGGCACGACCCTAGCCCGAATGAGGTCGCCTCCACGGCCGTTCGGAACGGCATCGACGTGGCAGGACGCCACGTTTGGAAGCATCTCGAGGACCCGCTCAACCTCCACCGGATCCACCTTGACTCCGGCGATGTTCATCACGCGCCCCATCCTGCCGGTCAAATAGAGATTGCCGGCGGAATCAAAATAGCCGAGGTCGCCAGTGCGGAAAAAGCCATTGTGAAAGACGCTGCGGGTTAGCTCGGGCTCTCCCAAGTACCCCGACATTACGGATTCCGATCGTATCGCCAGTTCGCCAATCTCGCCACGCTCCAACCTCTGGCCGCCAGCTCCAAGGACCATAACTTCGACACCACGAACGGGTTCGCCGATGCACGCGCCAACGGAAGAGGCCGGCGTCTCGACACCACGTTCGAGCGCGACGACGCCCGCCTCCGACATCCCGTAAAATTGCCGGACAAATACGCCGAAGCGATCTCGCCAACGCTCAACTATGCTGGATGGGATACGTCCGCCGGAGCTGAAGCAATGCTTCAGACTGGACAGCGAAGCGGGATCACAGTCCACCAGGGATCCGTAGATGAACGGTGAACCGAACAGCATGTCTACTTTCTCGCGGTGGACGAGTTCAGCACAAGCGCCGGGGCTAAACTGGCGCATCATCACCAAGGTTGCGCCGCTCAATAGTGGCAGCATCAGGTTGTTATTTAATCCGTGACTGTAATGAAACGGCACCACACTCAGGAATCGGCGGCCTGGTCCGACGTCCAGCCAACCAGCCAAGCTTTTAGCGTTTCCAATCAGATTGCGATGGCTGCGAGGAACCAGGCGCGGCGTACCCGTTGATCCCGAGGTGGACAAATAGAGTGCCGGAGCGTCTTCAGTTACTGAAACGATTGCGGAGGGGCTGGAGGCGCCGGCAGCTTTGCCTTGAACCGGCATGCGGTCGGCGGTGAGCAAGCGGTCATTCGGAATCACGTCGAGAATCTGATCCCATTCGGCGCTGAAACGCGGCTCGATAACGGCGCTCCGGAATCCCAACCGCGCCGCGAACGCGCGCAATTCCACTGCCCGCCATTGCGGATTGCACGGCATAATCACGCAACCCAATTCGGAGATTGCGAAAAAGCATGCCACGAACTGCCAGGAGATATCGAGCGACAGGGCTATGACGTCGCCGGGCTTGGGATTGAGCGTTCTCCGCAGCCATTCATGAGCGGACTGCACTCGCTCGGACAGTTCGCCATAGGAAATTCTTTGCTCGCCGTCGACGATGGCGAGTTCATCGCGATACCGGAGTGCGACGTGGCGCAGGTATTCAGAAATCACGCCGGGTCCACCTCTGCCGGACCGTGCCCTGACGGACTTGCCGAAGCGTGGGAGCGCCGCGCGGTCCGCTGATCAACATAAGCCGCCAGCTCCTTCAGATCGCGCACCACCTTGATGGTCAACATTTCGGGCTCGAATGTGATTCCGAACTCCTTCTCGATTGCGGCAACGAATTCGAGCACCGCCACCGAGTCCATCCCGGCGGCTTCATCCAGCTTGGTTTCGTAGCTGAAGTCTTCCTCGCGCAGGTTCACGTGCAGCGACTCGATGAAGACGCGCCGTATCCGCCCCATCGTATCCCGCGACCCGGAGCCGGCGTCTTTCACAAGTGATTCCATAGCCTCCACTCCTCCGGATATTCGATGATCTGTTTTTCCACAACGGCAAAGAAGCGTGGCAAGTTGGCTGATATAAAGGTTTCCCGCGAAGAGGCGCCGTCGATTTCCAGCATGGGATCAAAGCGGATTCGAAATCCGCTGCTCCGGCCCAGGCACAAAATCGGGACCACGGCGCAGTCCGACAATCGGACGATCTCAAAAATCCCGGGCCGGAGACGCCAAGGAACTCCCAGGAATGGATGACCGACCACCGTCGCTCTACGTCCATCAATCTGGAGGGCAACCAATCCGCCCGCGCGCAGTCTTCGCATGATCCTGAGACTGCAGTCCGGATCATGAATAGAAACCTGGTCGGGGTTAGCGCGCTCCTGGAGTTGGGCGGAGAGCGGCTGTAAGAACAGCTTGCCCAGCCGGCCTTGCGCCTGGTTCCGCGGCCGCCGGTTGTGAACGGAAAGCACGGCATAACCCTTGGTGGCGAGATACCGCAGGGCGATTCGATTTGCACAGAAATGGCCAGCCAGCAGAACCACACCCTTCCCGTGGGCGATGGCGCTTTCGAGATGCTGAATCCCATCGAGGTCCCTGCAACGCAGCATTTTGTCGGAAGAACGGCGGAGCAGCAGAAGCCCATCCAGCGTGCGGATCACGGTATTTGTGAGCGACCGGCTGGCAATTCGTCTGGCGTCTGCGGGCGTCGTGCGGCAGGCCTGTGCGATCCACTTGGCGGCCCGGGCTTTCGAGCGGCGGGCATCGAACTGGACGATCGGATCTGACAACTTTCCGATGGCGTATAAAGACCAGCGTGGCAGTACGCTGGCCAGCAGGCGAAGCGGGTACAGATAGAGCAGCCAAAGCAGGTCGTTTAGTGTAACGAGGGGCAGCGTAACCGGCGGCGTGGAATTCGGGTTGGATGCCGGCACGGCACGGCACGCCTCAGAAGTTCCCATGTCCGGACTCACTTGCATCAGGATAGCTTACACTTGCACGACGCTCCAGGACGGTCCAGGCGTCTCGGTAACGGCGATTTGATACAATCGCTGGCCATGAGACTAAACCGATTCAGCGCCTGTGGGATCGCCGTGCTCGCATTCGTGGCCGGCTCGTTATTCACTGCCCGGCTTTACCGAGCGGAGCAAGTTCGGGCGGACGCCAACCGTGTTTTCGAGCTGCGCGTCTATCATACGGTTCCCGGCAAAGCTCTCGCATTGCAGTCCGAGTTTCGCGACAAAGTGACCAAGCTCTTCGCCAAGCACGATCTGAAAGCCGTGGGTTATTGGGCGCCCGTGGATGCGCCTGCATCGGACAACACGTTTATCTACATCCTGGCTCATCCCAGCAGGGATGAAGCGAAAAAGCACTGGGCGGCGTTTCAGGCCGATCCGGATTTCCAGGAGATGATCAAGTCCCAGCAGACCCCGGAGGCGAAAATTGTGGAAAAAGTAGATTCCACCTACATGGACCCGGTCGACTTCTCTCCGCTGAAGTAGAGCGGCGCTTGCCGTCGTCTACTGAATGTATATGATCGCTTCCGACGTGTAAGCCTCGATGGTTGAAACATCGACGGTCCCGGGGCCCGGCGCAAGCCCTCTGGGAACGACAAAGTCGATCTGATACACACCGGCAAGTCCCGGGGCAAGGCCGGCGAAATAGACCATCGGGGAATCTTTATCCACGCCGGTCTGATCCACGATGTCGATGCCGATCGATCCTGCCTCGTTGGAGTTACTGACCGGGCTGGAAGACCCTGCGGCCCCGTCGGCGACCGCCGGAGTGACCGCACCCAGTCCGGTGAGGTAAAGTACCAGCGTTTCGCCCGCAACCGCCGGATTGTCTGGCGTCACCACGGAGTAGTCCAGGTGCGTTACGGCGGCCGGACCGATTCCGAGCGGCGCACTGGTGAACACGCCCGGCGCGGTCAGGTTGGTGTATACCGTAACTTGATTCGACGCAACTCTGTTGTTCGTCACCTGGAACGTGGCGTAGCTCGCGGTGGTCTCAAATGGAATGAGCAGATTGATCTGTGTCGGGCTCACATAATCGAGCGGCGCGAGCACGTTGTTCACGGTCACTTGCACATTGCCCAAAGTCGTTGGTAGCGGCAACTTCTGCGCCGACTGCGGCGCCGAGGAAAAGCCGGAGCCGTAGATAGTCACAAACTCGCCCGGCGCCACGGAATTCGTGATGGGAGCATAGCTGGCGGCGTTGAAGATACTCAGCGGTTCGATATACACGCTGGTGGCCGCCTGGGACGGCTGCGCCAATAGATTGACGGACAGCGAATAGAATGAACCGGTCCCGACCAATAAGACAGCCTGTCCGTTGACCCCCAACTCGTACTGGGAGGTGCCGTCGGTGAAAGTGCCCTTGGATGCGAAATTGAACGATCCCGCGAAGGTGTCATCGATCGCGGATTGATCGAAAAATACGAGTCTTTGGTGCGAAATCGTGGCGTCCTGGCTGCCGAGAGCCAATGTGGAACCGTAAAATGAATCGATGTCATCGTTGCCGTCGGCTTCGCCGGACGCGTCGTTCTCAAGCGCCGCGTTGAAGTAGGTGCCGTGGTACATACTGTTCGCCGCTGATCCGGAAAGCGACTGGATGCCGATAATCAAGTCGAATCCGTTTGGGTCGCCGCCCAGCAAAAGGGTTCCATCCGAGGAAACATAGAACGTCTTCTGTCCGCTCACCAGCGCGGTCAATGGTATCGAGGCGGTGGGAAACGTCAGGGTACCGGCCCCGTTGGGATTGTTAATCGAATAGGCGACGCCGGAAAACGTTTGGGTGACATTCTTGCTGCCCTGATTGGCCATCGCGCCGTTTACACTGACGGTGCCGAGGCTTCCATTCCCAGAGGAAGCGAGAGTATAGTATCCGTCCCGCACTTGAGTTGCACTGGCTTGAAGGAAATCGATGAAACCGACGTTGTATGATCCGCTCAGGCTGCTATTGGTGGCTCCCGAACCGGCCTGAATGGCGACGAAGACATCGTTGTATGCTCCCTCCGTGGCGCTCGCGACAATTGCCACAGGTCCAACGCCCGCGATAGCGCCATACTCTATGTCGGTGCTGTCGATCGGGTTCTGAATCTGCGCCAGCCCGTTGGATTCCACCGAGTAGGTGCCGGCGATCGAATAGGTTACCCCGGAGGTTCCAGCCATGGTGTCCGACATCTGTCCGATGAAGGTGTAATTGCCATTGCCGTCAAAGATCATGACGCCGATAATGCTGATGGCGCGGCCGATCGCGCTGGTGATGGAGTCCAGATCGGTGGTAACCACTTGGCGGACGAAATATTCGCCATTCAGCTTGCCATTGCCGCTAGTGTCGAAGGTTTGCGCGGCGGCTGGAACAGGAAGTCCCGCAAAGAGAGCAGTTATGCACGTGAGAAGGGCGCTGGATTTACTTAGCGGCATGCTGATCCAACATTGCTGCCATGATATATCGTGGACGGCTTCATTGCTGTCGCGGTTTCATCGCCAGCATTGTCAGCGGCTGGCGCGTGTGAGACCATCAAGGTATGCGTACAGCAGTCCGCTGTTTCCTGCTGTTCTTCGCGCTGGGTGTGTTGTGGGCGCAGGACAAGGTCTTTATCTGCCCCATGGACCCCGACGTTCGCTCCAATCAGCCCGGCACTTGCCGGCGCTGCGGAATGAAGCTGCGCGAGGGTATCCCGGAGCCGGTGGAGTTCCACTTGGATCTCACGATGACTCCGCGCGCCGCAAGACCCAATCAGACCACCCAACTCAAGTTTACCGTGCACGATCCGTGGAAGGACCGCACCGTCAAGGATTTCCAGATTGTTCACGAAAAGCTTTTCCATATGTTTGTAGTGAGTCAGGACCTGCAATTCTTCGTGCACGATCATCCGGTGTTCGAGCCGGAGGGCGACTTTATTTATAGTCTCGCGTTTCCCAAGCCCGGAATGTACCGCGTCCTGGGGGATTTTTATCCGGACGGCGCTACGCCGCAGTTGATCGCCAAGACCGTGATCGTTTCTGGAACACCCCCACCGCCGGCCATACTCCCGCGCGATTATTCCACCAAGCAGGCCGAGAACATGCAGGTGGAAATGACCACCGATCCGCCACAGCCCATCGCCGCGCAGAAGACGCAGATCTATTTTCGGCTGACGCCGGCCGATGGCCTGGAGAAATACATCGGCGCGTGGTCGCACATGTTGGCGGCCAGCGACGATCTGATCGATATGATCCACACGCATCCGTTCATCGCCGATGGCGGTCCGCAAATTCAGTTCAGTTTGGAGTTCCCGCGTGCGCGAACTTATCGGGTGTGGGTGCAGTTCCAGCGCAAGGGCGTAGTGAACACTGCGCATTTTGACGTGCCCGTCAAGGAGTTGGAATAGTCAGGGCGTTGGAGTGGAACTAGTCGTCGCCGGAGCAGCGGGCAGCAGCAGCACTGTGGATCCAGGCGGGACTCCGTGAATCTTCGTGCCAGCCGGCAACTCGATCGCGTTTCGACAGAGAAACGGATGCGCGAACTTCGCGCTGTAATGTTCGAACCATAGTAGCGGCTCGATGCTGCCGTCGGGCATTTCGGCGGTGATCTGAAACGCAGCGTCTTCGGGCACGGCCTTGGGCACCAGGCCATCCAGCAAGAAATCCTTGCGAAGTTCGAACTCGCCGCTGACCGCGATTGATCCGTGCGTGGGAACGTCGGCCGGCTGTTCGAATTTGGGATCCGGCGCCAGATCCTTCGCCTCGCCTTCCGGCACGCCGCCACCCGCCCAACTGACGATGAGTTCGAGTTGCTCGGGGGTGAGCGCCTTATCGTTGCGAAAATCGCCAAAGCCTTTCACCGCGCCCCACGGAGGCATGCGCCGCTCCAGCACTTCTTCTTTGATGGCGACGGCCCAAGGGCGCGCCACTTCGTAAGTCATCAACGAGAATGCCTGTCCTCCGTCGTGATGGCAGGACGCGCAGCGCTCATAGATGATGCGCGAGATTTCGCGATCCCAGGTGATGGGAGTGGTGATGATGTCGTGCGCAGCCGCAGTGGCGGCTGTAATGAGAATCAAACCGGCGATGAGGGTCGAACACTCTGGCCAACGGCGCCCCATGGCTGTATGATACAACGCCAGTATGTGGATGACGCGGCGTTGCGGGCTAACTTTCTTGCTGGGGCTGGGGTTTGGATTCGCAGGCCACGCTTGGCCCGGTCAGTCTGATCAGTCTGGCGAGCATCCGGTTACGGGCCGGAAGATCGCGGGCGTGATGGGGGTGCAGGGCGCGGACTGGTTGAATCGGCCGGAACGCGAGAAGGAAGAAAATCCGGAAGGCGCGCTGGATGCGCTCGCAATTCGCGCGGGGATGGTGGTGGCCGACGTCGGCGCCGGCACCGGATACATGTCGTTACGGCTGGCGAAGCGTGTGGGACCATCAGGCAAGGTCTACGCGAATGATATTCAGCCCGAGATGCTGCGGCGGCTGCAGGCGAATGCGGCCATGGCAGGGCTCACAAATATCGAGACCGTGCAGGGTGAGGAGGCCGATCCGAAACTTCCACCGGGCCGCATGGATCTGGTGCTGCTGGTGGACGTGTATCACGAGTTCTCCAAGCCGCGCCAGATGATCGACAAAATTCGCGAAGCGTTGAAGCCCGACGGTCGGCTGGTGCTGCTCGAATATCGCAAGGAAGATCCCAACGTGCCAATTCGCGAGGAGCACAAGATGACCGTGGCGGAAGTGAAGGCGGAATTGGAACCGCAGGGGTTGGTGCTGAGCCAGGTGATTGAGACGCTGCCCCGGCAGCACATTTTGATTTTGACGAAGGCTGCCACCGCGAAAGCGGCTGCAGGTCACTGACGTTGTTTTGCCAACCGCTGGCGAAACTCCCGCTCGGATTCATCCACGAACTTCTGCATCTCCGTGGGATCGACGAACGCGTCGAGCTTGCCGGCGTCCAGTTGCTTGCGTTTTTCCTCCAGCCTGAAAAATTCGGCGTGGGGCCCGAGAAACACGTCGCATGGCATCTTCTTCAGTTCGGCGAA
>Ga0182015_10004691_pt1 | contig 14589 bp, 16 predicted proteins | sample 712P3MmetaG_FD_120478 | JGI IMG/M metagenome (GOLD analysis project Ga0182015, IMG submission 120478) | Permafrost microbial communities from Stordalen Mire, Sweden - 712P3M metaG | ecosystem: Environmental > Terrestrial > Soil > Wetlands > Permafrost | place: Sweden: Stordalen | collected...
ACCACGATCCTATTGGGTTGCATCTAACATTTGGACGCGCCGCACAGCATGAAAGGCGATGAGAAGAAGCAGTTCATTGAAAAGGTACGACATTCTCTTAAAGCAATGGCGAAAGTTGAGAGATGATCGATAATTCGACGAGGTAAAGTCGTCGTATCATACGTCAGGGCTCAACTCGCGGGGGCTGCAAGCCCAAGGTCAGTGAAAATCGGCTTCACTTCGGCAGGCGTTAGGGGCCAATTCGCTTCCGCATTTTCTACATGTACGCAGCATTAAGAGGTCCCCACCCCACAGCATTGTAACATACCGCGAAGAACCGCATACTTGAATGTCACAAGTAATCCGGACAATTAGCTGACTTCGCGGAGGACCGATGTTTGAGGAAATCTGGCATCAAGCTTCTCAGTGGTTATCGAAGTCGTTATGCTCAGTGTTCAGCACCGTTGCATAGTAGATTTCGAGCAGGGCCTGCCGAATTGGGTCATCTTCCCTGACACACCGATAGTCCATTTCCCGCATTTGCCTCCGGGCGTCGTCGAAGGCCGCCTTGAACACCGGGTCCTTCATGAAAGCCATATCACGCGCCTCGCCGGCGATGATGTGCAACTGGACCAGATTGAGCAATTGCTGATCGCGCTGCAACGCAGTGGCTATCTCACGCGAGTTGAAATGGTGCTACTCCAGGCGAGCTATTTACGCGAAACCAGGCCGTGACGTTCGATCCGTTTGGTGATTTTCAAACGCAAGGGCACCTGCGTAACCTCGCCAAAGAAAAAGATCTCGAAATCGTTCGGCGCCTTGAGCACTCGTCATTCACGACTGGTATTGATACGGCCTTTGAATATCTCGCCAAGGTCAAGTGTCTTTCTTATCCGGATGTGCTCGAAACCCACAGGATCCTCTTCGAGGCCGTCTTCCCCTGGGCCGGGCAGGACCGCTTGAAGACCGCGCCCGACCTTGCGATCAGCAAGGGCTCTATTCTCTTCGCGCGTCCCGAGGACATACAGCGCGCGGTAGACTTCGCGCTCAGTCATGGGCAAGATAAGAAATTCATGGCAGCAAAGCCTGGTGAGATCATGGGCTATCTCGCCTATGGTCATCCGTTCCTGGATGCAACGGACGCACCATTATGGTCGTACACGGCGTTCTGGCGCACCGTGCTGGATTCAGCATCGATTGGGCTGCTACAGGAAAAGCCGATTACCTCTCCGCACTGACGCAAGAGCTGGACAGTCCCGGTAAGGGCCATCTCGACTCCTACCTGAAGCCCTTTATCCGCGCGGCGGTACCCGAAGATCGCATAGCAGAAAAGATCGTCGAAGCACCCGGTCTTGATGGAAACGACGAACAGAATGAAGTCCTCGGTAAAACCAGCGATCCAGCGATCAAAGCGCGCTACGAACAACAGGAACTGAAGCGGAAGAGTGATTAAGCACTTGAGCGAGCTGCACGGGAATACCCGGCAGATAAACGAATTACAGGCATTTTCCATTAGGTTGAAGCGGCGAGTATAATTCGGGTAGTGGCGGACGAAGGATGCCAAACTGATCCTTTCGCCGAAGCTCATTTTCAACCTCGGTCGATGACGGCGATCGCTAACGGCGATCCGCTCGGGAGTCGACTAAAACCTCGGTGCAGCGGCTCATATTTACGTACCAAAGGAAACCAGAATGGCAGCTATATCGGATGACCATGCGGCAATTGAAGAACGTCCTTGTCTGCACTGCCAGATTGTCGAATTGATCGACGATTTCTTTGCAGAGTACCCCGTGGTGACAGGAGAGCCAAACACGATTGATACCGATGAAGTGATCACTGCGGTGGCAAAGACCGTGGCGGAACTGACTTCCAGCCAGGACAGTGGCACCCGTCAGAATGTGATCGAACATCTGATGCGTGAAATTATGAACTATGACGCGGAGTTTCGTGAGCAAGATGCGATGGGGACAGATCGTTCCCACGCCCGGCACTAGCGCTCGATACTCGATGACAACTGCCGCAAGAAGTCGCGCTTCGCGGAGCAACTGATAAGGAAGTAGAATTTCCTAGCAAGTCAGTCCGCCGTGGTTGTATTCGATTGGGTGACAGACGTCGATTCGCTTAAGACAGATTTACGGAGCTCGGCGTCGCGGCGCGTTGGGGGCTTGTGTCTTTGAAGATCATGCCACCGATGCTTTTTTGAATGGCGCGCGCGAGTGTAAGGAGCCTGTAATTCAGGGCTTTCGCTCGCGAACCTCTACTCCAGCAACTCTCTCCATCGGTTGAATGACAGACGCAACATCCTCGCGACCATGGCCTAAAGACGCAGCCTCAATATACAGTTGTTGGGCGATCGGAGCTAGCACGAACGTCCACTTGCTCGAAACGCGGCCCGACATCGACGCTGTATTTTTCGCCGGCGACGTGTTGGCCATCGGCGCGATGATGGAATGTCGCCGCCGCGACTGGCATGTGCCTGGACGCGTCGCAATTGCAGGCTTCGACGACTGGGAAATTTCACGTCAGTTTGAAACTCCGATCACTGCCATTGACATTCCGCGCTATCGGATCGGCCAGTACGCAGCCGAATTGATTCTTCGTCGCCTGAACGGCGAAAAGGACAAGATCAAACACGTTGATGTCGGCTTTCGGATTATCGAACGAAAAAGCACATAGGCCGCGTGCGTGGATTAGGGGTAGCGGCTGTGATTCTGATCGCTGCTGCCGTGGTCTACCTTCGACGGTAGGGACTTGTTTGCAAAGCGTTGCCGACAGAGACACGGTTCTAAGAAACCTATTTGACCATGACGTCCAAAATAGCCGGCTGCACACCCAGCTGATCGATCAACCGTTGCAGCTCAATCCGCGCTCGCGGATTGCTGCGCTGATGACGCTCGGCAAGAATCAACTCGTTTTTCAACGAATGTTCGAGGCCGGTGAATTCGGTCACGCGTACTTTATATCCATGTGTTTCCAGCACGAGCCCGCGGATCACATTGGTGACATGCGCGGCGAATTCACGTCGCTGATTAGGGTGACGCCAAAGTTGGTGGAGCGGGCCCGTCCGTCCTTGTAGCAGGCGTGCCACTTCCGCTTGGCAACACGGAACGAGTGCGATTGCTTTTGCCTCATGCCGCAGGGCAAAGCGAATCGCATCGTCGGTCGCCGTATCGCAAGCATGCAGCGCAGTGACCATGTCCGCTCGCCCTCCGACAATCGAGGCCTCCGCAATGGGCGACAAGATGAATTTCATTCGTTCAAATCCGGATTCTGTCGCCAACGCCCGCGATTTATTGATAAGGTCCGCTCGCTCTTCCACGCCGATAATGCTTCCGCGGGTTGCTGGACCGAAGACCAAGTCGTAAAGAATAAAGCCTAGATAGGATTTTCCGGCGCCCACATCGGCAAGAATCGGATTGTCCGAGCTTTTGAGCAGTGACTCCAGGGTAGGGCGCAAAAGATTAGTGAGATGAAGAACCTGCTTCAGCTTGCGCCGAGAATCCGCATTCATCTCTCCATCGCGAGTAAGGATGTGCAGCGCTTTAAGCAGCGCGATCGATTTTTCGGACCGTTGGCCCAACCAAAGCGCGGACCAAATAGCGTCTTTATCATTTGATTTGCGTTTGTCCGCCATGAACCGTCTTCCCAACCGGGGCTGCCGCGTCGCTCGGCTGACAGCTTCGAGGCCAGATCAAACGCGCTGGCCGTCTACCGCGATGGCTGCTTATACTTTGAAATCGAACATTATTCCCGTGGGAAAATCCGTCCGGGCAATGTCGGCTGCTACTCTGAAAGCGGATATTGGCCCGGCTCACCGGCATGTCCGCTAAGTCCAAAACCGCCTATTTGGCCGCGGATAGTTACTGTCGGCATGCCGTCTTATCGGAACCAATTTTCCGCCCGACGCCAGGAGCCCCATAAGCCTCCTCAAACCCTGTCGCCCATGGCATGGGCAAGTTCCATCCCGTCAGCCTCTCTGGAAACTCTTGCGCTCCGCGGTCTAGGATTCAAGCTTTATTAACCGTGTGGGGCGCTAATGTTCCACTCCCAAATTGCGAGAAAGCGGATTTGCATGCGCGTATTGTTGATTGAAGACGATAGCGCCACCGCGCAATCGATCGAGCTAATGCTCAAATCCGAGAGCTTCAACGTTTATACGACCGACCTCGGCGAAGAAGGCATCGATCTCGGCAAGATCTACGACTACGACATTATCCTCCTTGATCTGAACCTGCCGGACATGTCGGGCTTTGAAGTTCTGCGCAAGCTACGCGTGTCGAAGGTGAAGACCCCAATCCTGATCCTTTCCGGACTGGCCGGCCTCGAGGACAAGATCAAAGGTCTCGGCTTCGGCGCCGACGACTACATGACCAAACCGTTCCACAAGGACGAACTGGTCGCGCGCATCCATGCCATCGTGCGACGATCGAAGGGACACGCGCAGTCGGTCATCAATACCGACGATCTATGTGTCAATCTCGATAGCAAGACGGTGGAGATCAATGGCGCGCGCGTGCATGTCACCGGCAAGGAGTACCAGATGCTGGAACTCTTGGCGCTGCGCAAGGGTACGACGCTCACCAAGGAAATGTTCCTGAGCCACCTCTACGGCGGTATGGATGAGCCGGAGATGAAGATCGTCGACGTCTTCATTTGCAAGCTGCGGAAAAAACTCGCCAACGCATCGGGCGGTAAGGACTATATCGAGACGGTCTGGGGGCGCGGCTATGTAATGCGCGAGCCGTTGGAGAATATGGCAAGCGTTTCAGCCTGACGTTTCCTCGCGCCCTTTATCGGTCGCTATTGCGGACCTATGCTGGAACGTAGCGCTGACCTGCCGGTCAGCCGCCGTCGCCAGTGAACAGCGGGTATTGGTGCCATGGCAAAATCTCCTCGAGTCATCTTCAAGTACAAGCGCGTGGCCGAGGACGACTGGCAAATTGAGGCCCACTATCCCGACGTCGAAATTCGGTACATCAAAGGGCTCAAGAGCAAAGCCGAGGCCGATGAATGGCTGCAGGGAACCAATCGCATAGACTGGCTGAGATCGCAGGGTTACGCGAAATGACCAAGCCGGCGACAGCGTCCGCCGCTACAGCGCTGCGGATTCTACTTCACCCGGCGAATGATGGATTTGAGGCCGTCGGCGTCTCCCGCTAGTGCGCGTGCATTGGTCTTCGCCCACTCGCGCAGTACTTTCATGAAGGCAAGCGCCACCGGCGGAATATCTCCATTGCTGCGATAGGCTACGCCGAGCGGCCGCAGCGTGAATTTCGTTTCGAGATTCAATCGCGAGATATTGCCATCCGCGACCAGCGATGAGGCAAATGCCGACGGCACCATGGTCAGGAAATCGGTCTGCGTCAGGACATCGACGACGAGGCTGGTCGAACCGGTTTCCAAGGCGACGCATTCGCGCGACAGCCCGAGCGAGCTCATTCCCCTCTCGACGTCGGCGCGCAGCGGATCGTGCTGCGAGCAGACGATCCAGCGTGCTTCCAGGAGAGCAGCCAGCGGTACCGGATCGAGGCTGCTGAGGGGATGATCGCGCCGGCCGATGACGACCAATTGGTTCTCGACCAGCGGCTCGAAGCGAACGCCGTGTTGCTCGGCGACGAGCTGAATGCCGCCGACCACGAGATCGAGCTGGCCGGCGTCCAGCTCCTGGAGCAGTTGCGGTGTCGGTCCGGGAATGACGCGAACCGAGGCTTTTGGCCGGCGGTCGAGAAAACGGCTGACGGGCTCGGCGATCAGGCCGTTGGCGATAGTGAACGACGCGCCGACCCGAAGCTCGCCGATTTCGCCGCGCTGCACGGAGGTGCCGATGGTGGCGGCTTGCTGGGTGAGTTCGCGGAGCGTGCGGCCATAGGCGGCGAGCACCTTGCCTTCGTCGGTCGGCGTCGCCCCGTGCTTGCCGCGGTTGAGCAGTTTCACGCCGATGCGCGCTTCCAGAATCCGGATGTTCCGGCTCAGCCCGGGCTGGGTCAGGCCGAGCCGCTCGGCTGCGGCCACGAACGATCCCACTTCCACAATCGTATAAAGCTGTACCAGGTGTCTCGGATCGACCAGCACGGACTTCACTCACTCGATTTCTGGAGGAGACGCACGCAACCAGACGATGGCATCCGTGAAGCTTAGGTGTCAATCACGGTCACAAAACCGGCTTTGTGGGAAATTATCAATCGGTGTGAATGGCCGATAAAATGTAATGTACCTATCGGCTTCGCGACATTATTTGCAGCCTGGAGCCGCACCGACCCAGGAGGAGACTATTCCCGAAAACATCGATGGTTTGATCGGCAAGGACGATCTCCTGCGCTTCGCTTTCCGAGTTTTCAGAGCGTTGAAGGTGAGCGACGCGCACGCCCGTTTGTGGGCCGAGGTGTTGATTTGGGCCGATCTGCGCGGGGTCTCGTCCCACGGCGTCATGCGAATTCCCGCCTACGCCAACCACATCCGATTGGGCGAGTACAATCCGGTTCCTGACATGCGCATGCAGCGGCTCGGTGGCGCCGCCGCCATTCTCGATGCCGATCTCGCACCTGGGCCGGTCGCCATGATGGCGGCGATGGACGAAGCCGTCGCAGCGGCGCGGCGCGTGCAGGTCGGCTGGTGCGTCGCGCGCAACATTACTCATCCGGGCGCGATCGGCTATTTTGCCGCGGCAGCGGCCAAAGCCGGCCTCGCCGGCATGGTAATGTGTGCGTCGCAGCCGATGATGGCCTATCAGGGCACGCGCGTTGCCGCGGTCTCGACAAACCCGATCGCCATCGCCGTGCCCGGCGGCGAGCACGCGCCGCTGATGCTCGACATGTCGACGGCCGAAGTCGCCATGGGCAAGATCATGAACGCGCGCGCGGCCGGCCGGCCGGTCCCGCCGAATTGGGGGCTCGACGCGGAAGGTCACGCGACAACCGATCCGGCCAAGATTGCCGTGCTGCAGCCCATGAGCGGGGCCAAAGGCTCGGGTCTGTCGCTGATGATCGAGTGTCTGACCAGCCTTTTCGCGACCAATCCGCTGATCGAGCCGGTGCTGCGTACCGGACGGCCGCTGCAAGGACGGCCGATGAACGGGCTCACGGTCGCCGTAGATCTTGCAGCCTTCGGCGACGTTGATGTGTTTCGCGCCAATGTCGATGCGCTGATCGAGTCCATCGCCGCGCTGCCACGCGCGGAAGGCGTCGAGCGTATCTACTTGCCCGGCGAACGTGGCGACTCGGTTCTTGCCGAACGTGAGGCGCACGGCATTCCGCTTCCGCACAAGGTCGTCCAGGATTTGGAGCGCCTGGCTAGCGAATTAGGCGTCGAGTCCTTGCCGAAATAAATGTCACTCACGCGTTTTGTGGCCGAGCCATTCCCGCAAGCCGGTAGTACTCCGAGATAATGCGCTCGGCTTCGGCGGCCGGCAGCACTTTCTCGATGTCGTCGAAGCGCTCGCCGTTGGTCCGCTGGTCGACGATCGTCATCAGCACGTCCGGACCCTCGCCGCGGTTTGCGATGACCACTGCGTTAGCTTTCTCCCGCCGCTCGTCCTCGTAAGATTTTAGTGCCGCGACTGGATTGCCGATCCGCGCAAGCGAGTCGGCGAGGATGCGCGCATCGATAATGGCCTGGTTCGATCCATTGCCGCCACGTGGATACATGGCATGCGCGGCATCGCCTAATAGCGTCACGCGGCCAAATGACCAGCGCCCTAGTGGCTCGTGATCAACCATCGGATATTCGTAGATCGCCTCGGCGTCATGCAGGAGTGCCTGCACGTCGAGAAAATCGAGGCGACACTCATCGAATGCGTGCTCAACTTTCGCCGGGTCACCCTTGCGATTCCAGTCCTCCGGAACCTCCGGGTCTCCTGGCAATTCGATGACCCAGTTGGTCAGTGCGAGTTCGCTTCCGTCGATATTGTTCACAATCGGATAGACGATCAGGCGACCACTCTTGTCGCCGATATGCAGGATGGCGCCTCCGGAGTGATAGGGTTTCGCCCGCGTTACGCCGCGCCACAATGTAATGCCGGAATAGTGCGGATGCCCGAGATCGGGAAGCAACTGCGCCCGGACCGCGGATCGCACCCCGTCGGCGCCGATGACGACGTCGGCCCGTATCGGTTCGATCTCGGCGCCGGTCTTCCCGTGTTTGAGGAAGACGGTAGCTCCGGCATCATCTTGCTCGATGCCAACGCAAGCCTGCCCGAGCATGACGGCGTCCGGGCCGAGACGCTCCGCAACCGCGTGGTAAAGCATCATCTGCAAGGTGCCGCGATGGACCAGATGCGGCAAATAACTGTAGCCGCCGCGGCGGCCGATCTTGTCGGCGTAAATCTGTTGGCCGAAGCGGTTGAAAAACATCGAATCCGTGGCCTCGACAGAATTATCGGCCAGTTCCTCGGCAAGCCCCAGGTCGGCGAGTTCCTTCGTGCCGTATGGGTGAATCACAATTCCGACGCCGAGCGGCTTGAGCTCGGCGGTCGCTTCATAGACCCGCGGTCGAAATCCACGCGTATGCAAGGCAAGCGCCGTGGTCAATCCGCCGATGCCGCCGCCGATGATCGCGATGTCCATAGCCAGCGTTTCCCCAGATCAATGCGTTAATCGAGAAATCCGGCCGGCGCCGGGACGCCCCATTGATCGCCGGTATCCGGAGTGTCCGGCCACACTTTCGGGCGTTGCGGAAAGTCTTCGTGGTGCGGGCGCGGGTCGAAATAGCCGAGTTCTTCGCTCGACATACGGTCCATATCGGCGAACATTTCGACGACATTGCCATCGGGATCATGGTGATAGATGTAGAGATTATGACCGAGGCCGTGGCGGCCCGGCCCGCAGAACAGCTTGATTTTTGCGCGAGCTAAGAGATCGCATGCCTCTCCGAGATGCGCCCAGTCGCGCAATTCGAAGGCAAAGTGAAACAAGCCGCACTTGGTCGAACGAAGAAAATTCAGCGTGTGGTGATCGCTGCCGCATCGCATGAAAACGAATTTGTCCTCCACCCAGTCCGACCAGCGAAAGCCGAGCATGGCGGTGTAGAACTCCGACGTCGCTTTCGCGTCGCGCACATAAAGCGCAAGATGACCAAGCTTGACCGGGCGGACGCCGGAATTGCCATACAGCGCTTTTGCGGCATTGGCCTCGCGATAGAGATAAACCGTGTAGCCGTCCGGATCGGTCATCTCGATGCAAACCGGGATGCCGGGAACTCGATCGCGCTGCAGCCGCGCGTCCACGCCGTATTTTGACAGCGCGGCGGCTACGTCTTCGAGCGGCCCGTCGCCGGCGATCTGCAAGCCGATATGGCGTAAGCCAGGACGGTCGCCGGTATGCAGGCTGACGGCGTGATGCTCGCCGCCGCAGGAAAAATACAGATCCCGGCCGACCGTCTCCGACAGCGGCAGGCCTACAACGTCCTGATAATAGTGCCAGGTCTCATCCCGGCGCGCCACATTCAAACCGACGAAACCAAGCTTGGTCGCTTGGGCAACAGCACCGTTCTTCATTGCAGTTCCAAGTCCTGACTACGTGATCGAGAGCGTCTTTGAACAGCCGTCAAACCGAAAATTGGCATCCATCCACCCCTTCAAGATCTCTCTGATCCTGGAATTCTCGTCGGCGAACGGGAAGTGATCGATGCCGCCGAGCACGATGAGCTCGGCGCCGCGGCCGGCGTGCTTGAACATTTCGATTGATTGCTCGGTCGGGGTTACGCTGTCATTTGCTGCATGCAGGAGAAGGAGCGGCCGCGGCGCGATATTCGCGACCACATCGTCGGCGCGGAAATCGCACATGCTTTGCGCCGTCTCCGCCGGAAATTCCATGATCGAGCCGGGCGGCAGATTCGAACGCAGCTGCTCGGGGATCGGCACAATATCCCAGCGCGATACCATCAGCGACTTGCCCTGCGCCGCGCGATACTTGCGGCCCTCTTCGAGCATCTGCGTGAAACGCGCCCAAGCCTGAGGCGTCGGATGTTGGCCGCGAAACTTTCGCGAGCCGTTGCCCCATCCGCCCGTGGATATGGTTGCGGCGATGCGTTCGTCGACGCCGGCGGTATAGACGGCGACCGCGGCACCGAAGCTTTGGCCGCTCAGCGCAATGCGGTCGGGATGCACCTCAGGACGCCCGGCGAGCCAGGTCACGGCGTTCTTGGCGTCCGCCACTTGATCGTGACAGAGAATGCAGCCGCGCGCGCCTTCGCTCTCGCCGCAGCCGCGCATGTCGAAGCGCAGCACCACATAGCCCCACGATTCATACATGGCGGCTTCGATTGCGTGGGTTTTACCGTCCTTGTTGCCGCCAAAACCGTGCAGCACTGCAACCGCCGGCCGCCGCTCCTTCATACCATCGGGCACGTGAAGAATTCCGGACAGTGCCAGACCGTCGGATGGGAACTGAACTTTTGTCTGCATGCGTTACCGGCCCTGCCGACGCTGACGATGGCCATCAGCCGCGGCGTGGTACAATCAAAAAATTGATGGGTTGCAAAGCCCCCATAACAGGCGCGCCATCGCGTGAACCGATGCCGCCGTGGCCGCTGTTATGGCCCCCTCGCAATCCATCATTCTTTTGATTTCACCCTGCCGCGGCGGCCCGCCATTTTAGCTTGGACAAGAACACTGCGCGCGGGCGCGCGCCTGCCCATTTATGGCTGGGGACTCCAGGGGAGAAACGATGAGTGAGCACGCGAAAGTGCGCAGCCCGTGGTGGATCGTCGTGGCATCGATCCTCGGGCTACTCGGTTGCGGCGCCACCACCGTGTTCATGTTCAGCGTCTTCATCAAGCCGTTGGCCGCCGAGTTCGGCTGGTCGCGTGGCGAGATCAGCGCGGCGCTTGGGCTGAGCAGCTTGGCCGGCGCGATTTCATCGCCCTTCATCGGCAGTCTGATGGACCGTTACGGTATCCGAGCCGTGCTGATCCCGGCAATCGTCCTGTTCTCGCTCGCGACCGCCTCGCTCGGCGTGCTGCAAAACTCGATCCTCATGTTCTATGCGATCTTCATCATCATCGGTATTCTCGGCGCCGCGCAATCGCCGCTGGCCTATGCCAAGGCGGTGACGGGCTGGTTCGACAAGAATCGCGGATTGGCGCTCGGGATTTCAAATATCGGTTCAGGGCTCAACGCTGCGCTGGCGCCGACGATTGCGCAGCTCATCACCGATTCCCACGGCTGGCGCGCCGGCTATATCGGCGTCGGCGCGGCGTGCTTTGTCGTTGCGTTTCCGGCCGTTGTCTTCTTGTTGCGCGAGCCGCCGACCAGCGCCAAGGCGCAGGCCGTGAACCCGATCGCGGAGGCCGATCTTCCCGGCGTGACCGCAGCTCATGCGCTCCGATCCGGGAAGTTCTGGGTGTTGATGCTCATTCTGTTCCTGGCGATCGCTCCGGTCCAAGGCCTCTTGTCGCACGCCGTGGCGTTGCTGACCGATCGCGGCATTCCAGCCGACGTCGCGGTGTCGGCGCTGGCCGGCGTTGGGATCATCACGATCCTGTCGGGCCTCACGGTGGGATTCTGCCTGGATCGGTTCTTCGGACCCTATGTTGGCGCGGTGTTCTTTGCCGTCTCGCTCGTCGGCATGGCGCTGATCGCCTCGGACGCGCCGGCGCCGTGGCCCTTCATCGGCGTGCTGTTGTGCGGGGTCAATATCGGCGTCGAATTGGACCTGATCGGCTTCTATATCGGCCGCTATTTCGGGGTGCGCTCGTATGGTGCGGTCTACGGCTGCGTGTTCCCGGTGCTGCCGATATCGGTCGCCCTTGGAACGGCGACAATGGGCGCGACGTACGACGCCGCGCACACCTATACGCCGATGCTGATCGTTTTCACGATCATGCTGCTGGTCGCCACGGTGCTGACGCTGATGCTCGGCGAATATGCTTATCCGGCGCGTGCCCGCGATGGTGTGCCGGCGTGAACGTCCGTAAAGAGGAGGTTCTCGAAAACCGCGATAAATCTGGCATCGGTTTTCGGAATCAAGTTCTACGCACTTAAACCGCCGTCTACCATCAACAAGCTGCCGGTCGTGAAGCTCGATGCGTCGGACGCCAGATAGAGCACGGACCGCGCCACTTCCTCGGCCCGGACGTGACGCTTGAGCGGGATGATCTCGTTGAAGAACGCGGTCGCATCGCGGCCGAGGACGCCACTCAAGTTCTTTTCCACTTTCAGCTGGAATTCATTCTCGACCGGGCCCGGATGAATGGTGTTGACGCGAATATTGCGCGAGGCAAGCTCTTTGGCGAGTACACGCATCAGCCCGACCTGGGCGTGCTTAGCGGTGATATAGCCGTAGACGCCCGGATCGCCTTTGACCCCGACAATGCTGGACGTGATGATGATCGAGCCGCCGTCTTGCATGTGCGGTACCGCATGCTTGGCGGACAGAAACGCGCCTTTGACATGCACCGCAAGCACTGAGTCGAAAACGTCTTCCGGATATTCGGCGATCGGCGCGACAGTGCCGAAGTTGCCTGCATTGCTGAACAAGACGTCGATCTTGCCCCACTCGCTCACGGTGCTCGCCATGGCAGCTTTGACCTGATCCGATTTGGTGATGTCGGCCACGGACCATGCCACGCTATCGCCGCTGATCTCCGCCGCGGCCTTCTTCAAGGCGGCTTCGTTCAGATCGACAAGCATCACCTTGGCGCCTTCCGCATGCAGAAGCTTCGCGGACGCCAGACCGATGCTGCCGGCGCCGCCGGTGATCACGCATACTTTGCCTTGCATCTGCTTCGACATCTGGGACTCCTGATTGGCGGACGGAAAGTCATGGCGGGACGATATTCATAGCGTGGGGCCGCATCCCACCGCAATTGTTGGATCAGACCACGCGGACCACTTCATGAATGCGTCGTGAACGAATAAATAGGACAAAACGGCAGGATCTGGTTGTGTTCGGATGCCGAACGTTTGATCTCGTTTGGTCTCCTGGCTGCTTCCCGGTGAACCGCGCTATGCTATCATTGCTGTCCATCCAGAGTTCGTCTGGAGTGTAGTCAAATCGTTTTGGGAGGAAATTCATGAAACTTTACATGCATCCGGTTTCGATGACCTCGCGCCCGGTGCGCCTGTTCATTGCCGAGAACAAGATTCCGGTCGATGAAGAGTTGGTCGACGTGATGACAGGCGCGCAATACCAGCAGCCTTATGTCGGCATCAATCCGAACTCGCTGGTGCCGATGATCGACGATGACGGTTTCAGGCTGACGGAAAGCTCGGCCATCTTGAAATACCTCGCCGACAAAATCGGTTCGCCGGCCTATCCGAAGGACCTCAAGGCGCGCGCCAAGGTCAACGAGATGATGGATTGGATCAACACCAATTTCTATCGCGAATGGGCCTACAACCTCTGCTATCCGCAGCTGTTTCCGCATCTCAAGCGCCGCAGCGACGAGGCACAAGCGGCGACGCTGGAATTCGGCAAGGAACAGTCGAAAAAGTGGCTCCAGATCCTCAACGACCATTGGATCGGGCCGAAGAACCAGTATCTGTGCGGCAACCAGATCACCATTGCCGACTATTTCGGCGCCGCGCTCGTCACGCTCGGCGAAATCATCCGCGTCGATTTCTCGGCCTATCCGAACGTCAAGCGCTGGCTCGACAATATGAAGAAGCTGCCGTCGTGGCCGAAGGTCAATGAGGCATTCTACGGGCTGGCGGAGGCGGTGAAGCAGATGCCGTTCGTCACCCTGGCGCAGTGAAACGTCGTCCGCGCTGGGGCCAACTGTCGAGGAACAAAAGATGAGTTTTTTTCCAGGCAAGGACCCAGCCGCGGGCAACGCCAATCAATGCGACGCTATTGCCGACATCATCGTGCCGCGCACGGTCGATCTCGGCGACATGACCGTGCGCCGCGCGCTGCCTTCGGCGCGCTCGCGCATGGTCGGACCGTTCATCTTCTTTGACCATTTCGGACCGGCGGAGTTTCGCGCCGGCCACGGTATCGACGTCCGCCCGCATCCGCATATCGGGCTCGCCACCGTGACCTACCTGTTCGACGGCGAGATCATGCATCGCGACAGCCTCGGCACCGCGGTGGCGATCAAGCCGGGCGAGGTCAATTGGATGACGGCCGGACGGGGCATCGTGCATTCCGAACGCACCGGCGCCGAGCTGCGCCAGATCGGCAGCCCTATTCACGGGCTGCAGATGTGGGTGGCGCTGCCCTCGGCAAAAGAGGAGATGGAAGCCGGCTTCGCCCATCACGACGTGGCGGAGTTTCCCGTGGTCGAGGAAAATGGCAAGCGCGTGCGCGTCGTGATCGGCTCGCTTTATGGCGCGCGCTCGCCGACCCAGACTACGTCGGAAACCGTCTTCGGCGACGTGACGCTCAAAGCGGGCGCGACGCTGCCGATCGAAGCCGGCTACGAGGAGCGGGCGCTCTATGTGATGGAAGGCGCGATCGAGATCGCGGGCGATAGTTTCGAGCCCGGCCGATTGCTGGTGCTCCGCACCGGCGACGCCGTACAGGTGACGGCGAAGCGCGATGCTCGCTTTGTCATCGTGGGCGGCGCCGCCATGGATGGACCGCGCCATATTTGGTGGAATTTCGTTTCCTCGCGCAAGGAACGCATCGAGCAAGCCAAGGCGGAATGGAAAGCCGGGCATTTCGGCAAGGTCCC
>Ga0182015_10004693_pt1 | contig 14587 bp, 13 predicted proteins | sample 712P3MmetaG_FD_120478 | JGI IMG/M metagenome (GOLD analysis project Ga0182015, IMG submission 120478) | Permafrost microbial communities from Stordalen Mire, Sweden - 712P3M metaG | ecosystem: Environmental > Terrestrial > Soil > Wetlands > Permafrost | place: Sweden: Stordalen | collected...
AATTCCAATGGTTGGATCGCTGCGACCAGCGGCGAGTCATTCAGAGGAAAATTTCTCATCGGCGCCGATGGAGCCAACAGCCAGGTCCGAAAGCTATTGTTGAAATCGCACCCGATTCGCTGCGGCCTCGGTCTGGAAACGTGCGTGCCGGCCGATGGGCGCGGCGAGGCGGTGATGGAATTTGATTTTGGGGCGGTCGATCGCGGATATGGCTGGATATTTCCCAAAAATGACCATCTGAACGTGGGGTTGTACAGTTTGAATGCGACGATTCCCCATGCGGCAACGAAGCTTGCTGATTTCGTCGCCGCCAAAACGGGCCGGAAGATATCGGGGGCCATTCATGGGCATAAGATTCCGCACAACGGACGCCGGTTGCGGCGAAGCTGGAGTGACGCGTGCCTGATTGGCGACGCGGCGGGATTGATCGATCCATTCCTGGGAGAAGGCATTTACCACGCGATTCGCAGCGGACAGCTTGCGGCCGGCGCCATTGTTAAGGCCGGCGGCGCGCGGGAGGCGGATTTCGCGGGCTCGCTGAGCGAGATTGCGCTGGATTTGGCAAGCTACGATTCGGAAACGCGGCGGTTTTATTCCGATATTCAGCGCGGCTATCGCCGTTTGACGCGCACGCCGCTGGGGAATTTGCTGGTGAAGGGATTTTCGCTGGGATGGACGGTGCGGCGGATCAAGCGGGGGATTTTCCTGTTGCCATTCGTTCAGTCGGCCCGGAAAAACGAGAGGTGCAATTCCGCGTGACGGAGATGGAGATTTTTCCATTCATCGGGCTTGAGCGGTCCGAAAATGAAATGTTTTCGGGTTGGAGTGCTGGCTTTCAATCTTGCGCAGGCGCGTTTGAGGCGGTTGAGTCCATCTTCGGTGGTTAATGGGTCGGTCGCGAGCGTTCCGTTGGGAATGCGGGGAAGGCGTCCGCCGGGGTTCATGGGCTCCAGGATATATTTTTTCCGCCGGCCTCGGGCGAGCATGCGGACGATCCAGGAAAATTTTGCGGGGGTGCCGTCGAAGCCGTAATCGATCCATGCGGCGAGATGTCCGCAGGCCTGGCCGAGGGTCCAGTTGCCGAGCTGGCGGAGCTTTTGGTTGCGTTCGGCCTGTGCGAGCTTGCCGGCGTCGGTGGTGATGTCGTCGATGGAGGTGAAGTGGAGTTGGCGGCGCTGGTTGATTACGGTCATGGTCATATATATATGTGCGGGGTATTGTAATCGGATGGGGTGGAAAAGTAGTAGTATGTGTTGAATAAGTATTTTTATCGTTATTGACCTACATGCCGAACACGATCCTTTACTCGAATCTGAGAACTGGCCGGCGCTGCGAACATTGTTGGCTGGCCTGATAGCTGATCGCGACATCCTTCGGCCGCAAAGCAGATGAGCCGCCTCCTTCGGCGGCAAGGGCATATGACTATAGAGCTCAAGCTCTCACCTCAAGAGTCCGTCACGCCGCCTAGTCCGACCTCCCGCGTCTGAAGCAAGCGGCCGCTTTCCGCCGGCTTCTCCGCGAGGTCGGACAAGCGGGTGTGACTTGACGGTTGAGGTCGAGCGTGTGCTCGAAAATCTTCAGCATCTGCCGCCGAAGGAGGCGACTCATCTGCTTCGCAACAGAAGGAAGTCACGATCATTCTCGGGCCAGCCCAATACGCTCGAAGCGGACAGTCCGTTAACGGATTCGAGTAAGGGTCTGTGTTCGGCATAAAGGTCGTAACGATAAACATTCTTCTGAGTCCGCTGGGAATTCATTGCGGCGCTTTTCTGCCGGGCTTGAGAAGACGGACAGTAATTTTATTACTGGGAATTAGTTTTCCGGCGTTGATTCGCTCGGCCGGATCGAACGCGCGTTTGATTCGTGAGAACAGGTTCATTGTCGCCTTGTCGAACAGATAGGGCATGAGATGAATTTTTTCCACGCCGACGCCGTGTTCGCCGGTGATGGTGCCGCCGACGTCCACGCAGAATTGGAGGACTTTTTCGGCGGCGCGCAGCGTGTTTTGCACCTGGTTCTCGTCGCGGTCGTCGAAAAGGAAGATAGGGTGGACATTTCCATCGCCGGCGTGGAAGACATTGGTGATGATGAGGCCGTGCTCGCGGCCGATCTTGCTGATGCGCTCGAGAACCTCGGCTAATTTACTACGGGGGACGCAAGCATCCTGCGTGCAATAGCTCTGGCTGATTCGGCCAATGGCGCCAAAAGCGTTTTTACGGACTTTCCAGAGATATTCGCGGCGGCGGGGATCGCCGCTGCTTTCGACGGTGATAGCGTGGTTGCGATGGTGGATGTTGACGATTTCCTCCGCTTGCTGATCGAGGAGTTCGTCGATGCCGTCGATTTCAGTGAGCAATAATGCTTCGGCGTTTTCGGGCAGGCCGAAGTTGAACGCCTCTTCGATGACTCGAACCATTTGGCCATCGAGCATCTCCATGGCGGCGGGGAGCAGTCCGGAGCCGATGATTTCAGCGACGGAGGATGATGCATCGGCGGATGTCGCGAAGGTTGCGACGATGGTTCGAAAAGCGAGCGGCTTGGGGGCGAGGCGGATCCAGAGAGAGGTGAAGATGCCGAGCGTTCCTTCGCTGCCGCAGATGAGGCCGGGAAGATCGAACGGGCCGCGCTGGCAGCAGCCATTTTCACCGCCGGTGCGGAGAATGCTGCCATCGGGCAAGACCATTTCCACGCCGAAGACATGGTTGGAGGAAACGAAATCCTTGAGGGTGTGGATTCCACCGGCGTTGGTGGCGGCGTTGCCGCCGATGGTGCTGGCGCGCTGGCTGGATGGGTCGGGGGCGAAATGCAAACCCGATCCGCCGGGCAGGGCTGCGACGGCGTCGGAAAGCTGGGTATTTCGCACGCCAGCCTGAACACGAGCGGCGCGGTTGGGGATGTCGATCTTGAGAATTTTGTTCATGCGGGCGGTGGAGACGATCACGCCGCTATTGAATCCGACGCAACCGCCGGCGAGGCCTGTGCCCGAGCCGCGGGGGATGATTTGCACATCGTGCCGGCTTAAAAGTTTTACGATCTGGACGACTTGCTCAGTTGTCGTCGGGAATACGACCGCGGAAGGGCGGGACTTGGCGATGGTGAATCCGTCGCTTTCGTATACCAATAGTTCTGAAGGGTCGCTTACCACCGAGTCAGCCGACAGCAGCATTCGAAGCTCGCCGATGATTTGAGGCTGGTTCATGCGGATTGATTTGCATCTGCATCGCGAACGGCGCGGATGAACGCGGCGATTTTGTCGGCCGACTTTTGCCGCTTGCTTAATTCGACACCGGTGCTGACATCGACGGCGAAAGGATGGAGAAAGCGCACGACGGCGCCGACGGTGTCCGGCGTCAACCCGCCGGCGACGATGATCGGGGGCAATCCGGAAAAATTTCCGGCGAGCTGCATGGCATGCAGGGCGTCGAAATCGTTGGCGATGCCGGTGCCGCCGCGAACCGATCCGCCGGTGGCGCTGTCGAGCTGGAGGCCGATCAGGTTCGTCAATCCGAGCGAATTGATGGATGAACGCCATTTCTCTAAATCTGTGATGTTCCCTTTTTTCAGATGCAGGGCTTTGACGACACGCAGGGGTTTCAGCTCGGCAACAAATTCCGGCGACTCGTCGCCTTGCAATTGAACGCTGGCAAATGGCACAGCGGCAAATATGCTCCGGATTTTGTCGGCGGGGGAATTCACGAAAAGCGCAGCAGGCAACACGAACGGCGGCAAAGCGGCGACGATTTGGGTGGCTTGCTCGATGGAAACAGAACGGGGAGACGCGGTATCGAATACAATTCCCACGGCATCGGCTCCGGCCTGGGCGGCGGCGATGGCGTCCTGGGGGCGGCAGATGCCGCAGATTTTTACTCGGGTTCTCGTCACGGTAAGATGGTAATCGAGAAAGTCTAGGCTCGAAACTGGCGGGAGGTTATGGCGGCGGCAAATTTTCTGGCGTTTGATCTGGGGGCCGAAAGCGGGCGGGCGATCCTTGGCACGCTGGACGGCGGCAAGCTTTCGCTGGCGGAGAAGCACCGGTTTGCCAATCCCAACGGCAAAATGCTGGGCAGGTTGCAGTGGAACCTGCTGGCGCAATGGGAGGAAATCAAGACGGGGCTGAAAAAGACGTCGGCCGACCTGCAGGGTGAACTGGCGGGGATCGGGGTTGATACGTGGGGAGTCGATTTCGGGCTGATCGGCGCGGGCGGGGAGATTTTGGCCAATCCGACGATGTATCGCGACCCGTGCACCGACGGAGTGATGGAACGGACATTCGCCAGGGTGCCGCGCGAGGCGATTTTCCAGGCGACCGGAATTCAGCTCATGCAGATCAATACGCTGTTTCAATTGATCGCGATGCAGGAGAGGAAAAGTGAATTGCTGGAGAGGGCGCGGACGATGCTCTTTGTGCCGGATTTGCTGAATTATCTTCTTTGCGGATCTCGCCAGAGCGAATTGTCGATTGCATCGACAAGCCAGATGTACGATCCGCGGCGGGGGGGCTGGGCTAAGGAAATGCTGGAGAGGCTGGAAATCCCGACGCGGATTTTGCCGGAGATCGTAAAGTCCGGGACGGTGCTGGGGAATCTGCGGGAAGATGTCGCGGCGGAATGCGGGGCGAAGATTTCACCGGTCATCGCGCCGGGATGTCACGATACCGCCAGCGCCGTCGCGGCGGTGCCGGTGGAGGAGGCGGAGGATTATTGTTACATCAGTTCGGGCACATGGTCGCTCATGGGCGTGGAACTGAAAGAGCCGATCGTGTCGGACAAGGCGGTCAAATATAATTATACGAATGAAATGGGCGTGGGGCCGTGCGTGAGGTTTCTCAAAAACATCATGGGCCTGTGGCTCGTGCAGGAATGCCGGAGATATTGGCAGAAACAGGGGAATGACCATGGGTATAACGAACTGACGGAGATGGCCGGGCGCTCGCCGGCGTTTGGGCCGCTGATCGATCCGGCGCATGCGCCGTTTCTGATGCCGGGGGATATGGTTGAAAAGATTGACCGGTTTTGCGCGCGGACGATGCAAAGAAAACCTGGCACGCGCGGGGAATATATCCGCACGTGCCTGGAAAGTTTGGCGCTGACCTATCGGCGGACAATCGAGGGCCTGGAGGATATTCTGGGGCGGAAAATTAAGGTCATTCACATCGTCGGAGGCGGGTCGAGAAACGAGTTGCTCAACCAGATGACGGCCGATGCGTGCGGAAGGCCGGTGGTCGCGGGTCCGGTGGAGGCGACGGCGATCGGAAACGTGCTGGTGCAGGCGATGGCGTTGGGAATGGTGAAAAATCTGGCGGAAGCGAGGGTGATTGTGCGGGGGAATTTTGATGTGAAGCGGTATGAGCCGGTGGATGGGGGGAAATGGGATCGGGCGTACCAGAGGTATATGGGGATTGTGGATGGGTCATGATTCTGGATTGCCATGTACACGTTTCGGCCTTCGATCCGAATCACGGTTCGATGTCCGCGAAGATTCGCGGGAGCCTGCCCTTCACATTTATGCGCTGGCATTTCGGATTGAAGGGCAGCGACGCGGAGACCGAGCGCCAACTTGAAAAGTTGCTGGTAAACACCATTGAAGGCGCCAGGGAATTGGACGGAGCGGTGGTGCTGGCGTTTGATGCGGTCCACGACCGCGAAGGGAATATCGATCTTCCGAGCACCCATCTTTATGTGACCAATGATTATGTGATCGAACTCGCGTCACGGTATCCAAATGTTCTATTCGGGGCGTCAATTCATCCCTATCGCAAGGACGCGGTTGCCGAGGTGGAACGGTGCGTTGCGGCGGGTGCGGTTTTGGTCAAATGGCTGCCAATTACACAAAAGTTTAATCCGGCTGATCCTCGTTGCATTCCATTTTACGAAGCACTGGCACATCACGGAATTCCGCTGCTGAGCCACACCGGATGGGAGCATGTGCTGCCGAGTCTCGATCCGTCGGTGGCTGATCCGATGCTTTTGCTGGAAGCACTGAAACGCGGCGTCCGGGTCATCGCGGCGCACTGCGGCACGCGGCTGTTTCCGTGGGAGATCGATTATCTGCCGAACTGGTCGCAGCTCGCCAGGGAATATGAGCATTTTTTTGGCGACACGGCGGCGTTGAATGTTCCGAATCGATGGTATGCGTTTGACACAATTCTGGCCGATCCGTTGCTCAGAAAGAAGCTGGTTCACGGGAGCGATTGGCCCGTGGTTGCGATTCCTCCGCCCGGTCGATTGGGAGCGAAACTGGCGATGGAGATGATGTCTGAATCGAACTGGATGCGTCGCGATGTTCTGATCAAACGGAAGCTGGGGTTTGAGGATGATTACTGGCATCGCGCGGCGTCGCTGCTGCGGATTCCCGAAGGCAAGCAGTTGACGAAGTAGGGAAGGAAGGGGGTCAAGGGAAGGAAGGGGGTCAGGTTCACTTATCGAATAAGTGAACCTGACCCCCTTATTCCCCCTTATTGATCCTGACCCCCTTATTGATCCGCGGCGTCGCTGTTGCGGATCCCGGAAGGCAAAATGCGGAGAAATTGAAAGTGAGCCGGGTAGGGTGGGCGTATCCACCCACCGATCTTGCGCTGTGGGGGAAATGGTTGGCGGGTTAGCCCACCCTACTCATCTGCGCTGGGCGCCTTCGCGGTAAATTGTATTTGAGAATTGCTTTGCGATTTGGCGGGCATAGGAAAGAAAACCGCGAAGGCGCGAAGAGCGCGAAAAATCATCGCGGAAGAATGGCTAGTTCTTCTTCGAGTGCATTCATGAGTGGCCGCAGGGTTTTCTGAGAGAAATCGAAAACGATTCCGGCGGCGGTGAAAAGTTGGGGGAGGGGACGGGTGCCGCCGAGGGAGAGAGCGGAACGGTAGTGGGCGAGGGCTTGACGGGGGTTTTCCTTGGCTTTCATCCAGAGTTGCAGGGCGCCGAGCTGGGCGATGCCGTATTCGACGTAATAGAACGGGGCGTGGAAGAGATGGCCCTGGCGTTGCCAGAGGGATTCGCGGACGGATTGCCAGCCGGTCCAATCGACGGCGCCGCTGAAGCGGTCCATGAGGGTGATCCAGTGCAATTTGCGCTGGTCGCGAGTGTGGCCGGGGTTGGTGTAGATCCAGTGCTGGAAGGAATCGATGATGGCCATCCAGGGGAAGAAATAGATAATTCCCTCGATGAGTTTTCGTTTGGCGCGGAGGGTGTCGGCTTCGTTATAAAAGACGCCGAAATGTTCGCTGCCGAGGAGTTCCATTGACATGCTGGCGACTTCGCAGAATTCCATGGGGGCGCCGCGAAGGAAGACGAGATCTTCCGCCTTTGATGCGGCCAAGTGATGGAAGGCGTGGCCACCTTCGTGGAGGAGGGTTTCGACATCCCGCTGGAGACCGGCGGCGTTCATGAAAATGAACGGTTGGCGCGATTCTTCCAGGGGCATGAGATATCCGCCAGGCTGTTTTCCCTTGCGGCTCTGGAGATCGAGATTTCCATGGCATTTGAGCTGATCGAAATCGGCGGCCAGCTCGGGCGAGAGGCGATTGAAGATTTCGCGCGTTTTGCCGACGAGCGTGTCGATCTGGTTTTCATCAAACGGGCGCAGGGATGGCCGGCCCTTGGGATCGACGGATGAATCCCAGGGGCGGAGGATGGGGAGATTCATATCCGCGGCGCGCTGCTGGTCGAGCCGGCGAACGAGGGGCACGCATGTTTCGGCGATGGAATCGGAAAAGCGGAGACAGTCGTCGGGGGTGTAATCGAAGCGTTTGTTGGCCTTCCACTGAAATGCGCGGTAATCGGGCAGTTCGGCGTTTTGGGCGACTTTGTGGCGCATGGGGAGAAGCGATTCGAAAATCGTTTCGATGGCTTCGACATCGGCGAGCCTGCGGCGGGCGCTGATTTCCCACGTTTCCTGGCGGATGGCGCGGTCGGGATCTTCCTGGTAGCGCGCGGCCTGCTGCATCGTCAGTTCCTTGCCGCGGAAATTGATGGTCATCCGGCCATTGATCTCATCGTATTCGGTTACTTTTTTGGTGATTTCGGTATCGATGGGGACATTGATCTCGCGGAAGATTTCCACCTCGGCCTGCCAGCGGCGGTCGAGGGTTTGGAATCGCGTCTGATCCAATTGCTTTCGCGCGGGAGAATCGAGGTATTTACGCTGCAGGCCGAATGCGAGGGGCTTTAGCCCGGGCTCAACCTCTTCGATGAATTGCATGAAACGCTTTTTGATGGCTTCGTCATCGGTATGGCAACTCTTGTCGATGTAGCGGCGGCTGCCGTATTCATCGACGACGGATGCCAGCTCGGAAAAATCTTCCAGCCAGCGCCCAAGTTGATCGGGGGTTTCGATTCGGCGGTCGAGAAGGCGGCGATAGAGCGCCTGGGTTTGCGCGAAATTGGATGGATCGAGATCGGTCGGGACGTATTGCCGGGGGTGGGCATTTGCGGGCATCGCCACATCCTTTAAAGTTAGGATGTGAACACTAATGAAATATTGGGCGACGGGCAACAGGCGCGCAAACAGCCGGACGGCGGGCTGGCGATTGATATGCGCGGCGTGGGGGTGATGCGAGACGGCCGGTGGATTTTGCGGAATGTTGATTGGCGCGTGGAGGCCGGGACGCTGGCGGCGATTCTCGGTCCCAACGGCAGCGGGAAAAGCACGCTGGCGCGTATCGCGGCGTGTCATTTGTGGCCGACGGCGGGCGAGTGCAGGGTGCTGGGGGAACGGTTTGGGGAGGCGAATCTGCCGGAGCTTCGAAAACGCATTCGGATGGTGCAGGCGGCGGGGCCGTACGATGTTGATCCGGCTTTGTCGGCGCTTGAGGTGGTTCTGACGGGATTCTTCGGGAGCATCGGGCTGTACCATCAGGCGGATGCGGAAATGACGCGGCAGGCGGAACAATTGCTGAAACTGCTCGGGCTGGGTGCTGTAGTGGACCATCCATATTCTTCGATGAGCAGCGGCGAGCGGATGCGGAGCTTGATCGCCAGGGCGCTGGTGACCCGGCCGGGGCTGTTGATACTGGATGAGCCGACAAGCGGGTTGGATCCACTGGCGCGGGAACAGGTTTTGGGGACGATTCAATTGCTGCTTGAGTCGGGCGAGGGGCCGACGATTATTCTGATCACCCATCACGTTGAGGAATTGCCACCGGGAACATCACAGATCTTGCTGCTGGGCGAGGGGAAGCCGGCGGCGTCGGGGACGACGGAAGCGGTGCTGCGGCCGGAAATTCTTTCGCGGACGTTTGGCTTTCCGGTAAAGGTGCGGCAGAGCGGCGGCAGATACTATCTGGAGGTTCATCCAATGGCATGGAAAGAATTATTGTCGCACCGCGGCGCGGAGAAGTCCGATAAAAGATGTTAAGCATTTCTGAAAGACGGGGTCCGACCGGTTCCGGCGAAGGGTCCGAGGAATCCGGCAAAAATTGCCGGTGTCAGTTAAGCGCGTGAGATAGTGCGCCGATGAAACGGCAGCAATCGGGTCGATTCACCTATCCGCGGGTGCGGGCGGTGGTCGACCTGGAGGGGCTGTGCGGCATTTGGGCAACACAGTCTTCAGCGCAACAGCGCTTGTTCGCGTGAAAACCCGGCGGAGTTGATCTGGCGATCGACGAAGCACGGGCCAAACGCGGAAGTCATGTCGCCTGTTTGGGAGATTAATCATGAAGGCGATCTCGAATTTTGTGACCGGTCTGATCAAGGACGAGCAGGGTGGCGAAGTGCTCGAATACGCTTTGATCGCTGGTCTTATCGTTGTGGCGGCCATTGCCGTCATCGGTTCTGTCGGCGGCAAGGTTCTTGCCCGCTGGAACTCGCTGAACAGCAGCATGTAAGTCGAAGGCATGCGGCCTGAGACTTCACCTGAGGGCCATCGGCAAGGAGAACGACCGACAGGCGCGGCTACCGGCCGGCGTCGTTCGTGTCGGGATCTGTCCTCGGCATGCCGACCCTGAAGGGTCCAGGTCGATGCAGACTGCTGAAGCAGCGGACGAAGTTCCAAGAGATTCGGGCGGTGGGGATCGCGAAAGCGGCACCCACCGCCCTTTTATTTTGATGCCAGGGGGGCAAAGGAATGCCACATGTCGAGGAAATTGCGGGGGTTGAGAAATTTTCTGGCGGATGAAAGCGGTGGCGAAGTGTTGGAGTATGCCTTAATTGCCGGCCTGATCGTGGTCGCCGCTATTTCACTAATCGCAAAAGTTGGGGGGAAAGTCCTGGCGCGGTGGGACAGCCTTAATTCATCGATGTAACTGGACGATAACCAGCCATAGATGAAGTGGTCAGTCCTGGTTAGTTGCGCTCCACTGATTTGCTCGCTGGCGCTGGCCGCGGGAATTGACGCGCGTGCGCGGCGCATACCAAACTGGCTGACGTTTGGGCTGTTGCTGGGGGGACTGGGCCGGGCCCTGGCTTCGGGCGGCGCTGTAGGCCTGGAGCATTCGCTCTTAGGAATGCTTGTGGGCGGGGCGCTGCCGCTGATTTTATATGCGATATCAGCATTGGGCGGGGGCGACGTAAAACTTCTGGCGGCGGTGGGAGCGTGGGTTGGGGCGGGTCCTGCGATCCTGATCTTCATGGTCGAAGCGCTGCTGGGAATGGGAATCGTGCTGGCCCAGGCAATATCGCAGAGAAAGACAGGGGCTTTGTTGCGCAACAGCACGCTGATCGCGGTGAATTTCGTGAGCGTTTCGGAGCTTGGATTGAAAAACGCGGTTGAGACGGGCAAATCGTGCCGGGCCATCAGCAGGCCGTTGCCGTTCGCGGTTCCGGTTTTCTTTGCGACCTTAATAGTTCTTTGGATGAGTCAACTCGTCGGGAGATAACGATGTCACGCATGAACACACGAATTGGCGGTAAAGCCGTGGACAAAGGGCGGATTTTTCGCCATCGCGGCGGCGCGGTGCTGGAATTGGCGCTGACGCTGTCGATCCTGTTTTCGATCTGCTACGGCTTGATCGAATGCGGATACTATTTTTACGTCAAGAACACGATGGAAGGCGCGGCTCGCGAAGGATGCCGAGCCGGCATCGTGACGGGCGGCACGACGGCGGCGTGCAATAGCGCCATCGAGAACCAGTTGCAGGCCGCGGGCCTCGTTGCCAACGGCACCACGGCTTCGGGCAGCGGAGCCACGTACACGATCGGGAATTACACCGTGTATTACGAGGATAACGGCGCGGCCGCGACCAGCGTTGCGAGCATTACGACCGGCGATACGCTGACGGTGCAAATCACGGCGACGTGGGGAACGGTCGGCGCGGGCTTCCGCCCGGCGGCGATTATCGGAGGTTCCAAGACAATCACCACCGCGTCCGCAATGCGCGTGGAAGGATAATTCATTCAATCGGCATTGCCGGCTGAATATCCGTTGATCCAATAAGATTATCCGCAGGTCTACGACTTTTCGTCGTGTCGAGTGATTCCAATAATATTGGATTCGAGGCGCGGTCCGCGCATTTGCCGCATGAGGGCAGGTCATATAACTCGGCAGGTCTCAAAATCTGAATCTCGCTGCACCTTTCCTAAACCGAACAACCGATTCAACCGAGAACAAAGACACTAGGCAAAACGCGTAATTGGGAGACCACTATGAATGTGAAAAAGATGGCACCGTTGATTGTTGCTCTCATCCTGGGAGGAATCGCCGCCAAGATGGCGTTCGATTTCATACAGAAGCGGCAATCTGGAATAAGTTCAGAGCTGAAGCACCCCCAGATGGTGGTTGCCAAGCGCAATGTTGAAGCCGGCACGGCTTTGACGGAAGAGGATTTGTCGCTGGGCGACATTTCATCGGACGCCGTTCCGGAAACGGCGTTTACGAGCGTGGACCAGCTCCTAGGCCGCGTGACGGTGGTTCAACTGCTTCAGGGCCAGGCGATTACCTCGACGCTTCTGGCGCCGCGGGGAATGGGACCGGGGCTTCAAGCGGCCGTTCCGCTGGGAATGCGGGCGGTGACTGTAGAGATCAACGAGATGACGGGCGTGGCGGGATATCTTGTTCCCGGCTGCCACGTCGACGTGATTCAGACGCTGCGTGACAACAAGACCGGTCTGCCGACGGCGCGCACCCTGGCGCAGAACGTGAAGATCACAGCGGTGGGCATGCGTCACAATCCGCAGGACGGCGACGGCGGTGGCCGCAGCATCACCCTGCTCGTGACTCCTGCGCAGGCGGAGTTGTTGGAACTCTCCAGCACGCTGGGGCGTCCGCGCTTTACGCTCCGCAACGGAAACGATCTGGCGGCGGTCGAGCCGAAGGGCATTACGCTGACGGAGTTATTGGGCCACCATTCAAATCGCGATGACTTCGAAACAGCAATATCCACAACGCAGCCGTCCACCGTGCTGACCAGCGCCAGCAGCACGACTCGCCCGAGCAACCTTGATGCGGACAACGATCAGTGGACCATCATCGAAATTCGCGGTGGTTCGGCTTCGGAAGCGAAGTTCGCGCTGCACAACGGCGATGAGCAGTTCAGCAATACCGGCTATCAGTTCGCCAAATAAATCGGGAATATTTATTCCGCCGAAAACAGTTACGAGCAAGGAAGAACACTATGTCGAAGAACCAAGTTTTCAAATTCGGACGCAAATCGGGAGTGATGCTGGGGACCGCATTGTCGCTCTGGGCGCTGGCATGGCCCGGATCGATGAGCGCTCGAGCACAGACGACGACGGCTCCTTCGGACACGACCGCTTCCGACGATCAGCCGTCAGCCGACACGATCGTGCTCCAGCCGGGCCGGGCGAAGAAGCTTCCTCCGTTTCCTTACCGGATCCGGAAGGTCAACAGTCTGGCACCTGACATCGCGGACTACGTCTCGCTGAGTCCGAACGAACTGCTGATCACCGGGAAGAAATCCGGCTCGACACAGTTGATCGTCTGGGACGAAGCGGATCACACCCAGATCCTGGACGTGGAAGTTGCCACGCCCGTTGCGATGCTGCAGAAGAAGCTGCAATCGCTTTTCCCGGAATCCACCATCAAGGTCGAGGATGTCAACGGAACCGTCACGCTGACCGGCCAGGTTCATGACCTGGAAACGGCCCGGCGTGTGGAATCGATTACTGTTCCCTACACCGGAGCCAACAAGATCGTCGATCTTCTTGAAATCGGCGGCGGGCAACAGGTGATGCTGAGAGTGAAGTTTGCCGAGGTGAGCAAACAGGCGGAACAGACGCTGGGCTTCAACTTCGGCGGAAACGACGGAGTTTCGATTTACGGCGGTAATGTTGGAGCGAATACGCTGGGGATCACTCCCGGCACCCCCGCTTCCGGCACCACCCCCGGAACGCCGAATCTGCTGGCGATTCCCGCCGGCGCACTGGGCGCGGCGAGCATGTTTGGAACCGGTTCGTTTGCACGGGTCGCCTTTGCATATTTTGTTGACGCCCTGGAAGCGAACAGCCTGTTGCGCACGCTTGCGGAACCGAATTTGGTAACCACCAGCGGCCAGAAGGCGACTTTCCTGGCCGGTGGATCGTTCCCCTATCCGGTTCCTCAGTCGAGCGGCGGCGGTACTGCCATCACAATCCAATTCCAGCCTTACGGTGTGAGCCTGGCGTTTACCCCGGTCGTTCTGGGCAATGGTCGAATTCGTCTGGACGTCAATCCTGATGTCAGCGAATTGGACTTCAGCCATACGGTTTCCCTGGACGGAACCACCGTGCCGGGCCTGACCGATCGGAACGTCCATACGACCGTTGAGCTGGCCGAAGGACAAACGTACGCCCTGGCGGGATTGTTGCAAGACAACATCTCGGCGTCGGACACGCAGTTCCCCTTCCTGGGCGATATTCCGGTTCTGGGAGCGCTTTTCCGCTCGGTGCAATACCAGAAGAACCAGACCGAGCTGGTTGTGCTGGTGACGCCGGTGCTGGTGCATGGAATCGATCCGGCCGACGTGACGCCGGTTCCGGGCGAAAAATGGCGCGATCCGAACAACGCCCAGTTGTACTTCTTCAAAGATATGGGCGGCGAGGTTACCCCCCGTCGGCCGTCGAAGGCGGTCTACTCAAGCGATGATTCGCAAGAGCAGTCGCAGACACCGCAGTTTGAAGGCCCCGCGGGCTTCACCCCGCCGCCGGTGGCGACGCAGTCGGACGAGAAGTAGAAGTCGCCCGGCCTGCGGGCGACAGCGGGGCGAAGTGATGCAACGCGATCTCAACCCAGGGACGCAGTGTTATGCACGTGCAAATGAATTGTGTCATCGTCGACGCGGACACTACCAATCGGGAAGAGCTCGCGGCATTTCTGGTCCGTTTTGGCGCTTTGCCGGTGGCACAGTTCCCAAATGTTGAACCGCTTGCCGGTGTCCTGGGCCGACCGGACGGCCCGCTCCTGGCGATCGTCAACCTGGATCCGAATCCGGGTGAGACGCTGAAAAAGATCGCAACGCTTCCGCGGCTGTTTCCGGCGGTGAATTTCTTCCTGATGAGCCAGACGGTCGATCCGAATCTGCTCATGGAAGCGATGCACCTGGGGATAAAGGAGTTTATCCCGCTTCCGATGAGCCCGGATAAATTCTCCGCCGCGCTGGAACGCGTGGCGCAGGTTCACGGGATGGGCAAGCGGGCCAGGATCATTCATGTGATCCCGACGG
>Ga0182015_10004695_pt1 | contig 14587 bp, 12 predicted proteins | sample 712P3MmetaG_FD_120478 | JGI IMG/M metagenome (GOLD analysis project Ga0182015, IMG submission 120478) | Permafrost microbial communities from Stordalen Mire, Sweden - 712P3M metaG | ecosystem: Environmental > Terrestrial > Soil > Wetlands > Permafrost | place: Sweden: Stordalen | collected...
CGCGGCAATGTCGCAGAAACCGGACGTTTCTCCTGGCATCCGGGCATGAAGTTAAGCGAAATCATTCCCGACAGTAAGTCGCTCATCACCCGGGATTACTGGGAGCGCAGGAACCAGCTAGGCGTCCCGGGCCCGGAGTTCAAACCGGAATATTCCACCAATCCCGACTATTACCCCCGGGATATTAACGGCTACCAGACGGGTTCTGCCCAATACGACATCAACGGCGTTCCCATCTATAACAGCCAGACGAACGGCCAGGGCCAGCAGTCCGGATCGCAGGGGCAGAACAGGAGCACAACTTCCAACCAGAATGCGACTCCTGCGCAGAACGACGATCCCAATTGCATTCCAGGGGTTGGCAATATCGGGCAGCAATACGGGCAGAGTTCGGGCTCGATCGCTTCGAGCTCTTCAAACACCCAAAATGGCCAACCCTGCACCACTCCAGGCAGCCGATCGCTGGCAGATGAGGAGCAGGCGTCCGCTGGAAACCTTACTCGACCGGCCCTGACTGTCGCTCTACCCGTGCCTGAGATCGATTGGTCCTACGCGGTGATTGAGCGGATGAATCCGCAGACCCTCACCACCTCGCTGGTGCCCTTCAACCCCGGCCAGCTTGTCCTTGACCACGACCCCAGCCAGGATCTGGCCCTCCAGGCAGGCGACGTCGTCACCATCTTCTCCCAGGCGGATATTAAAGTTCCCCAGGCCCAGCGCACCAAGTTCGTCCGCCTGGAAGGCGAATTCAAGCAAGCGGGTATTTATAGTGTTCTCCCGGGTGAGACACTGCCTCAGCTCGTGGCGCGCGCAGGCGGGTTCACTCCCGACGCCTATCTCTTCGGATCGAACTTTACCCGGGAATCCACACGGATCCTGCAGCAGTTACGCCTGAATGACTATCTGACGAATCTGGAATTGGAAATCGACAGGTCCACCATCGCTGCCTCGGCTAGCGTCGGCAACGTCGATCCAGCCGCGACCGCTGCCTCCAGAAGTTTGGTCGCCAGGTTCCGCACCATCCGCGCTACCGGGCGCGTGGTGCTGGATATCTCCCAGAATGCGTCGGGAATCGACAGTTTGCCCAACATCCAGTTGGAGGACGGCGATCGCTTCGTGATCCCTTCCAAACCCAGTACCGTGAATGTGGTGGGCGCCGTCTATGACCAGAATTCCTTCCTGTTCCGTAGCACCCAGGAGGTACGGAGCTATCTGCGGTTGGCGGGCGGCCCAACCAAGAGTGCCGATGGCAAGGATTCCTTCGTCATCCGGGCCGATGGCTCGGTGGTGAGCCGGAATTCTAAGAATGGTGTCTTCGGCAATACCTTTGCCAGCCTGAGACTGAATGCCGGCGATACGGTCGTGGTTCCGGAAAAGGTCCCCAGGCCTTCAGGTCTGAGAAACTTTATCAGTTATACCCAAATCTTCTCCCAGCTTGCCTTGGGAGCAGCAGCGATTGCCGTGCTGCAGTAACATGATAGGAACGCAATGCGCTAGGGAGCCTGTTTCCAGGTAGTTGCCATGACCCCCATCACGGAAGAGTACAGATCACAACTCGATAGCACCGCCCCGAGCGGGATAGAATTTGATCTTTTCGACCTGCTGATCGTGCTGGCTGAACGCAAGCGCAGCATTTTCGTGACTACGATCCTGGGAACATTGATCGCGTTGATCGTGGTGACGTTTGTGAAGCCTACCTTCACGGCACAAGCCTTGATCATGCCGCCGCAGCAGGGACAATCAGGGGCCGCCCTGGTGTCGCAGCTTGGAGGACTCGCTGCCGCCACAGGCCTCGGTGGCAATCTCCAACAGAGTAATCCGAATGATCTCTTCCTGGGGCTCCTGCGGAGCGTGACGCTCGAGGATGCGCTGATCAAACGCTTCAATTTGCAGAAAGTCTATAAGGCACCCAAGATGAGCATTGCGCGCGCCATCCTCGAAGGCAGTTCCAAGTTCGTTGGTGAAAGAGGCGGCTTGATTAGCATTGCGGTCAATGACCAGGACCCGAATCGCGCTGCGGAGATCGCCAACGCATACGTCGACGAGCTGCACAAGATGAACAGTAAAATCGCCATCGGCGATGCGGCACTGCGCCGGATGTTCTTCGCGGAACAGCTTGCCGAAGAGAAAGACCGGTTGGCTGATGCCGAGGTTGCACTCAAGAAAACGGAAGAGGAGACCGGCGCGATCGCCCCGAGCGGCCAGACTTCGGTGGTCATTTCGCAGGTAGCGCAATTGCAGGCGCAGATCATCGGCCGCGAGGTACAACTGGAGACTCTCCGTACCTCTTCGACTGACCAGAACCCCGACGTCATCCGTGCCAACAGCGAATTGGCGAGCTTACGCGATAAGCTGCATTCACTGGAAAGTGCCCGCCAGGGGCATGAACCCGGAGATATCACTCTTTCCCCGCGTGGTGTCCCTCAAGCGCAACTCGACTACATCCGCAAGCAAAGAGATGTAACCTATCACACCCTGCTCTTTGACCTGATCGCTCGCCAGTTTGAGGGTGCCAGACTGGATGAAGCCAAGGCTGCTCCACTTATCCAGCTCGTCGACTCGGCCATGCCGCCCGATCGCAAGGCGGCTCCCTACCGCGCCTTGTGGTTATTGGTGGGCTGCCTCCTGGGCTTCTTTATCGGTTCTGTGCGGGTCATTTCAGGGTATGTCTTCGACCGTGTCAATGCAGACGAGGCTCACTCCAAGCGACTGCTTACTTTGCGCCGTGCTATGCGCTTCGGAGCCTGAGATCGCCTAACCCACCACCCGCCCCTCCTCAACTATCGGCAGATCCCGGCGCAAGAGTTGTTCCCGCCAGGTTCGGATTCTCCTGGCTCTCGAATGAAAGAGACGGCGGCGAAAGTATTCAAAGGTCATCCTGGAAAAAATCTTATTTTGATATCGCCGGCGTTGGCGTACCGTTCGCCCCAATAATCGAAGCAAATGCACCGCCCGCTCGGGAGCAGTCGAATACAAGTCCACAAAGGCACTCTCTGCGGAAAGAAAATTACGGTAGCGTTCAGGAGCCATGTCATGGTCAAAGTTTGTGCTGGTCAGGGAATGCTGCAGCGTAAGATCGCCTGCAACATAGATGTGTTTCCCCTTTTGATACATGGCCTGGAAAACATAGACATCGGACAGGTCGAGCCAGAAGTCATCGCTATATCCGCCAATCTCCCGCAAAGCTCCCACACGCATCAAGGTGGCGCTGTTCACCGCAAAGGCTTTGTACGGGAAGACTCCGTCGAAGGGTGGCGATATCCGGCTGTGGTGGTTGAACCGCCCAAGTTTTCTCGGGGATATCAACAATCCGCTCGAATAAATGAAGGGAACAACAGATCCAATTTCCTTCCGATCCCGCAGGAGATGACTGTATTCCAGCATTCGGGGAAGAAATTCAGCCGATAGGGTCGTGTCCTGGTCGAGCAGCAGCAACCAGGGAACCCCCTCTCCTTCCGCAAGCTCCATGGCGTAGTTGTACGCGCCCGAGGTACCCACGTTCCCACCGGCATGGCTATAGGTATAAGGAAATGACAGGTGGATCTCGTCGAGAGGTTTGGGGCTATTGTCAAAAAGAATGACCTGGATGGAGTCGAGCAGCTCTGGATTGGCTGCGAAGATGGCCGCCAGGCTGTTGATCGTCTGACTTTGCTCCGGCAGCCGCTTGTAAAGTACAACCACGGCTACGATCTGGTTCTTCTTCATGTTGGTTCTAACAACTGGAAATCGTGTTCTTGGCGCTCGCCCATACTTGTCTAAGGCCGGCAGGGCCTGACCAAAGCAAGATTATACCCATCAGCCGCTCTGCACTCGGCAGGGTTCTCCAATCGGCCTCCTCGGGTAAACTGTTCTGGTGGCTCCGCTAAGGAATTCTCTACACCCTCTATGAAACGCACCCTCAAAATGTTGCGGCCCCAGCTGAAGCAGGTTGCGGAGAGCCTGTTTCCTAAGACCATGTACGCCCGGCGGTTCCGTTCCTGGGTAAGGGTGGAGCCCGAATTGCCCCTTCTGCCCGCACTCTGCCGGAGAGAGGCTCTTGCCCTGGACATTGGAGCGAACGAGGGTTTTTTTGCCCACTATCTCTTGCCTCTTGCCAAGCGCGTCATCGCCTTTGAACCACTTCCGCAGATGCTTGCCCGTCTGCGGGAAAATTATGCCGGCAAGATGGAGATCCACGGCGTCATTCTTTCCGACCGCGAGGGTCAGGGGGAGCTAAAGTATCCCGCGGGCGGTTACATGTCGGCGAGCGTCGCGGAATCGAATTCGGCTGCGCTGGAGAGCGGCCGGATCGTCGAGACGGTGGTCGCGCCCATGCAGACCTTAGACAGCTTTCACCTTACGAATGTCGGCTTTGTGAAGATCGATGTGGAAGGTCATGAAGAAGCCGTTCTGCACGGCGGCCTGGAAACGTTGAAGCGCGAGAACCCAAACCTGATGATCGAAATTGAAGAGCGCCATGCTCCGGGTTCACTTGACCGCGTATCGACTCTTCTCAGCGGCATCGGCTATCTCGGATTCTATCTGGATGGAAGGCAAATCAAACCCATTGCACAGTTCGACCTCCACCGCGACCAGGTTAGACAGAACGGAAAGACCGGAAAATACATCAACAATTTCCTTTTTTTCCCCAATGACACGGCCGCCGGCATCCTGGAGAGTGCGCGCAAATATCTTTGACGCTAGACTTCACGCTCATTCGGGCTGGAGAGGAGATTCCGTTTGGGTTCTGCATTCAAAGCGCTGGTGAAGGTGGGCTGTTGGGGCACGATTCTTCTGTGCCTCCCACTAGGGGCCCAAACAGCGCCAGGGGTAGCCAACGCCAGGACGCTCCCCGGAAACGGTGATTTGGGCGCTAAGATCAACAGCTACTTCTCCTCCTGCTCCCCCGCCTGCACGCTTTATCTCCCTGCCGGAACCTACACCTACTCAACGACGATCACGATCGCGCCGCCGGCCTTCGCTACGTATCGTCTGATGGGTGAAAAGGGAACAGTTCTGAAGTACGGCGGCTCAGGAGATGCGATCTTCGTCACCTCCAACCATGTTGGGCAGGTTGGGGTCGCAAACCTGCAAATCTCAGGCTTCCAGCTCCTTGGAACATCTTCAGGAGTCGACGGCATTCGCATTCAGCCCACCAACGGCGTGACTGTAGACCAGATGCTTATTTCTGGTTTCTCGGCCGGTTCGGGGATCTGGCTCGAAGGGCCCAATTCGATGAGTATTCAGAACAGCATTCTTATCAATAACGAGTACGGAATCATGGCTGAGTCGACGTTTTGTTCGAGAGCGTCACCTTATGCCTGCAGTCCAACGGGGCCGGGTATTGAATATGACCCCAACGGTGTCCACATTCACGACAACTACATTGCTGCCAATGGCAAATGGGGCATATTCCTGCAAACGCCATCGGGGCACGGCATTGCAAGAAGCAACATTGTCGCCTCCAACGTACTGGAAAACAATGGGTCCGCCAGTCCAGTCTATGGAGACATTTTCATGTCAAGAGACCAGGGAACCGTCATCGAAGGAAATTATTTTGAGGCCTCGCCCCGGCATATCGTCTTGGGCACGAAGGGGTCCGGGCCCGTCTCCCAGTCCTCGGGAGACCACATTACCGGCAATTATTTCAACAGCGCGAAAACGGCACCCTATAACATCGAGCTTGAAGACGCGCGATGGACCGTAATCGATGCCAACAACGACTACTACATTTCCGGAAAGATTTGCGAAATTCACACCCCGGGTGCTGGGGACGAATACGGGACCGTGGTTGGTCTAAACGGCTTCACCACCGGAAACTATCTCACCTGCGTTGGCGCTGGTACCTTCCCTGCCTACCTCCCCGGCGCGAACAGCTTTACCCAGCCCGTAACGCAAAGCGTGACCTTTAGCGGATGCCGCATTCCTGCCGGATCGATCGGAACGATCTGTATAGCATCCGGTCAATGGCCTGCCCCCTTCGCCGGCACGCCGTCCTCTGTCGTATGCTCGATGGCTTCTGCAGGAGACGGTGCAAATACGGTTGGGGCGCTTACAGGCATCAGCAAGTCCGGGGTAAACGTGCAGGAAATATCTCTCTCCACCGCCGCCGCGGGCGGCGGTTCCATTACCTGCCGAGGGGAGTGGTCATCCAATTAAAGGCGTTCCACACGGGGCACGCTGGTAGCATCGAATGTGGATCGCTATGAGATTTGCAAAACTGGTGTTTCTGACTGACCGTCGGAGTCTTCTTTCCTGGCTAGCTCCAGGCTAAGTAAGACGTAGACAAAGTAGTTGTAGCGCGGCTGGACGAACGGGGTAACCGCCACCACGAGGAGATAGATGATGACCAAGAGAGCGATGGGTCTTGCGGGATTCAGCTTACCTCTGCGATAGGCAATGACAAGAACCGGAATGAGCACCATGGAAAAAAGGGGAATAATAACCGCTGAGTGTATGTCCGTAAATCCGTAGTATGAGAGATATTGGTGCAAGCTAACCGGCGTTATCAGCTGGCCCGATATATCCATTATGATTTTGGGCGCCATCACAAGCGGAAAGCCAAAGTGCGCCTGGATGGTGTTGAGTTTGGCAATCGTGTGTGCGTTCTTAGCATATATCGTGAAAGTGTCGAGACCGGAATGTGGAATCATGGCGATCAGCGAGTAGATCACGGTGAGGGCGGCTATCACAGAGGCGACGGCGAAGCGGGGATTGCGCTGGAAGACGGAGCCCTTTCTTTGTAGGAAGAGAAAGAGCAGAATAATCGCGACCTGTTCCCAGCGGCTGAGGGCGGCAACTATGAGAACGATTCCCAACAAAATGCCGGAGCGCCTCTTGGAGTAAATGTACTTCGCCAACAGCAACACGGAAAACAGAACCAGGATTTCCTTGTTCAGTGTCACCAGCGCGGCAACGGTCTCCGAACAAATCATCAGAAGAAAGAGGAGCCGGTACCTATCTACACCGGGAATTGAGCAGGCGGTCTCTATGGCGATAAAGAAGAGCAAAATATTAAAGATAGCGACGGCAACTCCGGTCCGCAGGACCATTCCGATCGCCACCGGTCCAAGAAGATTTGAGCCGAAAGCAACAAGCTTGCCTCCGGGATCTTTATGGTCGCTGCGGTAGTCCACCGCGTCCCAGTAGGTAGGCGAATCCGCACCAAGCCTGACATAGGATTGGTGGTTGAGGCGGGGCTGCTCGAAGGCAAAAAAGCAGGCCCAACAGAACGCAAGATAAAGACAGAACGCCCAGATGAACAGCCATTTATTTAGCGACCGGGGCTCAAGCAGGAGGGAAAGCAAGGGAACCCGAACCTTCGGAACCTCGTTTGTGATAAGGAAGGACGGTGGCCTGGGAAGCCGGACGGACGGGTTGGCGAAGACAAGCTTCATCGCAGCTAGATTATTATAGCGGTTGAAAGGTTGGAACTTTTGTGCGCGTGCTTGACCCTAGAGCTCATCTCGCGAACAGAGCCCTAGGCTGTCGGCGAATTCCGCCCCGTTGCTGGAAAAATATGAATGGTGTCCAGATTGTTGTCGTCATTGTACTTTACAAAAGAAAGCCGGAACGCAGCGAGACGATCAACAGTCTGGCGGCGGTCTTCGAGAGAGATCCGGAATTGCTTCGGTCCATCAGGGTCCTCGTTTGGGACAACAGCCCTGCGGCGATCAATCCTCTGCATTTGCCATTTGCTTGTGACTACAAACACGCCGGCAGGAATGTCGGGACCTCGGGCGCCTACAACAAAGCCATGGAGTTTGCCGACGCGCAGGGATCCCCTTGGCTATTGCTGCTGGACCAGGACACCGTGATATCCAATGAATTCCTCCCCCGGATGCTTGAGTATAGCTACCTCCTCCAGGATTCTCCGGAGATAGGCAGCGTAGTTCCTTTCATCTATTCGCATGCGCAACTGGTTTCACCGAGATTCCTTCTCAGCTTCAATCGAAGCCCACAAATTCCACTCACGTTGCATGGGATTTGCAAGAAGAAGGCCTTTGCCGCAAATAGTACGACTCTAGTTCGAGTCGCGGCGCTCAAGGAAATTGGTGGATACAGCGAGGAATTCTGGCTTGATCTATCGGATGTATATGCATTCCACGCGATGTATTTGAAAGGCAGATATCTTTATGTTGCTGGGGACCTGACCTTACAACACTCCCTGTCGGGAATGGACTATGACAAAGAAATGACCTCCGAGCGCTATCGCAACTTTCTGGCTGCGGAGGGAGCCTTTGTGGATCTATACTCCTCGCCGTTGGAGCAAGCCGCTCAGCTTTTTCGGCTGTTCGTCCGGATATTCCGTCAGTACCGCCGCTACCAGAACAAAGCCTTCGCGGGTCTTGCATGGGAGTACTTTCTGCAGCGACTGTTTCATCGCAGAGCGGCGAGGTTGGGAAAGTGGCGGCAGCAGTTGGCAAAACGGGATCTGCCCGTCATGCTGGAAGGGAAAATGGTGAACTGAGAGGGAAACGGGCCGAGTATGGCCCCTCGCCCGCCTTTAGCACCTTCTGAGTAGAGCCAGTGAAAACCCATTAATTTCTCTTCTCAGACTTGCCTTTTCTCAGATCGTGTTCATAAGCGGCCTGATAAGCTTTGTAGGTTTCAGCTGCGGTGTTTTCCCAGGAAAACAATTGGGCGCGCTGCTGTCCAAGAGCGCTGTATTTCTTTGCCAGCTCGGGGCGGCTCAGTAATTGCACCATGGCTGCAGCCAACTGCTCTACGGATTCTGGATCGATTGTAAGGCCGGCCGCCCCTACAACTTCCGGCAACGAGCTCACATTGCTCGTTATCAGGGGACTGCCAGCGGCCATGGCTTCCAGAACTGGCAGGCCGAAGCCCTCATAGAGCGATGGATAAACCAACACGGCGCAGCCGGCTAGCAGAATTCGCTTGTTCTGCTCAGAGATGTACCCCAGGTGCCGCATACGTTCGCGAAAGGGCGAACGCGCCATCGCCTGTAGGATTGGATCAAAGTCCCACCCGAGCTTGCCGGCGAGAATGAGAATATGTTCGGGGAATTGCGAGGCGATGCCTTCGAAGGCTTGGATGACGCGGATAAGATTTTTGCGCGGCTCGATCGTGCCGATAAAGAGCACATACGGTTTGTCGATTTGCAGAGAAGTCAGCCCACTGCCGAGCTCCGCGTCCAACGGGCGACGAAATAAATCGAGGCTGACGCCCAGCGGCGCAACTGTAGTGCACCTGCCTTGTACCGGCGGCAGTAGTTCTTCCGCATCGCGCTGTGTAGCTGCGGAGACGAAGATAATCACATCTGCTAACCGCCACGCCAATCGTATGTAAAGAGGCATGATAAGGCGACGCCCCCAGGTGTGCATTTCCGGCCATAGGAGCATGCTGAGATCATGGAAAGTGACCACCCGGGCCGATGGAGCCCAGAGCGGGATGGTGTAGTGCAAAGTATGCACCACGTTGATAGCATGATTCAGCAGTATCCAGGGGAGAATGAACTGCTCAAACAGCATCAGAAACAGACGATTTCGAAATAGGCAAGAGGGAATGAAGAGGGTTCTTACATTATTCATTCCCGAGACCAACTGCGGCAGCATCAGCTCATCACTCTGCAACAATAGAAAGAGCAAGTCGTCGCCGTGAAGGAAAGAGGGGATCTGGCGGGCGAGATTTTCTGCATAGACTCCTGCACCCGCCCGCCGAACGGGAATTTGGGTGAAGTCTATAAGGATCCTCATGAGTTCGCAAGGACCGCTGACAGACTTAGGACACCAGAATCCTCCATACTGCCTAGTAAATCCCTGGAAACTTAGCCGAGGTTACGGTGTTTTCGGGACCAGCCTCATCTAGAGCAGCGTGGAATTGCTGCAGAGTTTCACGATTCACCTTTGATCTCGCCGGATCGTGGAACCATCCCCATTTGTTGAAGTACTTTACCAGGTTCATCATGTGAATCCAAAGAGCGCGGGTGCTCTTGTAAGACTCTCTGCCGTGATCGTGGACGATGGTAGCCCCGGGAAAAAACAAAGTACGAAAGCGAGCGTTCACTCGTCGAGTGATATCGATGTCTTCTGGGTACATGAAAAAACGTTCGTCGAACAGCCCAACCTGTTGCAGCACCGAAGTTCGAAAGACCATAAAACACCCGGAAAGATAGGGGACATCCATCTCCCGGTTGTAGCCTGAGAAGCGCAACTCGAAGCGTTCGATCTGCTGTTGTGCGAGTCGACGATAGGGCCACACCATGAACCGTCTCAGGAACAGATCTGCCGGTGTAGGGAGAAGTTTACAAAGATACTGAAGGCTGCCGTCAGGATAGACGACTTTGGGCATCAATTGGCCAACATCAGGATGTTGAAGCATAAAGAAGATCATCTTCTCCAGTTCTCCAGAGCCGAAGAAAACGTCAGGATTGAGTACGAAATGCAATTCTGAGGAGCCAAGGATCCTGCGAAGCGCAATATTGTGCCCAGCGCCGTAACCGAGATTGGTCCCCAAATGTACATAGGTGATCCATGGTGCCATCTCAAAGGGTAAGGGTGTGGGCTCCGGAGAGTTGTCGATGATATGGAGATCGGGCCGCTGAGTTGAACGGGATAGGCATTCGTAAAGCCTATGTAGTTGCGCTGCCGAGGTTTTGTATAGGACTACGGAAGCTGTGATGCGGCTCACGAGTTTTCCTCTGTACTGCCAGTGACAGGAGTTTGTTTCATGGTCCGCTCGGGAACGCACATCTCAGTCCTGACAGTGCGAAATCGTGCCCCCTTCAAAAGGTTGGCGATGGCGCAAGCATGAACGGGCGAGAGGCAGAACAGGCATGTCGGAAGAGGAAAGAGAAGGCTCCGAGCGTTGCAAACTCACCCACCCATTCTACTATCTGTTGGCGAATACACATAGCCTTCCGAATGTCTCGTGTCGCTCAGGGTTGAGCGTGACCGTTTGCAGCGCATGGACGGGAATGGTTGTACCATCGAAGTTTTTCGGTGCTCTCGCCGCTGGCAGACCGGTCCTGTTCGCGGTTAGTTCCGATTCGTCGGCCGCCCAATGGATCCGTGAGATCCAATTGGGGGTCTCGACCGGCGATAACCTTGGGCAAGTGAGCGACCAGTTGCTGAAGAACTCTTGCGCTTTCCCTTGGAGCGCTGATCCAGCCTGAGACTGACGGAAACGGAGGAAAATCTATGAATAATTGTAGACTCCATCTGGCGTTTAGCAGGGAGCTGAAGAAAGCTGTGGAGCAGCGGAATGCCAACGTCGGATTTGTCCCCCCCTTTGCGTCTGCCGATAAACTTCAGGACCGTCTCGCCTGTGCGGATATCCATGTGTTAACCTCCGCTCCGACTGGACTGGAATGGTCGTGCCTTCGAAGTTCTTTGGCGCTCTGGCGGCCGCAAGGCCGGTTTTGTTTGTTGGGGGTGCTGACTCATCCCTCGCCCGCTGGATTCGGGAGTTGACCGGTCTCTCAGGTCGCTGCTGAGTTTGTGACTGCCACGCGGATGATTCGATGGTGAATTTTTCTTTACTTTCGGTGTCAACTGTTAAGGGCGGATGAACGGTTCTCCCGTGGGGGCTCAAATCAACCTGCCTCATTGCCTCAGGTTGTCTTTCGAGGAGCAACTCCCCCAAATGCGTTACTTCGTTGGGGTAGATTCTTTCCCCTTACTTCTGAGACGATAGGGACAGCATCTGGGAAACAAGGTTTCGCAGCTTCCCTACGGAAGCTGCGGGGATGTCTGGTACGACTTGCGTTTTGGGTGAATTTCTGCTCCTGGATTGCGAAGTTTCGAGTAGTTTCGAGTAGTCTCGAAGGTTCCTTCTTCGGAATTGGGAACCTTGACTGACATCAGGAGTGGGATACCCTAAGGAAGCAAATGCTGGTATTTTGGTTAAAAGGTTGAATCGGAGAAAGTTCCGCCCCGACGCAACATCCTTTTTGGCCATGGGTTCATCCCTGTACATAACAGGAATCGGGGTATTCGCTTTCGCTGAGAAGATGCTCTTGAAGGGGTGATTCTATCCAGCGGTTCAGATTTTGGCTAAGATCACCACCGTCTCAGCCGATCAAGCAGGTGTCTCGCAAAACAAACTGCAGCAGGCTGTAAGGCGCCGTAATTAAAACCTGATCAATAAGACCCTTAACACGGTTTTCAGTAATCGCTCTTAAATTTTAGAACAGGTCTTAAAAAACGCATGGACACAAGCTTCGCTCCCCCGCAGCCCAGTGCGGGCCTGCTTTGGAATGATGTCGTCTCTGAGGTAAGCAGTCATTCGACGACCTTGTTTCCACCATTTTGTGCGATACCTCAGGACCCGACAGCCTATTACGCCCCACCGAGCGCCTGGAGCATATCGACAATCAAGCGGTGCCTTGACTTCGCATTTGCCGCAGTGGCCCTCCTGGTCTTTTTCCCTTTGCTTCTGCTCGCTGCTGTTCTGGTTCGGTACAAGTCCCCCGGACCGGTGATTTTCCGCCAGAAGCGGGTCGGCCGCGATGGAGAACTCTTTACTGTATTCAAGTTCAGGACCATGACCATCGCTGCTCAGCAAGACGGGCCCTGTTTGACGAAGCGCGGAGATCCGCGAGTGACGCGGTTCGGCGGTTTCCTGCGCAAGTACAAGCTGGATGAACTTCCCCAGCTCGTGAATGTATTGCGCGGCGAAATGAGCCTGGTTGGACCGCGGCCCAAACTCCCTCACCTGGAAGTAATGCATATGCCCTTTCGGCCCGGCTTGACCGGGGCCGCTACCCTTGCGTTCCGCTGTGAAGAAGAGATGCTGCAGGATATTCCCGACGATGAGCTGGAAGCCTACTATTGCCGCATGATCAAACCGCTGAAAGCAAAGATCGATTGGGACTACATGCGTGAGGCTACGCTCATGAGTGATTTCTCGCTTCTCTATGAGACGGTCTTCTGCTGTGTCTCCAGCCGCGCTAATTCCTGGGTCGATGATTTGTCCAAGTCGGCATAAGATCATATGAGCGTTTCCGAGCAGGATGTCGAGCGTGTTGCCGAACTCGCCAATCTCGAATTAAGCAACGACGAGAAGGCCGGCATGGTGCGGGATCTAAATTCGGTTCTCGGCTACTTCAGCCAGCTCAATGAGTTAGATACCAGTTCCGTGCCACCCATGTTGCAGGTTGTTGAGGCCTCTCAGGCTGGGCAGCCCGGGGCAACAGCCTCCCTGCGTCCGGACGAATCCACTCCCTCCTTGAGCCGCGAGGAAGTTCTTGCGTGTGCACCGGATACGGACGGTGTCTTCTTCAAAGTGCCCAAGGTGATTGAGCGCTAGCCTGGCTTTCGTATCGTGCGCTAGCTCCGCTACCCGCGCACAACAACCCTGAGAATAACCCTGCCGTCTCGAATGATAATAGAAGCATGAATTGGAAGCAGGCCGGTATCACCGAGGTTCAAGCGGCAGTGCGGAACGCGCAGCCCAGCGCAACGCAGTTGGCCGAGCTTTGCTTTCAGGAGATCGAAGCCAGGAACCCCGCAATCAATGCTTATCTGGCTGTGAGCCCGGAACGCGCCTTTCGTGCGGCTGCGGCTATCGATCAGCTCGCGGCCCAGGGTAGTCCGCTGCCCCCGCTGGCAGGCGTTCCCATCGGCATCAAAGATGTGCTTGTGATGGAGGGTTCCCCGGCCACTGCCGGCTCACGCATCCTCGAGGGTTACCGGCCGCCGTACGATGCCACCGTCGTAAAGCGCCTGGAGGGTGCGGGCGCGGTCCTGGTGGGCAAGCTGAACTGCGATGAGTTCGCCATGGGTTCATCGAACGAGAATTCCGGCTACGGTCCCGTGCATAACCCTGTCGCGCTTGACCGTGTCCCTGGCGGCTCCAGTGGCGGTTCGGCTGCTGCGGTTGCCGCAGGCATGGCAGTCGCTGCTCTAGGCAGTGACACCGGTGGCTCCATACGCCAGCCCGCATCCTTCTGTGGCGTTGTGGGCCTTTTGCCGACCTACGGACGCGTATCCCGTTACGGTCTGATCGCCTTTGCCTCGTCGCTTGACCGCGTCGGTCCGCTCACCCGCACCGTGCGCGATGCAGCCACTCTGCTCGGGGTCATTGCCGGCCACGATCCGCTGGATGCCACCTCCTCCACGCTGCCGGTCCCCGACTATGTTCAGGCTCTGGAGCAGCCCGTGAAAGGGCTGCGTGTCGGGGTTCCCTCCGAGTACTTCGGGGAAGGACTTGACCCCGAGGTTCGCGGCGCGGTGGAATCCGCAATCGAGCATCTGCGCCAGGCGGGATGCACCGTCCAACCCGTTTCGCTGCCCCACACCCGGTTTGCCATTCCCACCTACTACCTGGTGGCCACCGCTGAGGCCAGTGCCAATCTGGCCCGGTTTGATGGAGTGCGCTACGGATTCCGTGCCAAAGATGCAAATACCCTCACCGCAATGTATCGCCGGTCGCGGGACATCGCCTTCGGTGCCGAAGTGAAGCGTCGCATCCTGCTGGGCACCTATGCCTTGAGCGCGGGCTATTACGACGCCTACTACAAAAAAGCGCAGCAAGTGCGCACGCTGCTTACCCGGGATTTCCTCGCTGCTTTCGAGCAGGTCGATGTGCTGGTGACGCCAACTGCGCCGACGCCGGCCTTCAAACTGGGCGAGAAAACGGACGATCC
>Ga0182015_10004696_pt1 | contig 14585 bp, 13 predicted proteins | sample 712P3MmetaG_FD_120478 | JGI IMG/M metagenome (GOLD analysis project Ga0182015, IMG submission 120478) | Permafrost microbial communities from Stordalen Mire, Sweden - 712P3M metaG | ecosystem: Environmental > Terrestrial > Soil > Wetlands > Permafrost | place: Sweden: Stordalen | collected...
CTCGGCTCACCACAACACGATCCCTGTTGATTCGAGCGGCGATCCTCATTCACAGATGCTACGCGCGCCCCGCCTGCGTGTCACACGCCGACGGGACCCTCGCGTGCGCCCGCTGTTGGGCGATGGCGAGAGCGGCGCGACACGCGTCTCGGACGCTCGTAACTCGTCCGGTGCGCAAGCGGCGCGAGTCGTTTTGAGACGCTCGAAACACGCCGCAAACTACATTTCCACACTCCACGCTGGCGAGGTTGTTAGCCGTTAAGGGTTTGCTGCGGATCGACCCTCGGTGCCGGAACGCTTTCGTGATCGGACTGGCCTTATGCTCGCGTCATCCCCGCTGGGGAGCCGCGCGTCCCGCTGGGGTCAGTCGATCCGGTGTGCGGTCTGCGTCCAGACTCATAGAGGAGGTTGTGATGCGTCTACATAAGACAACGATTGGGGTCGCTGGGGTGCTCGTCTGCATCGTCGCGGGTGCGTCGGTTGCGCTGGGGGCGGCCTCTTCGAAGACACCGGCAGGCGGCGCGGTCCAGATAATGGTTCAGCCTGGGCAGGCCCAAGGCAAGGGGAAGATCATTTTTACTGGTGCGGTCGGCGACTACGGGTCTAGTTCGCCCACGATGAGCAGCGGGGGCAAGAAGTTTGGGATCGCCACCCTTACGAAGGGCACGATCAAGATCGACCTCACGGCCATCGCTGCGAAGGTCAATAGCGCCAACCCGCCCGTCAACAACGCAACGTGTTCGGCCAATGTCGCCGAGACGGCGGCGGCGCCGGTCCTCGGTGGCACCGGGCTCTACGCCGGTATTCACGGGACGTTGCAGATCACGGAATCGTTTTATTTCATTGGCTCGACCTACAAGAGTGGCTCCAAGAAGGGGCAGTGCAACATGAGCAACAGCGCTCCTACCGTCGCCGAGATGGGGACTGTGTACGGGAGCGGCACCGTCAGCTTCTAGCTCGTGAACCGGCCTGGCGATTCGTCGCCAGGCCGGTTCCGAGTGATTCCGGGTTTAGGGCGGTCGAGGCGCTCAGCATCGAGCGCCAGGTACGCGAAGACCGCGATGCCTGCCCTCGAAGGGGTTGCGCTACCGCTCTCGCCCAAGGGCGAGCGCCGTGCCGGTGGTGTCGAAGCCCCGCAACTCGCGGAACGCCAGGCCGAGGTTGATCGTGAAGCTCACGTCGCTGCTCGGGGGGGACTGGCGCGGGCCGCGGAGGAGTCCTTGAACGGTTTCGGTCCGGTGAAGCCTTTCGTAGCGCACGTCGCAGGCGATCGTGTTCCTGGCGAGTGGGCAGTTGGCCGTCCGCTTGGGCGCAGAGCTCCCAGAGTTCTTGGATCCGTTCGCCGGCTCCTCTACGAAGCTCGTGACGATCGTGCGCGAGTCGCCGTTGAAATCGCCCCAGGTCCAGACCGCGTCATAGGTCCCCGGCTTCAGGGGCTTCACCGGCGTTCCCGACGCGGTGTTGACGTCGTTGAGCGTGATCGACGGCTTGGCGGCGTTCGCCCTTATGATCGTCAGCGAAATGGGGTATCCGCTCGGGATGACCCCGCCGTGGGGCCCGAGGAAGGTCGCCTGCGCCTGCGCGGTGAACCGCCCGTAGAGGGTCTCGCCGTCGATCGGGGAGGTGGTGGATATGTCGGGGAGCTCGGTCTCGGTGAGACCGCCGCTGCGGTCGTCGGTCTGCACGATCGCCGCCTCCGAGAAGCCCTCCGCCGACCCGCTCGGCGGGCAGATCCGGCCGGTCAGCGTGGCGCCGTTCTGGCCCGTCAGACCGGCGACCGAACTGGCGGGGGACGGCGTCGTCGGAGGCGCTCCGTAGTAGAGGCCGGGCTGGCAGCGGCTGCCGGCGCCGAGCAGCGTCTGCTCCCCGTCGATCACAGCTCGGAGGTGGGCCAGGTGCAGTGTGGTCAGCACCCTTCGTCCGTTGCTCAGCGTCAGCACGTCGCCGCCGGTCAGCGGCGGCGCGCCGTCGAACGGTCCGACCACAATCGTGCCTGCGGAGTCGGCACGGGCGGAGAGCCTGTCGGAGCCCCGTGAGCGGGTCACGCTGTATTTGGCCCCGGGCACCAGCCCCGAGCAAGCTGCAGCCGCGAACTGCAGGTCGGCCGTGCACGTGGCGGAGCCGGTCAGCCTCAGCAGCGGCAGGACGTCCGCAAGCGGACTGCTGAACGTCGACTGCGCGCCGGGCTCCCCGAGCGCGACGGTGAGTGAGACGAGCGCGCCCGTCTCGTTGCCCTGCGGGTCGAGCGACGGCCCAACCGGCTGCGGCTGCGTGAACGCGCGGTTGTCAACCGAGCTCATGGTGACCGCCTCGCCCGCGGAGATCGACCCGGTTGCGATCGTCGCCGTGTCGGTCTGCGTGTTGCAGGTGTCATTCGCCGAGTAGCCGGTGCCGCCGACATCGACCGTGATCACGCCCGTCTGGAAGCATGGACCGACCGTCACGAACCCGCCGTCGCGGTTGCTCACGTCGCCGCTGTTGTCGAGGTCGGACCAGCCGGTCCACCCCCCTTCCGCGAACGGATTGCCCTGGTTGCCGGTCGTGATGAAGTCCGGCAGCAGCGTCGCGCCCGCGTAGGTGACCGTGATCAGGTCGCGGTCGTCGCCAACGGCGAAGGGAGCCAGCGACAGCGACCAGGCTCCGTTCGCGTCGGTGGTCGTGGAAGCCCCGACCACCTTGGTGGCGAGCAAGCTCTGCGACGTCGTCGCGCCCAGGTTCGCCGGCGTGGTCGCGGCCGAGCCCCGACGCTTGCGATACACGGCGACAGTCACCCGCACGCCGGCCGCGTTGGAGCCGATGTTGCCGCTCACCGCGCTGCTGAACTGCGTCAGGTTGATCTGTGGGAGCGGCAGCGGCGATGCGGTCTGGGTCGTTCGCTGCACGCAACCACCGTCGTCGTTGGACCACATCTCCTGGATCAGGTACTCGTGGCCGCCGATGAGCTGGTCGTAGGGCGAGCCGTTCGCGGCGTAGCCGAGCGGGTTTCCGATCTGCGGGCCCGTCTCGCACTTGTCGGCCACCTCGAAGCCGTCGGGGTCCATCCAACCGGTGCCCTCGGGATCGGTGATCGACTCCACGGTCTCGTGGGCGATGGTGTCGATCGTCGCCTCGGCGTCGGGATTGCCCTCGGGATCGCCGCCCTGCCCAGATATGCCCTCGATGATCGGGTCGATGATCACGCCGTAGATCGTCAGGCCGCCGGCTCGATCCATTTCCTCGTGGTAGCCAGCGAAGCTGTTCGTGCCGCAGACGCCGACGGTGATGCATTCATCGACGTCGGCCGGCAGCACCATGAACCAGATGTTGCCCAGGCCGCGCTCGCCAGTCGGCGCGACGGCGTCGATCTCGGCCTGGACCTGGCCGTCTGTCAGGCAGGTCGGCACGCCGTTGGGTGACGCACAGCCGCCCGACGACGGATAGGCGTCGCCGTCATCGATTGAGTCGCTCGTCGCGGCGTAGGCGATCGAGTAGCTTCCAGGTACGGCGGTGGCGCTACCGGTCTGCTGACCGTACTCGCGCAGGACCGAGAAGACGTTGCTCGTCGTGCCGCTCGCGGCGGCCGCGTCGGTCAGGAACTGCTTCACGAGCGCCTCGTAGCCGGGGGTGAAGGCGTAGCCGGACGGCGCCCAGAAGATCGTGTGGACTGTGACGTTCGCGGCCATGACCACGCCATCGTGGTAGTCGACCGCCGTCTCGGCGCCGGTCGCGACGTCGGTGTCCGCGTACGAGGGGAACAGTCCAAGCGCCCCGCCGACGCGCGGCTGGAACGTCGTGCTCGCCAGCGCGTTGCCGCTGCACAGCGTCAACGCCGCGAACACTGCGGTCCCCAATCCGATCGCTCTGCGCATCATCTCTCCTCGCCTCGTGCACAAGTCCGATGGCCGCTCGCACGACCCCAGCGGCGGCAGCTCCGCATGACGGTGCCGGCCACGACCCGCCGGAGCAGCATGCGAAGCGGACCTGCGACCAAGGCCTGCCGGACGGGCCTTGCTCCGCACGTAGACTACCGCTCTGGCAAATCGCCCACGGCCGACGCGCGCGAACGCGGAGGCGTGCGAGCGGGCACGAATGCAGTGCCAGTCGTCTGATCGGTCGCGATCGCCTCCCTGGCATGCGTCCGTCGAGGTTGCGGCAGAGCTGCGGCGCGGCTGCCCGCTGAGTCCCATCTCCAGGAAGGCTGAATTCGATGCAGATTGGCGTTGTTTACCCCCAGACCGAGCTTCGCGGAGATCCGACTGCCGTTGCGCAGATCGGGAGGGCGGTTGAGGAACTGGGCTTTGATCACCTGCTCGCCTACGACCATGTGCTCGGTGCCGTACACGCCGATCGACCGCGTCAGCTGACCGGCCCGTATACCGAGCACGACCCGTTCCATGATCCGTTCGTGATGTTTGCCTATCTGGCCGGGATCACTGAACGCATCCGGTTCGCCACCGGGGTCCTGGTCCTTCCGCAACGCCAGACAGCACTCGTCGCGCGCCAGGCCGCCGACGTTGATCTTCTCTCCGGCGGTCGCCTGCGCCTCGGCGTCGGGATCGGCTGGAACCACGTCGAGTACGAGGCCCTTGGACAGGACTTCGGTACCCGCGGCGCCCGCGAGGAGGAGCAGATCGAACTGCTCCGCCGGCTGTTCACAGAACCCGTCGTCGACTTCTCGGGGCGCTTCGACCGCGTCGACCGAGCCTCGCTGGTGCCGAAGCCGGCCCGGTCGATACCGATCTGGCTCGGCGGATCCTCCGAAGCCGCGTTCGATCGGGCCGCCCGTCTGGCTGACGGCTTCATCTTCGTCGGTGGCGCCATCGACCAGACCGTTGACAGCTGGCAACGGCTTCGCGAACGCGTGCTGGAGCACGGCCGATCGATCGAGGCTTTCGGCGCGGACTACGTGGTCCGTCCCCCGGACGGCGACGTCGACGACCTCCCCGCCGTGATCGATGCGTGGCGCGAGGCGGGTGGCACCCACGTCTCGGTGGTCACGATGGGCCTCGGCCTGACCTCCGCGGATGGCCACATCAAGTGCCTGGCCTCCGTCGCGGCCGCGCTGGAGCTTGCGAACCGGGGCTAGTCTTTACCGTCACACCCTGCCGGCTCGGGCCTCGGCCGCGTCCGCGGCGCTCCTGGCCTCGCGCGGATCGGGTTGGACGACGACGGCGGCCAGGAGACGAACGTTCGGGCGATCGTGGTCTGACAGGTGGTTGCCGTCCCCGACGACGACGGCTGCCTATCGCAGGACGGAGGCGGTGATGGTCGGTGCGCGCGCGCCGAGGAAGAAGATCCCCGGGAGGCCAGCGGTCTGGAAGCCGGCGTTGCGGTTGTGGTCGAGCGTGCTGTGGGCGATCGCCATTGTGCCGGTGCGGTCGTCGCTGACGTAGAAGATCGCCCCGCCGCCCTCGTGGGCATCGTTGTTCGCGAACACGCTGCCACCAATCGAGAGGTTCATCGCGTCGCCGTCGTTGTAGATCGCGCCGCCACTGCCGCCGCCGGGCGTGCCCGGCTGCGCCGGGTTGGCGCCCGTACCGATCGCCCGGTTGCCAGTGAAGCGGCTGTTCAACACGGTCCAGGAGACGCCGATGCTGCTCAGCGCGCCGCCGTTGCTGCACGCATTGTCGGTGAAGCGGCTGTCGACGACGTACACGGGAAGGTTGTCGTACTGCGACAGCGCTCGGACGGCTCCGCCTCCGATGTCCGCCCCGTCAGCTTCGCAGCGGTTGGCGGAGAACACCGCGTTGACGATGCGCAGTCGGCCGCCCCGGTCGAAGATCGCGCCACCACCGCCGCCGTCGAAGGTCTCGCCGGTCGAGTTGCCGTCCGCGAACCTCAGGTTCTGGACCACAAGCTCAGGGGAGGCCTGGTCCTGACAGTGCGATGTGGTCCACACCTGCGCCGGATCGCAGGTGTCCATGTAGAGGATCCGGCGGTGACCCTCGCCGCTGAGCGTCACCAGTCCACCTCCGTCAAGCACGACCCGCGGGCTCGTGTTCATGACCTTGGCGGTTGCGCTCATACGGATCGTGACCGGCCTGCGCCCGCACGAGAAGCGAATGATCCCGCCGGCTCGCACCGCGGCGACCACCGCGTCAGAGGTGCAGCTGGCCGCGGTCCCACGCCCGACGACACGGGTCGGATTGGACGTGTCCACGGGGCGGCCGCCGACACCCACGGGTACGGAGCGCACGCCGGGCAGCGGCGTACGCGTGACCGAGCCCGGCGCAGGCAGCACGCTCGCGCTGAGAACCACGACACAGACGCACGCGCACAGAGCTGGCATCTCTCGTCGCATAGCCAAAGCGTAGGTCGCGGGGATCAGCGCCGCCGACACTCCACACCTCGGCGGCCGAATGGTCGAGCGACGGGCGCCGATCGATCGAACGTCCGGCAGGGGCCGTGCGCCGGCGGGACCGTCGCCGCTCGCGCTCGCCAGTGGCGGCGTCGCCGTTCCCGCGGTGAGCGCGTGCCGGTTCGTTTGTCAGCGGGCCGGCGAGATCGACTAGCGTCCGTTGAATGTTCGTCACCTCGGGTCGTGCCCGTTTGGCGTTCGAGGTCACGGGGGCCGCGAGTGGCTCGGACGTGTTGCTGCTGCATGCCGGCGTCAACGATCGACGCAGCTGGCACCGCGTTGTGGAGCGCCTCAGCCCGCGTCACCGCTGCGTCGCCTTTGACATGCGCGGCTTCGGGGAGACCTCCTACGAGCGCGAGAGCGGCTGGTCGCCCGTCAGTGACGCGGTGGCCGTCCTCGACGCCGCCGGTGTCGAGCGGGCCGTGGTGGTCGGGTGCTCGATTGGTGGCGAGGTCGCCGTGGATCTCGCGCTGGCGTGCCCGGCCCGCGTGGCCGGGCTCGCGCTGATAGGCGCTGCGGTGCGCGGCGCACCCTACCCCGAGGTCACGGAGGGACCGACGGCCGAGCTGGACGGGCTGATCGAGGCAGCTGACGCCGCCGGCGACGACGACGAGGTGGAGCGCCTGGAGGCGTGGCTCTGGCTGGACGGCCCGAGCGCCGAAGAGGGACGCGTCGGCGGCTCCGCGCGCGAGCTGTTTCTCGACATGAGCGGGCGGGCACACCGCGCCGAAGATCCTGGTGACCAGGCGGAGATGTCCCCGGCGTGGAACCGCCTGCGGGAGATCACGGTGCCGACGCTCGTGCCTGGTCGGTCGCCTCGATGCAGACGAGATCCGGGCGGTCGACGAGCAGGCAGCCGCGCTGATCCCGGGGGCTCGCCTGCGCTGGCTTGACGGCGTTGCGCACGTCCCGCACCTCGAGGGCGACCCGGCGACGCTGGACGAGATCACAGCGTTCGTCGACGCGATCTCCTGAAGCCGCCAGCGCTCGGCCCGAGGGATGATCGCTTGGCGCGTTCCGTCCCGAGTGCGCCGTCTCTTCAGTCCGTGGCGTCGGAGGCCGATGAACATGTGATGGTGGGTACATAATCCGCTCCAAGCTTCTGGCCCCGTCGGTTGCGCTGATGCTGACGATCGTCGCGATCGTGTGCGTCTCCGTACTCGTGCAACAGTCGAGCTCGAGCCGCGTGGCCGAGCTCGACGCGAGCGCCCAGACGCTCTCGGTGTCTGCCCTTCGGTCCGCTCCATTGGACCCCGACATCACAGCTCCGGGCGCCGCGGCGGCGGTCGAAGTGGCGAGTCGACGTGATGAGGAGTCGATCTTGGGTGGTCTCACCGCTCGCGCCCAGGCCGGAGTGCCGCGGGGCCTGCTCGCCGCCGGCCGGGCGGACCTGGCTGCGCTCGAACCGATTGAGACGAGCGTGCTGGCGGTTTTCAAGCGGGGAGTGGCGGCGGCAGCGCGCGACCCCGAGGTCATCGCGGCGCTTCAGCTGCACCTCTACGATCGCGCGACAGCGCTGACGGGCGTACTGGCCAAAATCGGACGGACAGACGCCACCCGGGCAGGGCGCGCGCGGGTGGAGGCGGTCGTTGGCGCTGCCGTCGCGATGCTGCTGCTGCTCAGCGCGTTCGCGTTCTTCTACCTGCGCTCGGTTGCGGCTGGGCAAGCGCTCGAAGGCCTGCTGCTCGCGAAGGGCGCCGAGGCGTCCACCGACCCGCTCACGGGACTTGGCAACCGCCGGGCGCTGTCAACTGCTCTGCTCAGCGCCACAGCGCAGCCACCCGGAGGCCGCGAGTTCCTGCTGGTGATGTTCGATCTCGACGGCTTCAAGCAGTACAACGACTCGTTCGGCCACGCCGCGGGAGACGCTCTCCTTCAGCGTCTCGGCACGCGCCTCGCAGAGGTCGCGGCCAGATATTCCGGTACGGCCTACCGCATGGGCGGCGATGAATTTTGGATGCTGACCCAGACGCCCCCCGAAATGGCCGAGGGACTCCTCGTCGACGCGGTCGCAGCGTTGCAGGAGACCGGTGAGGGCTGGCACGTCGGTTGCACGCAAGGAGCTGCATGGATGCCGTCGGAAGCTGGCACCGAGACCGCGGCCCTCAAGCTCGCGGACGACCGCATGTACGCAAGCAAGGCCGGCCGCTCCTCCCCGAGCCGGCAGGTCACTGACGCGCTGCTGCAGGTCATCACGGAACAAAACCTCCTGCAGGACGACCACGTCGAGCGTGTCGCACGGCTCGCGGGCGAGCTCGCCGAGGCGTTCGGGTTACCCGAGCACGAGATCGCGCGGATCCGGCTCGCCGCCAGGCTGCACGACATCGGCAAAGCCGCCATCCCGGCCGCGATCCTCAACAAGCCCGGCCCGCTCGACGAGCAGGAGTGGGAGTTCATGCGCCGCCACCCGATGATCGGAGAGCGCATCGCGCTTGCCGCCCCCGCCCTTGCCGGCAGCGCTCCACTGATTCGCTCGAGCCACGAGCGCGTCGACGGCGGCGGATACCCCGACACGCTCTCCGGAGGCGACATCCCGCTCGGCTCGCGCATCATCGCCGTATGCGACGCCTTCGACGCGATGACATCCGAGCGGCCCTACCGCGGGCCGATCGGCTCCGATGCCGCGCGCGCAGAGCTCAAACGCCTCGCCGGGACCCAATTTGACACAAACGTCGTCGAGGCATTCTGCCGGCTGACCGCGCCGGAGCAACCTTCAGCTGAGCAGTCGCAGGCGATGGCAGCGGCTCGCTGAGGCCGCGGACTCGCGGACCGGCCTCCTTCCCGTGATCGGGCGGTCGGATTTGAAATCGCCGCCCCAACCTTAGGCTCAGCCCTCTTACCTCGGGTATCGGCCCCCAACCGCTAACGCACGGCGCAGTAAGCGCTCGGGACCGGTACTCGGGCGCTACCGGTGTTGGGCGAATTGGTAGCGGGCCGCGCTGTCGGTATTCGCGTTGCAAAAAGCAAGTGTCCCCTGGCTAGAGGACTAAGGGGATGAGCATCTTCGTGCGAGCGCGGTATGCGGGATAGGCCGTGGGGAATGTTGCCGTGAGGTTCTTCTCCTCCACGGATGCGGAGTAGTAGAAGTACGCACCCAGGATCGCGACGATGATCAGGCCGATCAGATTGTTCGCGAGTGTGGTTCCGAGAAGCCCGGCTAGGAGTCCGGAGTAGATGGGGTGGCGGACGAATCGGTAGGGGCCGGCGGTAACGAGCTCCGGCTCGTCCTTCTGGGTCATGGGCAAGCCCCAGTTGCGCCCGAGCTGGACGCGAGCCCAGACCGCCAGCGCGATCCCAGACGCGAACACGACGGCGCCGATCGTTTCAAGGACCGGGCTGTGCACGGCTAGGCTCCCGCCGCGGAAGACGCGGAGGAGCAGGAAGACCGACAGGGCGGTCAGGCCAGTCATGGGGAACCGACGCCCGCTCGCTCGGCCCTCCTTCACGTCGAAGGCGGATGCCAACCAGTAGACCAAGAAGATGATCCAGGCGATGGTGATGGCGGTCCTGAGCGCGTGCATGGCGGTCGAGCGTCAGTTGGGGCCATCAGCGTATGGCTCTAGCGAGACGCCGTCATCAGACCGGAAGCGGGGGCCGGGAGGCGTGCCGCCCGAGCCACACTCCGCCGCTCTCACGCGATCTCAGCGTTGCTGGTCGCGCAGAGCAGCCACGCCACCCACGTCGGGGCAGAGTGCTGCTCTCGCGAGAAGCAGGAGTGAGCGCAGCGCGTGCGCCGACGACTGCAGCTCGTCCATTGCGGGCGTGTTGCAGCTGCGCCAAACGCACCTGCTTTTGGCGAGTTGCGAGACCGCACCCTCCAAGCGGGATCAGGTCCGCTTCCATCTCACTACAGGCATGCTTCCCCGCCGACCCAACGGACGACAGCGCACCTCGCTGGCGCGTTCGCAAAACCGGAGCTCATTCCGAAACTCATCGCGCACCTCAAGTGCGACCCGGTTGGAGCGCTCCCTGGGGTCAGGACTCCAGATAGCGGAGGACGGCGAGCACCCGTCGGTGGTCAGCGTGTGAGGGTGCCAAGCCGAGCTTGGTAAAGATGTTGGCGACGTTCTTTTCGACCGCCCGCTCTGAGATCACGAGGGTGCCGGCGATGGCGCCGTTGGTTCTGCCTTCGGCCATCAGGGAGAGGACGTCGTGCTCTCTGGGGGTGAGCGTGTCGAGGTCATCGGTGCGCCGGGTGGCCCTTAGGACTTGCGTGACGACTTCGGGGTCGAGGGCGGTGCCGCCGGCTGCCACTCGGGTCAGCGCGTCGACGAATTCGCCGACATCGCCGACGCGGTCCTTGAGCAGGTATCCGATGCCGGCGGCACCGCGGCTGGATGCCGCGCTAAGGAGCTCGGCGGCGTGGCGGGTCTCGATGTATTGGGAGAAGACCAGCACTCCTGTGCCGGGGTGGTCGCGGCGGATGACGATTGCCGCCCGGATACCCTCGTCGGTGTAGTCGGGCGGCATTCGCACGTCCACGATGGCAGCATCCGGCTCGTGTTCGTCCACGGCCGCTCGTAGAGCATCGGCGTCGCCCACGGCGGCCACCGTCTCGTGTCCCCGGTCGGCCAGGATCTCGACCAGCCCCGCCCGGATGACGGCTGAGTCTTCGGCGATCACGATCCGCATTCGAAGGTCCCCCGCCGGCTCAGACGTGAGAAGGCAGCTCGACGGTGGCGACTGTGGGGCCACCGGCCGGACTTTCGACCCGCAGCCTGCCATCAACGGTCTTGACCCGCTCGGCGAGGCCGGCCAGACCCCCGCCGGGCTCGAGCCGGGCGCCGCCTGTGCCGTCGTCGCTGACTCGCATCGTCAGGAGGCCGGGCTGGTGGAGCACTTCTAACTTGGCGTGCTGGGCGCCGCTGTGCTTCGCCGCGTTCGTGAGCAGCTCCGCGGCACAGAAGTAAGCGATCGTCTCGATGGCAGGGGACGGGCGCTCGGGCAGGTCGACGACCAGTTCGACCGGCAGGTCGCAGCGTGCCACGAGGCCCTCGAGGGCGGCCCCGAGGCCTTCGGCGAGGGCCGGGGGATGGATCCCCCGGGCCAGGTCACGCAGTTCGGTGATCGCCTCCATCGCTCCGCGGTGGGCGGCATCGACCAACTCCAGAGCCCGGTCGAGGTCGGCGCCCTGCAGCCTGGCGGCCGGGGTGCTGAGATGGTCTCGAGCGAGCCCGAGCTTCATGACGACGCCGACCATCTGGGCCTGCGCTCCGTCGTGCAGATCCTGCTCGATACGGCGCAGCCGGGCGGCCGCGTCGTCCACCACCAGAGCCCGGGATCGTTGCAGCTCACGCACGCGCTCGACATTCTTGGGGGCATCCCGCAGCAGGTTCCAGCGCGGGACCAGGTAGGCGAGCGAGCCGTTCAGCGCGGCCGCCACGAAGAACACCAGCCCCCACCAATGACCGAACGCCACCACCAACGCGCCCGCAATCACGAAACAGACCGCCGCGACCCAGCGGCTGACAGCCACGCCCTTGATATGACGCGCCCCAAACGCCAAGAAGATACCCCTGCCCGGCGATGGAGCCACCCGGGCCATATCGAGACTACGCCGAGCGCTTGGCGTTTTGCGGGGAATTTCGGGGCGGGTTCCAGCGCGGGACCAGGTAGGCGAGCGAGCCGTTCAGCACGGCCGCCACGAAGAACACCAGCCCCCACCAGTGATCGAACGCCACCACCAACGCGCCCGCAATCACGAAACAGACCGCCGCGACCCAGCGGCTAACCGCCACGCCCTTGATATGACGCGCCCCAAACGCCAAGAAGATACCCCTGCCGGGCGATGGAGCCATCCCGGTCGATTGCCGATGCTCAGTCGAGTCTTGCATAGGACTGCCTCCTTTGATGTTCGTTGCCGACCACCTTGGTCGTCAACCGCGTTGATCGTCGCACCGAACGAGGCAATGGTCCACAGTGCAGGCTCCCGAATTCAAGGTACGGCTAGCACGGTCACGCGGTCCGACTGACCGGCAAAGACGAGCACACCTCGATCGGCTCTGACGAGCGAGGACGACAGCTGAGCCTCGTCGGAATCGACCCCCTGGCCGCGTCCTCAGCGTCCGCACCCCGTTCCCTGATTCGAACGCGCCCGAGCTGGGGCGACAGCTCGTGAGCGCCGATCTCCGACGACGCCGCGCTGCTCCTCATCGCGCCGAGGACCAAGCGGTGGCGAGCGGGCTTAGCTGAGTTCCTGGGCGGTTGCCGGGTCGGTCACCTCGACGCGGAACGAGGTTGCGAGTTGCCTCGCGACTGCTCGTGCCGTGGGCCCGCTTCCGTGGCAACCGTTCGGGTAGACCGGTGGTGGTACGACCATCAACTCGTAGAACAACTTGCGACTCGCCGACGCATACGCTGCGACCACCTGATACGCCGGGTACTTGTAGGTGACCCCGGTGTTCAGCTCCTCCCAAACACCGTGGACGCCGGACATGGTCGGCAGCTCGCCGCGAGCGATCGGGTAGCCGGCGCCGAAAGGCGACGTCGAAACGGTGGCGTAAATGGTCTCCTGCACACAGAGACCCGCATCGCCGCGGCGGTCTGTGAGCAGGTACGGCTGCGCGCAGCCCCCACCCGACGGGCTGGCGTTCGCCGGCACGCGGATCGTGTGCCACGCCGCCGGCACGGTGACCTGCGCGAGCGCACCGAGGACATGCGGAGCGACAGCCGGGACCTTGCGGGCACCCACGCAGTACGCCGAGAACCGCATCTCATAGGCACGGCCCGACCCGAAGCCCGATGCCTGCGCTACCCCGGCGCCGACGCACACCACCGCGCAGATCACAGCGAGCGAAGACCTCACGCACGCCATTCTCCTCCTCCAGTTCGTTCGCACGCGGTGGTCAGCCGGGAGCTTAGCTCCGCCGAGGAGCCTACTTCCGGCTACGACCTTCGCGTGGATTCGGTCGCCGCTGGGCTGTCGGAACTCGCGCAAGGCGACGACGGCGACAACAGGGGGTTGACACGACAATCAGGCGTTGTCATCATGCTCGCATGCCATCTCCCACTGCGCCCAAACACGACGAGCTGTTCCGGCGCATCAAGGAAGTTCGAGCGCAGGCGATCGAGCACACGATATTGGCGCGGCGGCTCGCCGCCGAGCGTCGTGACCTGATGCGCGCGCTTATGGACGACGGCGTCTCGCAGGCCGACATCGCACGCGAGTTGGGCGTCAGTCGCCAAGCCGTGCAGAAGATGCTGGCCTGCTGAGCCGCACGCGGCCACGGCCCCCGCCGGGCTGCCGGATCCCAAACCAGCAGCGTGTTCGTTGGTCTGGGCCGGGACGGCGCCTGGCCCTTCAGGGTTCGATCGGTCGCAACTCGAGGATGCCGAAGCTGGCCCCCGGGTTTTTGGAGGCCACTTCGAGGGCCTCATCGAGGTCGGCGCATTCGAGGATGTTGAAACCCGCGATCTGAAGCGTTTGCTCGGAAACCGGCCCGTCTCCGACCGTCGTGTCGCCCGCTCGAATCTGAATCGTCCGCGTCTCCGAAAGCGGGCCGAGCACGTGTCCCTGAAGGCGTACGCCACGGGCGTCCATTTCTTCACACCAGGCCCCCACCGCAGCCGGGACAGCCGCCCTCTGCTCGGGGTCAAGCTGGACGCTCGGGTCGCGGTACGTAAAGAGCATGAACTTCATCGCCCCTCCTGGCTCGTGGTCCTCTAGGCATAGACGATCCGTCAAACCTGAACCTATCGGTTGGGGGCGCGAGGACCAGCACCCAGCGTGTTGGATGTCGCGCCAAGGACCACTCTCGGCTGATTGTGGCCACGACGCATGTTGACGGTCGCCTAACCTGTTGGCGTGCTCGCGGACGAGGCTCACGACACGGGCTCGCCCGGGGAGGATCGCGGCGCGCGCGACGAGCCGGTGCGGATCGTCGCCTACGACCGAGAGTGGGCTGACCGCTTCGACCAGGAGCGCGCAGCGTTGGCTGACGCGATCGGCGACTGGATAGTTGGCGGGATCCACCACGTGGGGAGCACGGCGGTCCCCGGCTTGGACGCGAAGCCCGTCATCGACATCCTCGCCGGCGTTGAGGACTTGAGCGGGTCGCGTCCGTGCTTCGATCGGCTGGCGACACTCGACTACGTCTACTTCCCGTATCGCAGCGACGAGATGCACTGGTTCTGCAAGCCCTCTCCGAGCCGGCGCACACATCATCTACACCTCGTTCCCACTGACTCGGCGCGATTTCACGACGAGCTCGCGTTTCGCGACTACCTCCGTGCGCATCTCGACGTTGCC
>Ga0182015_10004698_pt1 | contig 14578 bp, 7 predicted proteins | sample 712P3MmetaG_FD_120478 | JGI IMG/M metagenome (GOLD analysis project Ga0182015, IMG submission 120478) | Permafrost microbial communities from Stordalen Mire, Sweden - 712P3M metaG | ecosystem: Environmental > Terrestrial > Soil > Wetlands > Permafrost | place: Sweden: Stordalen | collected...
AGGCTGCTCGATGGCCGACATGGCCGACCTCGACGCTGTCGAGCAGATCTGGGAGGAGCTCTCCGGGGTCACCGACGTCGAGGCGATCGTCCCGATCACCTATATGAACTCAGCCGCCTCGCTGAAGGCGTTCGTAGGCCGGCACTCGGGCGCCGTGTGCACCTCGTCCAATGCTCGCTCGGTTTTGACCTGGGCGCTCGAGCACGCGAGCAAGGTCTTGTTCTTCCCCGACCAGCACCTCGGCCGCAACACCGGCTTCCAGCTCGGTTACGGTGCGTCCGACATGCAGGTGGTCGACCCTCGCCGGCGGCTCGGGGGCCTGCAGGACGCGGAGGTGAAGGAGGCCACCTTGCTGTTGTGGAAGGGGCACTGCTCGGTTCACCAACGCTTTAAGACCGATCACGTCGAGGCCTTTCGGGCCGAGCACCCGAACGGGGTCGTCATCGTCCATCCCGAGTGCAGCCGGGAGGTCGTCGAGGTCGCCGACCAGGTCGGCTCCACGGACTACATCATCGGCGCCGTCGCGGCGGCTCGACCGGCCTCAACGCTCGCGATCGGGACAGAGATCCACCTCGTCGACCGTCTCGCCCGGGAGCACCCCGACAAGACCGTCGTCTCGCTCGACCCGCTCGTGTGCCCGTGCTCGACGATGTTCCGCATTGACCTGCCCCATCTCGCTTGGGTGCTCGACGGCCTCGTCGAAGGCGAGGTGCGCAACCGCATCGTCGTGGACGAGGCCACCGCCGCGGACGCCCGCGTGGCTCTCGAGCGCATGTTAGCGATCGCGTGAGCGCGGTTGAGATGTCTAAACAAGCGGCGGCCGGAGACGAGGACGTCGAGCTCGCCATCGAAGGCAGCCGCGAGGCGACGGGACGGCTCTTCGACACCCTCGAGCAGATCGACGACTCGGTCGGGGTTCACCCGAGCCGGCTCCCCGGCTGGAGCGTCGGCCACGTACTCACCCATCTCGCCCGCAATGCCGACTCTTTTGTCCGGATCCTCACGGCTGCGGCCGAGGGCCGCGAGGTTCGCCAGTACGCGACCGGCGACGCCGGGCGCAACCAGGACATCGAAGAGGGCGCCAAGCGCCCGGCGGCGGAGATCATCGGCGACCTGCGCGCCGCGGCCGTGCGGCTTGATGCCACCTGGGCCGAGATGCCCGATGTCGTCTGGCAGCGCCGGGGCCTGCGCAACAACGGGGCGCCACTGCCCTGTTGGCTCCTGCCGGTGAGCCGCTGGCGCGAGGTCGAGGTTCACCACGTCGACCTCGGCCTCGGTTACTCCGTCTCGGACTGGCCGGCCGAGTTCGTCAGCCTCGACCTGCCCCTGGCCCTTGACCGCGTGCCGGAGCGGATCGAGGACCCGGCACAGCGGGCTGACTTCTTAGCCTGGATCTACGGCCGCGCCGGCGAGCCAACGGGACTCGTCCTCCGCCCGTTCTGAGTCGCAGAGGTCCTCAGGCCTCGATCAGCTCGACCCTGTTGCCGAACGGGTCAGCGACAAAGCATCGGCGCACGTCTGCCAGCTCGGTGTCCCACATGACCGTGTGGCCGGCATTCTCGAGCGCCTCGACGAGGTTGTCCAGCCCCTCGACCACTAGCGCCGGATGTGCCTTCTCGGCCGGCCGGAACTCGGGCTCGACGCCGAGGTGGACCTTCGCATCCCCGTTCTCGAACCAGCGCCCGCCTCTTAGCGCGAGCGCGGCCGGCTTGGTCTTGAGGCCGAGTCCGAGAATCGCCCCGTAGAAGGCCTCCGCCTCGGCTTCGCGCGCTGGAGGCATCGCGACCTGGACATGGTCGAGGCGGACGACCCGATAGCCAGTTGCGCCGACGGCCTCCGCAGCCTGCCTGGGCGCCACCGCCGGGATCGAAGCCAGCTGGGAGGCGATGAGGTCGCGGTCCTCCTCGTCCTCGAGGCTGTCGATGACCTGCTGCGCGAGACCCGCCCAGTGCTCATACTCGGCGAGGTCGCCCGCGGTCGCGTGCGCGCGGGCGACGCCTTCGTAGGCTGAAGCCAGCCGCCAATCGGTCCATCGGTTCTGTGTCACGCGCTGCAAGGCCCGCTCGGAGCGCGCGAGGGCGAGATCCGCGTGGCCAAGCCAGCTCGCGACATGGGCGATCTGCCAGTCCCCTACCGCGAGCTGCTCGTCTGCGCCGATGGACTCCCACAAATAGCGCGAGGCGAAGGCGGCCGCGAGCATCTCTTCGTCCTCAGCCGGGCTGCGGTCGGCGGACTCGATCAGCTCCCAGGCACGGTTGAAGGCGGCGATCGCCTCCTGTCTGCGGAAAGCTGCCTGCTCGCCGTCGCCTTCTTTCGCCATGTCGGTGCCTTCCTTCCTGTAGGCGCCTGGTCTCCGGTCTCCGCGGTGGCCTCCCGGCAGGCTCACATACCGAGCAAAGGAGCCAGGAAACGCCCCGTGTAGCTCTCGTGTGTCTTGGCGATCTTCTCGGGAGTGCCCTCGGCGACGACCGAGCCGCCCCCATCGCCGCCCTCGGGGCCGAGGTCGATCACCCAGTCCGCCGACTTCACGACGTCGAGGTTGTGCTCGATCACACAGACCGTGTTGCCCTGGTCCACGAGGCGCTGCAGCACGTCCAAGAGCTTGCGCACGTCCTCGAAGTGAAGCCCCGTGGTCGGCTCGTCGAGGATGTAGAGGGTGTGACCCGTCGAGCGCTTCGCGAGCTCGGAGGCGAGCTTGACGCGCTGGGCCTCCCCACCCGAAAGCGTGGGCGCCGGCTGGCCGAGGCGGACATAACCGAGGCCGACGTCGACGAGGGTCCGCAGGTGGCGGGAGATGACAGGTTGGGCCGCGAAGAACTCGAGTGCCTCCTCGCAGGACAAGTCGAGCACCTCGGCGATGTTCTTGCCCCGCCAGGTCACCTCGAGGGTGTCTCGGTTGTAGCGGGCCCCCTTGCAGACCTCGCACGGGACGTAGACGTCGGGGAGGAAGTGCATCTCGATCTTCAAGGTGCCGTCGCCGGCGCACGCCTCGCACCGGCCCCCGGCGACGTTGAAGGAAAAACGCCCCGGCTGGTAACCGCGAAGGCGCGCCTCGGCGGTCTGGCTGAACAGCTTGCGCACGTTGTCGAACATGCCCGTGTAGGTGGCCGGGTTCGAGCGCGGCGTGCGGCCGATGGGCGACTGATCGATGTCGATGACCTTGTCGAGCGCCTCTATGCCCTCGATGCTGCGGTGCCGTCCGGGCACGACGCGGGACTTGTAGATGCGCTGCATGAGCGCCCGCAGCAGAATGTCGTTGATCAGCGTCGACTTGCCCGAACCGGAGACGCCGGTGACCGAGACGAAGCAGCCGAGGGGGATCTCGACGTCGATCCCCTTCAAGTTGTGCTCGCGGGCGCCCCGCACGACGAGCCATTCGCCCCGCGGCTCGCGTCGCATGGCGGGCACCGCGATCGAGCGGGCCCCGGAGAGGTACTGGCCCGTGATCGACGCCTTGCATTTCACGAGATCGTCGAAGGTCCCGGCGCAGACGACCTCGCCCCCGTGCTCGCCTGCCCCGGGCCCGATGTCGACGACATAGTCGGCGACCCGGATCGTCTCCTCGTCATGCTCGACGACGAGAACGGTGTTGCCGATGTCGCGCAGGCGGATCAAGGTCTCGACCAGCTTGCGGTTGTCGCGCTGGTGCAGGCCCACCGACGGCTCGTCGAGCACGTAGAGGACACCGACGAGGCCACTGCCGATCTGGGAGGCAAGGCGGATCCTCTGGGCCTCGCCTCCGGCCAGAGTCGCGGCCGAGCGGTCGAGGCTCAAATAGTCAAGGCCTACGTCGACGAGAAACTGCAGCCGGGCGCGGATCTCCTTCATCACCCGGGCGGCGATCATCTCCTCGCGCGAGCTCAGCTCGAGGCGCTCGAGCAGGTCGTGAGCCGACCGGATCGACAGCGCCGACAGCTCGGCGATGCTGCGGTCCCCGACTTTGACCGCGAGCGACTCCGGGCGAAGCCGCGACCCCCCGCACTCTGGGCAGGGCACCTCGCGCATGTAACCCTCCACCTGCTCGCGGACCCAGTCTGAGTCTGCGTCGCTGTGGCGCCTTTGCAACCACGGCACGACGCCTTCGAACTGGGTGTCGTAGCTGCGAAGCGTGCCGTAGCGGTTGCGGTACTGCACGTGCACACGCCGCGTCCCTGAGCCGTAGAGGAGGATCTTGCGCTGCGCCTTGGTGAGCTTGGACCAGGCCTTGTCCATGCTGAACCCGTTCGCCTCTGCCACGGCTTTCAGCACTCGCGAGAAGTACTCGGTGCGAGCCCCGGCCCAGGGCCCGATCGCCCCTTGGGAAAGTGACAGGTCCGGGTTGGGCACGACGAGGTCGGGGTCGACCTCAAAGCGTGTCCCGAGCCCATTGCAAGACGGGCAGGCGCCAAAGGGTGAGTTGAACGAGAAGCTGCGCGGCGCGAGCTCGTCGAGGGAGATGCCGCAGTGGACACAGGCCAGGTGCTGGGAGAAGGTGAGCACCTGATCGCCGTCCGCGTCCTCGGACCCGTCGCCTTCTAGGTCCGCGAGCCCGTCCTCGGCGGCATCTGCCGCCTTGGCGGCGGCTGCCTTGGCGGCTGCGGCCTTCGTGGGCGCCTTTTTGGCCACGGCCGCTTTCGCCTCGGCCTTGGCCACTTTTGTCGCGGGCGGGGCGGTGGTGCCGGACATGAGGAGGATCTCGGCGATGCCCTCTCCGAGTCGCAGCGCCGTCTCGATCGAGTCGGTGAGGCGCCGCTCGATGCCGTCGCGCCGCACGAGGCGGTCGACGACGACCTCGATGGTGTGCTGCTCGTAGCGGGCGAGCTCGAGGGAGGCCCGCTCCGCGAGCTCGATGAGCTCGCCGTCCACCCTGGCGCGCGAGTAGCCCTGCTTGGCGAGATCGTCGAGGAGAGCCGAGTACTCGCCCTTGCGGCCCCGCACGACTGGGGCGAGAACCTGGAACCTCGTGCCCTCGGGCAGGTCGCTCAGGCGGTCGACGATCTGCTGCGGGCTCTGGCGCGTGACGAGCCGGCCACAATTTGGGCAGTGGGGCTGGCCGATGCGGGCGTACAGCAGACGCAGGTAGTCGTAGATCTCGGTGATCGTGCCGACAGTCGACCGGGGATTGCGCGAGGCGGACTTCTGATCGATCGAGATGGCAGGCGAGAGCCCCTCGATGAAGTCCACGTCCGGCTTGTCCATCTGGCCGAGGAACTGGCGGGCGTAAGAAGACAGCGACTCCACATAACGGCGCTGGCCCTCGGCGTAGATGGTGTCGAAGGCGAGCGACGACTTGCCCGAGCCGGAAAGGCCCGTGAACACGATGAGCTGGTCGCGCGGCAACTCTATGGAGACGTTTTTTAAGTTGTGCTCGCGGGCCCCGCGAACAACGAGGGTGCTGGGCACGGCCGCAGGCTACCGACCAGCCGGTGCGAGCCGGCCGGTCGCCGCAAGCTTGCAACAGCCGCACAGGCCGTCTCGGGCGGCCCGAAACTGCGCCCGGGGCGGGACGCTAACAGGGCGCAAGCTCACCCGACCTCCTTCAGCTCACGGCGCAGGGAGCGGATCTCGTCGCGAAGCCTCGCCGCGTACTCGAAGCGGAGCTCGGTGGCCGCAGCCTCCATCTCGCGCTCCAGCGTGGCGATCAGCCGCCCGATCTCGTCGGTGGGGAGCTCCTCGTTGCCGGCACGCCTCGGCAATGAGACATCGAGCAGCTCGGCTGCACGCTCGACCGCCCGGCGCCCGGCCCGGCGGGACCGGTCCGAGCCGGCCCGGCTCGGAAGCGGTGCCCCGGCGCCGAAGCCGTCGCCCCCCGAGCCCGCGGCGCTGCGGAACTGGGCGACGAGGTCGGTCACGGCCTTTCGTATCGTCTGCGGGTCGATGCCATGAACGCGGTTGTACTCCTGTTGCACGAGCCGGCGGCGCTCTGTCTCGGCGATCGCACCGCGCATCGAGTCGGTGATCACGTCCGCGTAGAGCACGACCCGGCCCGAGACGTTCCGGGCCGCCCGGCCCATGGTCTGGATCAAGGAGGTCTTCGAACGCAAAAAGCCCTCTTTGTCGGCGTCCAAGATGGCAACGAGCGCCACCTCGGGAAGGTCCAGGCCCTCGCGGAGCAAGTTGATCCCGACGAGGACGTCGAACTCGCCGAGGCGCAGGTCACGGACGATCTCGATCCGCTCGATCGTGTCGATGTTCGAGTGCAGGTAACGGACCTTGAGGCCGGTCTCCAACAGGTAGTCCGCCAGGTCCTCGGCCATCTTCTTCGTCAAAGTCGTGACAAGGACGCGCTCGCCGCGGGCGATGGTCGTGTTGATCTCGCCGATGAGGTCGTCGATCTGGCCCTTGGTGGGCTTGATGATGACCTCGGGGTCGACGAGGCCCGTCGGCCGGACGATCTGCTCGACGACCTGGCTCGAGACCGAGATCTCGTAGGCCGACGGCGTCGCCGAGAGAAAGATGCACTGGTTTAGGCGAGCCTCGAGCTCCTCGAAGCGAAGCGGCCGGTTGTCCTTGGCCGAGGGCAGGCGGAAGCCGTGCTCGACGAGGACGTCCTTGCGGGAGCGGTCGCCGGCGAACTGGCCGTGCAGTTGGGGCACGGTCACGTGGCTCTCGTCGACGACCAAGAGCCAGTCGTCGGGGAAGTAGTCCAAGAGCGTGTAGGGGGCTTCCCCGGGCGCCCTCCCGTCCAGGTGGCGGCTGTAGTTCTCGACGCCGTTGCAGCTGCCGAGCTCGGCGAGCATCTCGAGGTCGTGCTCGGTGCGCATCCGCAGACGCTGCGCTTCGAGCAGCTTGCCCGCCTGGTCGAGCTCGCGCAGGCGCTCGCCGAGCTCGACCTCGATGGAGGCGATGGCGTTGCGCGTGCGCACGTCCCCGGCTACGTAGTGGGTGGCTGGGAAGATGATGAGTTCCTCGAGGTCGCCGAGGATCTCGCCCGTCAAGACGTCGAAGCGGCTCAACCGCTCCACCTCGTCGCCGAACAGCTCGATGCGCACGGCGTACTCCTCGTAGGCAGGGTGGACCTCGATCGTGTCGCCCCGAACCCGGAACCTGCCCCGGACGAGGTTGGCGTCATTGCGCTCGTAGTGCATGTCGACAAGGCGCTTCAAGAGCGAGCGCTGGTCGTGGGTCTCCCCCGGCGAGAGCACGAGGATCTGGCCCCGGTACTCCTCCGGTGAGCCGAGGCCGTAGATGCAAGAGACCGACGCCACCACGATCACGTCCCTGCGGGTGAGAAGGCTGGCCGTGGTCGAGTGCCTGAGCCGGTCGATCTCGTCGTTTATGGACGAGTCCTTCTCGATGTAGGTGTCCGAGGAGGGAAGATAGGCCTCCGGCTGGTAGTAGTCGTAGTACGAGACGAAGTACTCGACCCTGTTGTCGGGGAAAAAGCCGCGCATCTCACCAGCGAGCTGGGCGGCGAGCGACTTGTTCGGGGCGAGCACCAAGGTCGGGCGCTGCACGTTCTCGATCGTCCAGGCAATCGTGGCGCTCTTGCCGCTCCCGGTGATCCCGAGCAGCGTCTGGAACCTGTCGCCCCGTTCGACGCCGCGCGAGAGCGCCTCGATCGCCGCCGGCTGGGCGCCGGCAGGCTGAAAGTCCGAAACGACCCGGAATGGAGGCACCTCGGCATGGTACCGACAGGGTGCGCGCTGGCGAGCGGCGGCCCACGGCTCAGCTCGAAGCGGCCGGCGCCACCTCGAAGACGGCCGAGACCGTCACCGCCACACACTCAGCTCACCGAGCTCGACCGGGGGTGCCGCGACAGTCTGCGCCATGCGCGCCGCGGCCTTGAAGTGCCCGAGTCCGAACCTCGGTCGTTCTCTTTGCCCCTCGACGAGCTCCACGAGCGCGCCGAGCACCAGGTTCGCCGCCTCAGCCAGCTCCTTGGCTGCGCCCACGGCGAGCCCGACGGCCTCGCGCCTCGCCAGCGACACAAGCGGCGCGCGGTCGTCGATGTCGAAGCTGACGTTGTTGATCCCGACTCCGGTCCCGGCGGCGTCGACGGCGGCCGCCACGATCCGCCCCGCCTCTTGGGGGGGTCGCACCCTCGCCGACAAGCTGGCCGAGGCCCGGTAGCCGTGCACCGTCGACTCCCCGTCGCGCCTTTGGTGCTCGTTGAGGTCGATCGAGGTGGTCTCGAGATCCGCGGGAGCGACGCCGGCCGCGCGAAGGGCCGCGAGGACACGCTCGGTGAGCAGGCCGCACGAGGTGAGGGCGTCGCCGGGCGCCGGGTCCTCGGCGAAGGTGAAAAGGCGGATCCTCGCGATGTCCGGTGGGGCCGCAGCGGTGGCGGTGGCCTCGACGGTGATAGTCGCCGGGTTGCTCATCGCGCGACCATAGGGCTGTACCGGGGGACGATCCGGTCGCTAGGTGCCGGGGGCGCCGGCACCCGAGCTGCTGCGGAGCTGCTCGATCCAGTCCCAGGCGCGCCGGACCATCTCCTCGAGCTCGTCGAGGGTCCCCATGTTCATGATCACGAAGTCCGCCCTGGCGATGCGAACAGACCGGTCTGCCTGGCTGGCAAGGCGCGCCCTCGCGTCGGCGGGCTCCATCTCGCGCAAGCTCACCAGCCGCTCGAGGGCGATGTCCAAGGGCGCGTCGACGACGAGGACGCCGGCAAGGCCGTAACTGTCCATGGCGCCTGACTCGACGAGGAGGGCGACGTCGAGGACCACGACGCCCTCGCCTGAAGACAGCTCAGCGAGCCGGGCGGTGATCTCAGCTCGCACCTCAGGATGAACGATCGCCTCGAGATCCGCCCGGGCGGCCGGGTCCTTGAACACGACGGCCGCGAGCGCCCGGCGGTCGAGGCTGCCGTCGCGTGCGAGCACGCTGTCGCCGAAGCGCTCGATGACCTTGGCACCTGCCGGGCGGCCCGGCGCGACCACCTCTCGGGCGATCTCGTCGGCGTCTATCAACAACGCCCCCCGCCCGAGGAGCATGGCGGCGACGGTGGACTTGCCCGAGCCGATCCCACCGGTCAAGCCGATGACGATCATGCCGTGCCCGGATCGGACCACAGAGCTACCTTCGGCGCTGGGGGTGCCTCGAACGGCTCGGCGGCCCCTGACATGGCCGCCTACACTAACCGGGCCGTGGCTCGAATGAGCAGGACCCGCCCGCACTTGATGCGAGCGCTGAGCAGCGCTCTTCTCGCGGGCTTGGCCTATGTCCCGCTGCTTTGCACTCGCCCGGGCATCCTCGCGGATGACACCAAGGCCTACCTCTACCTCGACCCGGGGCGGCTCTTGAGCTCGGCGGTCTCGATGTGGGACCCGTCAGTGGCAGGGGGGACCGTCACCCACCAGAACATCGGTTACCTGTTCCCCCAAGGGCCCTTTTACTGGGTCTTTTCCGAGCTCGGTGTCCCGATGTGGATCGCGCAGCGGCTCTGGATGGGCACGGTGCTGTTCGCGGCCGGGGCCGGGGTGTGCTACCTGGCGCGGACCGTTGGCCTGGTCGGCCCCGGCGTGGTCGTGGCGGGGCTGGCCTACGAGCTCAGCCCGTATTTTCTCCAGTACATCCAGCAGACCTCGGCAATCCTGCTTCCCTGGTCCGGCCTCGGCTGGCTGGTGGCCTTCGCCGTGCTCGCCGTGCGCCGGGGCGGGTGGCGCTATCCCGCCCTGTTCGGGCTCGTCGTCGCCTTTGTCGGGGCGACGAACGCCACCTCGCTGATCTACGCCGGCATCGCCCCGGTGGCTTGGTTGTTCTACGCCGTCGTCGTGGCGCACGAGGCGCCGGCGAAACGGGCCTTTGCCGCTGGGCTGAAGCTGGGCCTGTTCTCGCTCGGGGTCTCGCTGGGTTGGATCGCGGGGCTTCTGGTGGAGGGCGCCTACGGGCTCGCCATCCTCAAGTACACAGAGACCCTGCCCGCAGTGGCGGCGACCTCGCTCGCCTCCGAGGTCGTGCGCGGTCTCGGCTACTGGTACTTCTACGGCAGCGACCGCCTCGGGCCCTGGAAACAGGCCGCGGTCAAGCTCGAGGAGTCCGCCTGGCTGCTGGCGACGAGCTTCGCCGTGCCCGCCCTCGCGGTGCTGGGCGCGGTGGTGTCGCGCTGGCGGGCAAAGGCCTTCTTCGTTCTCCTGGTCATCGTCGGGCTCGTACTCGCGGTCGGCCTGCACCCGTTCTCCGACCCTTCCTTGGTCGGGCGCGGCCTCAAGTCGTTCATGTCCGGATCCTCGGTCGGCCTCGCCCTTCGCTCGAGCGACCGGGCCACACCCCTTGTCGTTTTGGGCCTGGCGATCCTGCTCGGGGCCGGTTCGGGCGCCTTGTGGTCGCGCTATCCCCGCCTGGGGCTCGCCGCCGCCTGCGCGCTGGCGGCGCTCGTGGTCGCCAACAGCGCCCCTTTCCTCGAAGGGGGCGCCTTGGCGCAGAACTTCGAGTACCCAGAGAAGATCCCCTCCTACTACGCCCAGGCCGCCCGCTACCTCGACTCCCAGGGCGACTCGACCCGGGTCCTGATCGAGCCGGGGCAGAACTTTGCCTCCTATGACTGGGGCAACTTGTTCGACACCATCTGGCCCGGCATCATGACCCGGCCGGAGATCCTCCGCGAGCAGACGATCCAGGGCTCGTACCCGACGACCGACCTCCTGCAGGCCTTCGACCTCACCTTGCAGCAAGGGACCTACGAGCCCTCGACACTGGCGCCGATCGCCCGCCTGCTCAGTGCCGGCGACGTCGTGCTGCAGTCAAACCTCGCCTACTGGCGTTACAACACCCCGCGGCCGCAGGAGACCTGGTCGCTGTTCGACCCTCCGCCCCGAGGAATCGGCAACCCGGTCAGTTTCGGAAAGGCCGTGACGGTCGTGGCGCCGCCCAGCTACAGCCTCATCGACGAAGAAGCCCTGGCAGAGCCGCCTGATGCCCCCTGGCCGCCGCCGATAGCGGTCTTCCCGGTCTCCGACGCCCGCCCCATCTACAGGGCCGAGCCCGCCAGCGCGCCCGAGGTGATCGACGGCAGCGGCGCCGGCGTCGTCGCCGCGGCCGCGACCGGGCTGCTCGACGACAACCCGACGATCTTTTATGCCGGGACCCTCGACGGCGACGCGAAGCTGCTCGGCGAGGTCGTCACCCCCGGCGCCCAGCTCGTTGTGACCGACTCGAACCGCAAGGTCCTCGAGCGCTGGTCGAGCGTGAGCGACAACATCGGCGAGACCCTGCCGGCGGTGCCCGAGCCAACCTCGCCCGACCCGACCTCGGTCGCCCTTCCCCTGTTCGCCCACGTCCGGCCGGCGGGCGAGAGCGTCGCGGTCTACAGCGAGGCCCGTTACGTCGCCGCCTCCGCCTACGGCAACCCTGTGAGCCTCACGCCCGAGGACCGCCCTGCGGAGGCCTTTGACGGGAACTCAGAGACGGCCTGGAGCGTCGCCGCCTTCTCGGACGCCACCGGTGCCTTCATCCAGGTGCAACTCGACCATCGCGTCACGACGAACCACGTCAACCTCGCCCAGGTTCTCGGCTCCACCGCCAACCGGTGGATCACCCGGGTGAGCCTCAGCTTTGACGGCAAGCACGCCATCTCGAGCTCCCTCGGCCCCGCCTCGCGCACCGCCGCAGGCGAGACGGTCCTCTTCCCGACCAGGTCCTTCGAGACGCTGCGGATCACGATCAAGGCCACCACCTGGTCCGGACGCCAGTCGATGCTGGCTTCGTCCGGCGTCGGCTTCTCCGAAGTCCGCATCCCCGGTGTGAGCATCGCGGAAACCATAAAGATGCCCTCCGACCTGCTGCGGGCGTTGGGCTCGTCCTCCCTCGCACACCGCCTCACGATCGTGATGAGCCGAGATCGTGTCTCGCCCATCCCGCCGCGTTCTGACCCAGAGCCGGCGATGAGCCGGGAGTTCTGGCTGCCGACGAAGCGGTCGTTCTCGCTCGCCGGCACGGCGCGGGTCTCAGCCCTCATCCCCGACAACGTCATCGACACCCTGCTCGCGGGCCCGGAGGTGTTCGGTGGCGCCGTCATCGGCTCGAACGAGAGGCTGCCGGGTGACCTCGACGCCCGGGCCGTGTTCGCCTTCGATGAGAACGCGAAGACGGCGTGGAGCCCGGGATTCGACGGGCCGGCACAGATCGGCGCCTGGGTGCAGGCCTCGCTCACCCACAGCGTCTCGTTCGACCATCTCGACCTGCAGCTGGTCGCGGACGGGCGGCACTCGGTCCCGACCAAGATCGCCATCACGACCAACACCGGCGGCGATGAGCTCGTCGCGATCCCGCCCGTCAAAGACCACAAGGCGCCCGGCGCTGTCGTCACGGTCCCGGTCAGCTTCCCGCGGCTCACGGGGACGACGATCCGGTTCACGATCAGGGCCGTCCGCCGCGTCACGACCATCAACTGGTACACGAAGCGACCGATCGTCATGCCGGTCGGGATCGCGGAGATCGGCCTGCCCGGCGTGCACTTCACGCCCGAGTCGCCCCTCGCCCACATCGCCCCTGTGTGCACCTCGAAGCTGCTCAAGATCGACGGCCAACCGGTCTTCCTCAAGGTCTCCGGGACCGTGGGAGCAGCAGAGGCCCTGCAGGCCTTGACGGTCTCGGGATGCGGCCCGGACAAAGGCGGGATCGTCCTCGGGCCCGGCGACCACAGCCTCGAGGCCGCGTGGGGCAAGGTCACCGGATGGGACCTCGACCGGCTCGTGCTCGACTCCGCTCCCGGTGGGGCGATTCTCCCACCGCTCGCGAACGGCGACGCCGTGCCGGCACCGGGGACGATCGCGACCTCAAAGGCGTCTCCACCCGCCCCGAGCGTCGGTGTCCTCGCCTCTTCGGCGACCTCGGCCACCATCAAGGTGCAAGGTGCCAAGGGCCCGTTCTGGCTCGTCCTCGGCGAAAGCCTGAACCCCGGCTGGGAGGCGACCGGACCCGGCGGGCGGTCGCTCGGGGCTCCTCAGCTCATCGACGGCTACGCCAACGGCTGGTACGTGTCACCGACGCCATCGGGCAGCTTCCTCGTAAGGCTCCAGTTCGGCCCCCAGCGCATCGTCACCCCGGCGATAGTGATCTCCGGCGCCACCTTGGTGCTGTGCGTGGTGGTCGGCCTCGTCCCTTTCGCACGACTCCGTCGCCGGCTGCGGCACCGCGGATCCCACTCGGCGCGCGACGACGCCTCGGCACAACCAGCGGTGCCGGCGAGTGAGGGCGTCGTAGCCCTCGGAGGCGAACCACCGCGTGTGAGATGGCCGCGGTCTTCTCGGGCCTGGACGCCCGGGCTTCTCGCCGGCGTCGTGGTGGCAGCTTTGTGCGGGACCGTGGCGCTCGCTGTGCTGCCGCCGCCGTGGGCGTGCTGGCTCGCGGGTGCCGTCGCGCTCTTGGCGTTCGCCGGCTCGCGCTGGGTCCAAGGTCGCGCGCTGCTCGCCTTGTCGGCGGTCGCGTGCATGGTTGCGGCAGCGGTGCTGACAGTAGTCATCCAGGTCCGCCACCACTACCCGGCGGGCAGTTCGTGGCCGCACAATTTTGAGACCGTCGGCGTGCTCGCCTTCTGTGGGGTCGTTGCCCTCGCGAGCGAGACGGCGGTCGAGACGCTCCGGGCACACCACCAATCCCACGAGCAAGAAGACGACCCGCAGGCCTGACAGTCTCGAGATGTTCGGGATCGTCATCCTCGCGACCGATGCGAGGCGATGACGTGTTTTGTACCGTCGAGCCACGCCGGCTGCTCACATGACAGCGCCTCTCACATGAAAGGAGGATCGGCGCCGGCGCCGCCCCTTTCGACCTGAGCTCGGGAGTGCTCGTCTTTTACGTGGTGGTCGCCATCTTGGGCTTTTTGACAACGCTGCCTCAAACAAGCCCCGGCCACCGCATCGCTTGTCAGGTGTCCTCCCGGCCGGCGATGGCGAGAAAGCGCCCCCGGTAACAACGGGTCATGGAGGGGTCAGGGCGATGGCCGTCGGCGCAGGCGAATCGCGCAGGTCGATCGCGCCCGTGGGTACTCGAGAGATTCGCAGGAAACGCCGCGGGACCTCCAGTGCTCTCCAGTGCTAAGGACGGCCCGGAGCCCTCCCCCGGGTGCGAACCTCGCCTGCCAGCACGGCCAGGATGCCGCGTGCGGTTGCCTCCCAGGTGAGCGGGGCGACGCGCTCTGCCGCGGCCCGGCCGAGGCGCCTCCGCGCGAGTGGGTCCGTCAGCATGGTCTCGAGGCACCGCTCGAAGTCCTCGTCCGAGTCGGCCAGCATGCCCGTGACCTTGTCGTCTATGGCGTCGAGGTGCCCGGGGATCCGGCTTGCCACCGACGGGGTCCCGCAAGCTGCGGCCTCGCTGAGGGTCAAGCCCCATCCTTCTCGGGTCGAGGTGGAGGCCACGACCCAGGCCCGTCGGTACAGCTCCACGAGCTCGTCCGAGCTCAGCCGGCCGGGCAGATAGACGTAGCGTTCCGCTCCGAGCTCCCGGATCCTCGAGTGCAGGCCGGAGCGTTCCCTGCCTTCGCCGACGATGATGCACTCGAGCCCGGGGACCTTCTCGCGCACGCGGGCCAAGATCGTGACAAGGCGGGGGAAATTCTTGACGGGAACGAGGCGGCCGATGGCGACAACGAGCGGACGCTCGCCGCGGTGACCTCCGGGGCAGTAGCGGGGGTGGATCCCGGGCGGGACGACGC
>Ga0182015_10004699_pt1 | contig 14574 bp, 11 predicted proteins | sample 712P3MmetaG_FD_120478 | JGI IMG/M metagenome (GOLD analysis project Ga0182015, IMG submission 120478) | Permafrost microbial communities from Stordalen Mire, Sweden - 712P3M metaG | ecosystem: Environmental > Terrestrial > Soil > Wetlands > Permafrost | place: Sweden: Stordalen | collected...
TCCTGGACCTCGATCTAGATGATCGAGGTCCAGGCTCACCAGCACCCCGGACGCCTCCGCCACCACCCGAGGGGGTCAAATCTCAACCGGCGAAGGGGGGTCAGTTTTCCACCGGCGCGGACACTTTCGGGGCCGATCGAATACCGCTACCGGGATTCGAAACCCGCCCGGAGGCCCGTAGGAGTGGCCCATTCGTCCGCAGTTTGCGGCGTTTCGACCGCTGAGCAGCCGCTCAGAACCGCTGGGAATCAGACCCCGACTGTGGCAAAACGGTGGCACAGCGCGAAGCGGCCGGCCGCGACACCGCGCGGCGAAAACCCCGCGTGCGCCCGCAGCTCGCGCACCGTTGGGACGGACAGGACTATTGACGGCGCCCAGATGCGCCGATAACGCCTACATGATGCTCGCAACTGCCAACCCTGCGCGCTGACCTGGAAGCGTTCATGTCATGAGGTTCGAGGACGGATACGCTAAGACGCCTAAGACGCCTAAGACGCCTGTTGCGTCGCGGACGAGCAGCACAACGTCAGCCGTCGTGAGGCTCAACGGCGAAGCGCCTAAACCACCAGTGGCTAAGGTCCAGGTCACGAACCCTGTCAAGGACTTCGATCCGATCCACTGGCTAGCCACGCGCATTGTTGGGGCGGTCATCTTGATTGCGGTTCTCGCAATCGTAATCGGAGCACTGAGGGGGATCTAGCACCCAGCCTCGCGTGCGCTCGACGACGGGTCAGCCTCGCCAGTGGTCACTATCAGCGTGTCGGACAAGGGCTTCGAATCAAGCGACTGCGGGACGTGGATGCGCCTTTAGTCCGGCTCGGCCGAGACTGACCGGCGCGTGTGGTGCTTCTCGCTGCAGGATCGCGTCATGGGACCTCGGTCGGCGCCGTCGGGCCCCGTGTGGCACGCCTATCCGTGTACGACCGCGTAGAAGGGGTGCCGCTAGGTACGGCTCTCGAGCTGCGCGGCGGCTTAGACGTGCACGCGCTAGCGGACCTTGTCCACGACCGGGCGAGGGGCTAGACGGGCGGTCGCTGAATGCCCGATAATCTAGGTTATATTCACCAAATTGGTGAACTATAGAAAGCCTGGCAGAACCGTCGCGCCTTCCGCAGACTTGAATCCTGAGGTTGAGGCTACTTCCAGAGCCGACGCCAGACGCCGGCGCGGCCAAGCAATCGACCTACTGCCACGTTCTTGGCTCGCCTGCCTGCGTGCCCAGTGCGGATGGAGCGGCCGGTTGCGGAGAGCCTCGCGGCTCGGTAGAGCACGCTAGTCATCGATGTGCGGCGGGCCATTGTCGCCCCCTATCGTCGTGTTTTGATCGAAAGTACTCCCATCGCGAAGACCAAGGCGGCCAGCAGCTGCGACATCCGCGCGCGGGTGGGCGCGCGTGGTCAGGCGCCCACTGAGCTCTCCTGCTCACAGGTCGGCGAAGAACTCCGGGAGCACCGCCACATCCTCAACCTGGCGAACTGTGCAGCGCACGCCGAGCTCGTACTCCTTGAGAAGGTCGCACAGTCGATCCCCGTCAATCAGGTCTACCGGTGGCGCACCGTCGCGGGTTGCTTCCTTGCGAGCGTCCGGTGAGAAGGTTCCGGTCGTGATCAGCAGTCCTTGCCCGCCTCTGCCGCTCATGGCACCTCGGAAGTCGCGAACAGCGCTGGCGCGAACCGTCCCCTTGTATCGCTTGCACTGGAAGAACACCGGGAACGTCACAAGCGAGAGTCGATAGAGACCGATGCCGTCGATGCCGCCGTCGCCGCTCTTGCCTGTTACGGTGGCGGATACGAACCCCGCTTCGAGGAGTAGCCGCCGGGCCAGCCGCTCGAACTGATCGGGTTCGATCCCTCCTTGCAGCATGGCGATGAGCTGTGCCTTCCAGTCGCGAGGTCCATCGGATCCTCCCTCGTCGCCGAGTGGTCCCAGCTCGTCTGCTTCGTCCGCTTCGGCGTTCGCCTTACGCGCTTCGCGCAGCCGGTTTCGATACTCGCCGAGTAACCTGGGGATGTCAGCCTCGGCGACCGCGCGGCCCAGCTCGGTCGTGCTCCATACGCCACGCTGACTGTTGTCCAGTAGTCCCATGCCTTTCAGATAGGTGCGGGCCCAAGCACAGCGATACACAACCTCGCTCTCCCGACCATCGCCGTGCGGCACTGCGAGTTGTTCCTCGCTGAAGCCGCCGCCGCCGATCGTGGCCTCCACGATCTCATCGATCGTGCCGCTGTCGCCGAGCGACACCACGGCGCACAGAGTTGGCCACAGAAACTCGGGAACCGGCGGGATTTGAGTGCCTGCAGTCATGGGACGCAAATTACACCGGGGCGCCGCCGGCGGTGTCTCGGAGAGGTTCTGTTGGGAGCGCGCTTTCTCGGACGTCTACGGTGCCCGCCGGCGGAGGTACCTTCGGAGGGGCGTCTGGGTCGCGGCACGTTGTGGCGTCATCCCATCGTCCGACGGCGTAGACGGGTCCTCATCGGGAAGCACGTAGTACGTGCCCTTTGCCTTTCCGCGCGTCACGAGGGCCCCCCGCTGAACGAGGGCCTGCAGTACTCGACGAGCGTCGAAATGGTCGATCGAGACGACTTCGCGCAGAGCGCCGTTCGTGACTCTCCCGGTTCCACGCGTGATCGCCAGAGCGACCTCGAAAAGGTCTTCGAGGTCGGCCGTTGCGTCGACGGAGACTTGGCTGTCATCAGATGCGGGAGGAGCAAGCACGGGCGGTCGCACCAGACGCTCGACGCCGGCCGAGGCTTCAACGAGAGCGCCTACAGCCTTGCCAGCTGGCAAGGGACCGCCGTCGGCGGATGCATCGAGGACATCGCGCACCACGGTCGAGAGTTCGACCTGATCGAGGGAGTGGAAGTCGATGATCGGCGTCAGGCGAACGAGACGTTTGCCCGCTTCTCGCATGAGGGTCATCCGGGCCTGATCGTCGCCAATTTCGACTCGCGTGAGAAACGCCGCGGCGAGTGCGCGAGCAAGCGGACGGTTTGACGCGATGGTCGGGCGCTCCATGATGTTGACGAGTTCGTCCTCCCCGAGGCGTGTCAGGTCGACGTCCGGACCGAGGACTTCGGCTCGCCACCACAGTCGGCGGAAGGTGTTGCGGTTCACGTCCCCGCGGAAGCGTCGCTCGCTGTTGCCGATGCCCCCCCACCGCCAAACGGCGACATCCAGCAGCCAACAGCAGGTCAGGTAGCTCCATGCGTCGTCCTCGGATGCCTCATGAGGCGAGATGTCGAGCCGCTCGTGAAGCAATCGCGCGCACACGCCGTCGAACAGCGGCAGCCTTACTCCGACTTTGGGGTAGTTGTGCTCCTTGGCGAGTCCAATAATCGCCAGTCGTAGGTCTGCACGCGTCTCTCGGCTGACCTCGAGGCCGCCCAGCGCTGATGCGGTCGTCCGAACATCTTCGACCGGCATGCGCGTGGCGATCTCTTCGACCGTGAGTGGGCGAGCCAGATCGATCTGCAGGGTGGTCTGTTCGCGGTCGAGGCGTGGCAGGAGGACAGTCATTCAGCGAGCCCCAGGACAGCTTGGATCTCGGCGTCGAGCCGCGCGGGCTCGTGAATGGCGCGACTTCGCAGGGACACAACCGGCATTCCGGGCCAGACCGTGGCAATCAGGTCAGAGAGTAGGCGGCCCACGCTTTCTTCCGCGAAGATGTCGGGAGCGTCGACGAACGTTTCGTTGTCGAGGCCCGAGCGCACGAGGTGTCGTGCGACATCGCACAGAATCAATGAGCGGACGATTGTTGCGGCTGGGTCGTCCGTGGCGGTGCGGACGGCGCTGATGATTCGTGGCTGTCTGCTGTTGAGGAGAAGGCGCAAGCCGCCGAGTACTGGGGCCTCGAGGTCCTCTTGGTCCCAGTCGACGTACCACGCGGCGTCGTCCGGGACGCGTGCGAGCGACGCGAAGTCAACCGCTGTCATGGGAAAGCGGGCTGAGCCACCTTCCAGTGCGATTCGCTCGGTCTCGGTCCACAGCACGGCCCCGGGGCGTTTCGGCGAGATCCGGGACGGGTCGCTTCCCGGCGTGCGCAGCACGAGACGCGTGGTCAGATCGAGCCGCCCTCCGGACTCCGGACCCGGAACGATCAGTGACACTGGGGCCCGCACGAGACCATCCAGGGCCCCGAGGTCGACTCGCCCACCGGCGCCGCCAAGACGCGTGCGGTTCGGAGATCTCCAGGACGCGATGACAGCAAACGCCGAATCGGTTCCGACACGGCACTGCTCGCGAAGCTTGTCGAGATCCACCGTGAGAGCGCGTGAAAGCACCAGGTCTGTGAACGGATCCCAGTGATCGAGTGTCTCCGACAGTTCCCTACCATCTTGATCGCTCCACGGACTGGCGCTGGCTACGTCGTCGTCGGGCACCAGGTAGGTGGGTGCGCCCTGCGTTCTCACGGGATTACCTCAGCCAGGATGTCGATGCCGACGATGACGTCCTCAAGGATGGGAAGCTCGACGACCCACGATCCGTCGGCGCTGTCGGGGGATACTTCGTAGGCGGACGCTAGGTGCGCCTGCCCGGCTGGGTCGATCCACGCACGCACTTCGGGTGCCACCCATCCACGTGGCGGCTCCGCCTCAACGGATTCGCCGTCGTTCGTCATCACCTGCGCCGTCGCGCTGAGCCGTACGTCATTGCCGTGTGCGCGCAACTCAAACGGGTACCGCAGTACCGGTGTGCCATCTGCAGCGATGCTCGGATGCGGGTCCCCGCCGCTGCGAAGGGTCGGCTTCGGGCGGCTGGCCTCTGCGGATCCCGCGGAGGAGGCGATTACGTGGACACCTGTGTCGCTCGGCTCTGATCTCGCTGATGGCGATACGGGCGTCCACGCCAAGTCTCCGTCCACCCAGGTATGGTCGTCCACCTCCGTGGCGTCCGTCGCGCGGGTACCGGGTGCGTTACGCCGTCGCCGGCGGGCGCTGGGCGAGGGCCGGGCTTGTCGGGCGCCCGGCCCGGCGAACCCGGGCATGAGGCGAGCCAACCCGTCGGCAAACTCACCTAGCGGAACGTCGGGGCCTTCAGTGAGAGCCGTGGTGCTCGTCCCGTACCCGGCGGCCTCGCGACATGCACGCGCGATGCGCGAAAGGGCGACGTTCACGAACGTCCGATCGTGCCGATCGGTGACCGCACGCGCGATCCAGTCGTCGTGCGTTGGTGGTTCGGCGCTCCGGAATGCCTGGTCGGTATCAAGCGAGCAACGGAAGACGCCGGAGTAGCCGAAACGACCAGTCGTCGGTTCGGGGCCTGGCAGGTAGCGCACCACCAGCTCCGCGTTACGCATCAGCGCCACGTGATGAACTGCGTTGGCGGTGATCTGCATGCCATGCGTGACCAGCGCGCCTTCGACCAAGTCGACCGCGGCGATCGGTCCCTTCTGAATCACCAAGCGCCCTAGGTGCTGGATCGGTCTCTCGCACGCGATCGGGCGATCGATCACCATCGGGTCGACTTCGACGGCATCAGCTCGGAGACGGTCCATCGCCTCGACGAAGCCGCGGAGGCGGGGGTGCGCTCGCGGATCGGGGACCCGCACAGTCCGTCCGTTGTCGGTGACCTTGAAACTCATGGTCGCCTTCTCTCCGCCGGGGGTCGAGATCATTCTCGGCCAGAAGTTCCACGCCAGGGCTTCAGCCACGAAGGGCATCACGGCGTCCGGCTTGCCCCCCGGTCCAATGCCGGGTGACACCACGGCGACTGACGTGCCCAGTCCGCCCCGGCCCTCGCGAGGTGGCAGCCCAAGTAGAGCGGCTGTCTTCTCCGCTCGCTTTCCGGTCAGCGGTTCGGGCACGCCGTCGACGATGACGCCCCACCAATGCCGCCCCGTGTACCAGTGTCCGCGCTGCTTATGGTTGCTACCCAAGGCGGCGCAGATGAGACGTCGCTCGAGGCCGGACGCTGTGTCACAGAGCGTGTCGAGCACGATCGTCCGAGCCCGGCTGGCGATGTAGAACGCTGCTTTGCCATAGCCAAAGGAGCCGCCGCCAAAATCCTTGTCCGGTGGTTGCCCGATGTTGCGGACGAAGTCGACGAAGTCGCGAGGAGTGCCCTCAACGACCTGGTCAGCGCGGGTCGGGCCCCCCAGGCCGGTCGTGCCGAAGTCGGCGAAATACAGAATGGCCATTCCTGGGCGCAATTCGGCGGTGATCGGCACGTCGGGCGGCGGATCGACGAAGACCTCTGCCGCAAGCCGAGCCACGACCTTCGCGTCGAGCTCTTGGCGCCCTATCTCGACCCGGATGGCGCGCCTCGTCGCTCGGCGAGCGTCCCAGCAGTTCTGCACCGCCTCCCGGACGAGCACCTCCAACGACTCGATGTCGGGTCTGCCGAGCTGGTTGATGACGCCCTCCGCCGCCAACCCGCCCGTCGGCTGGTAGGGCTCGGAGTATCTGACGAACGTCACGCGGCCCCGCCGCGCACCGTGAGTGAGGCCACCAGTTGGTCTTTCTCTTTGTCGTTCAGCGCGCGGTCTGCGATGTGGTCGAGATCGACCCGATAGACGAGATCGACCACGCCGGCTGGGCGCTCTCCAGCTGCGAATGTCGCGGGCACGATTCGGGGCGTGGCGTCGTCAACGACAAAGGTCATGCGCTCGCGAACGGCAAAGCGAACGCCGCCCACGAGTGGAAACACTGCGGGTGGTATTCCTGCGGAAGTGAGTGCATCAAAGAGTTCTAAGCGGTGCACGCCAAGGCTGACAAGCTCGTCTAGGAGATCGATGACGCAGACACCGAGGCCCGCTACTTCTTCGAGTCGTACGAAGTGCAGGTACAGCGTTCCCGCGTCTGGCGCCACGAGCTGATCCTCGCCGTGGACCGTCACTATCCGCGCGGTGTGAGCACGCGTGGTTTTCACTTCGACCGCGACGGGACCGCGGCGTAGGTCGTGGCGTCCGCCTCGAGGGCCGACCCAGGTCGACAGCACGCCGCTTGGGTCAACGGAGGCCACGTCACATGGAAGGAGCAGCTCGCCGATCACCGCGGTCAGCGTCTCGCGGGCTGGCGGACCGCCGATCTCCGCGAAGAAGCTCCGCCACTCATCCAGCACAGCAAGCACAATGGCCACCTGGTGTTCGAGGCCGCTGGGTGCGCGCTCAAGTACAGCTGCCACGAAGTGGTCGAACACGTCGGCGAACTCGTGCATCTCGCACACCACGTCGAGATACCGGCGCGCGCTTCCCCCGATTATCAGATCGCGGTTGAAGGTACGAATCGCCACGAGGCCCGTGTCGGGGGCCGGCGCCTCCGGCGAGGAAACGAGGAGATGCTGTCTCCCCTCCCGGTCGAGACCCAGATGGATCGGTGGTGCCCCGTCGCCGATACTGCGCACCGCGAGGGCGCCTTCATCCGACGGCTCTCCTTCGCGTAATGCTGCGTAGGTGAGGCGCACCTCGTCGATCACGCTGCGGTCACCTCACCTTCCTCCTCTGGCTCATCTGACTCGTCGGGCGTGTCGGGCTCATCGACGCCGAGGTCGCGGATATCGGCGGTCATGTAGTCGACGTGCGCGGTGCTGTGGCTGCTCTCGGGGAATACGAGCCCCACGCCGATCACGTGCTCGACGGCTTCTAGCGGCTCGCGCACGCGCGACCTCTTCGCGCCGTCTGTTGATCCGACACGTGCAGGGACGCTGTCCTTCGACACGGGATAGAGAAGGAGCAGGCCACTTCCGTCGCCCCGACCGCCGTCCGACGGGAGGTTACGAAGTCTCGCCAGATCGAGGGCGGCCTTGGGAAGCTGATCGGTACCGATCCCGAGATCGATGGCCCTGTCGGGCTGGCTCATGAGCGCCTTGATGTCGGCGTAGGCCGTCCCACCGACAATCTGCATGCGAGCGCGGTTGATGCAGTTGACCTCGTTGCCAAAGCCAAGATCCAGGGAACCCAAAGCGTCGGCGCGTGTGGGTCGACCCATGACGGCCACGTGAAAGTGTGTGAGCTCGCCGTCGGATATTCGACCCTCGACGTACTTCCAGATGAGGGCACCGTTGAGGTCGCGGCTCTCGGGGTGAAACTGGTAGCTGTCGAGGAAGGTGGACAGCTCGGCACTGGGGAGCGGACCGAGTATCTCGATGCCCGGTCGCGCCACTCTGCGTCCCTGGTCCGCTGCTGCCGTCGCCAGCTGGCGCGCGGCCGCGATGTTTTGCCGCAGCCAAGCCGCGTCACGGTGGTTGAACAGGATCGTCTGGATCCGACGCCCCGAATAGGACTGCTGCGCCTTTCGCGCGTGTTGCATCTTGGACGCAGCAGTGATCGCCAGCTTCGGATGCGTCCTGATGCGGGGGCCGAACTCACTCGGGGTCTCGTGGCTATGGGCGTAGCGCTCGACATCGAAACGAATCTCCTGCTCCACCGTGGCGAGGTAGTGGAACCATTCGAACATCTCCGCCGGCATCCAGATTCGCGTCAGGTCCGCATAGCCATTGCGGTAGCCGAACCATCGGCCCATCTGCAGGAGCGTGTCGTAGGCGGACGCGGTTCGCACGAAGAACGAAACCGCCAAGCCTTCGAGCGTGAGACCTCGCGACAGAGTGTTCCCGCCGACGGCGATGAACACTCGGGGGGTCTTGTCATCGAACGTGAGTCGCCTCTCGCTTCGCGAGTTGTCGATGATCACCTCGGCGTCGGCGGCGACCGTTGGCAGTACGGCCGCGACGTCTTCCCACGTGACGGGCTCGGCGCCCCATTCCTCCGCTGGGACGCGCTCCTCTTCGTCTCGCCATTGCGCCTCGAGCAGCTCAAGAAGCTGGGTGTCGCGATCGGCGAGCAAGCGTGCCAGCTCGTTCACGCGCGCGACGATCACAGCGGCCATTCGCTCATGCACATCGACGTGCTGAGAGGTGTGGACCAGGGCCGTCGCGTGATGGTTGCCCTTTCCGCGAACCCGACGGGCAGCCGTGCTCAAGAGGAAATAGCGAACTGCGGCGTCGAGGCTCGTGGTGACGGACGGGTAAAAGTCATGTCGCGTCTTCGCACCTTTCGGTCGCAGATCGTCGAGCTCGTCGTCTGGTACGACACGCACGAAGTCGCCGCCGTCGTCGATGTCGGTGCCGTCGGCGTCGAACTCGAGCGCCTCGCGTCCGAAGATCGCCTCAGGTCCGATGTACGCCGTCGGACGTGGAAGATCGACGATGAAGTCCCTCGGGTACAGGTCGGTCGCCTCGTTGGGATCGATCAAGACGTTCGCGAACGGTGTCGCCGTGTAGCCGACATAGGCGGCCTTGGGAACCTCGTTGACTATCGCCCTGATGAGACGGTTCATCGCGGTCGGGTTGCGGTCGGGCTTGGACGTGTTCGGGGTCGCCTGGTCCGCCTCGTCGTCGATGATCAGCATCGGACACGCCTGAAGAATCTCTGGACGCGCGCCGCCGAGCCATTTGCGCAGGGCCCTCAGGCGCGCGCCGTTCTTCTTGACGATCGCGAGCACACGCTGGTCGCTGGCCGGCCTGAGTGCCATATCGACATTCGGGTCTGGCCGGAAATCGTCGTCATCGGTGAGTCGGTACCAGAGGTCGGGGTGGCGCTCCCAGAGCTGTTCATTGAGTCGGTCCTGCGTCTGTTGACGCAGCGCGTTGTGGACGCCGCTCAAGACGAGGAAGAAGCGATAGCCGGCGTCTGCGGCCTTCGCGATGACCGCGGTGAAGTTCGTCGTCTTGCCGCTCTGCACATAGCCGAGTACTAGGCCGCGACAGTCGAAGGAGCCTTCGCCGTGTGGATTCGGCAACTGTGCGACGACCTGGGTGGATGAGCGGTCGAGATCGTCAAGTGCTTCGTCGGTCCATCCCCCCTCCGTGCGGAGGATCTCCACGAGCGCGGGCCAGTTCCTGTCGTCTGAGCGCGGCCCGAGGTACCACGACTCGATGTTGCCGGCGACGACACCGCGAGGCTCCTGAGCCGTCTGGATGTCCTTCGCGAGTGCGTGGATCTTCTCAACCGCCGCATTCACCCTGTCAGCGGGCAGTTCGAGATCCTCGATCATCTCCTTGGCCGCGGCGTCGATCGACATCCCCTTGCCGTCGCGCATGATCCGGACGAGATGCCTCACGGTTGGGTCGTCAGCGCTGAGCTCGTCGAGGCCCGCCGATACTGGCGACGTCACCCGATCTCCTCTCGTGTTCTCTCACTCGCGCTCGCCTTGATGACGCTCGAAATTCGCACGGCCGCGGTCGTGGGCGACTCGTGCTCCCAGACACGAATGACCTTCCAGCCCAACCGCTCAAGCTGGGCGTCGATCCTTCGATCGCGCTCGACGTTGGCTTTCAGCTTCTGTGCCCACCAGGCGCCGTTGGCTTTCGGCTCGGTCGCGTGGATCGGGCATCGGTGCCAGAAACAGCCGTCGACGAAGACGGCCACCCTCTGCGGCCCAAAGACGATGTCAGCCGTCGCGCGAACGCTCGACGCTGGACGTCGGTGCACCCTGTACCGGAGACCCAGGCGATGGAGCTGGGACCGCAACGCCAGCTCAGGACCGGTGTCGCGACCTCGATTGGCCCGCATCGTCGCGGAGGCGGACGGGGAGGACGGAGCGGGTCTCGGTTCGCTCGACAGCGGTTCGTCTCACTCGCGGCCGAGCAGCGTTGCATCGTCCGGATCGGCGTTCGCCAACTCCAAGAGAAGGCGGTCGCGGAGTTCCATGTCTTCGCCCAAGACTCTGTCGACGGCACTCATGATCGCCGGCCAGTCGCGACTTATGCTGATGGCCTCGGCGCTTGGCTTCTCGCTCGGGTCAGGTGTGGCCGCGACGTTGGCGTCGAGGTGATCACGGTAGCTCTCCTGCGCGACGGCGACAGCAGCTGACGCGACTGCACGCAGGCCCGCGCGGAGATCCTCGGGGATCGACACGCGCATCTTTGCGACGTCGACGGCGAACCGATGTTCTTCGCCGAGCGGCAGGTCGACCGCGATGCGAGCGAGTTTGGCGTGCTCGTCCAGCGTGCGTAGTCGGTTCCAGCCGCCCGCCTGGATCAGACGGTCTCGCCGAAAGACGTAGAAGCCCTGATGGCGGTTCCAGCGGGCAGGTCCAGCCGCGGTGCGGTGAGCATCCGGACTGGAGAAAAACTGCTGACCCGGTAGCACGTATGGCTGAACCTCAGTCACGATCTCGCGACCATCTGCCTCCGTATACTCGAGGCGCTGCAGAGGAAGAGTGCGAGTGTGGGCCTCGGACCGAGCGAACGGATCCCAAGCCTTAAGCGGCTCGTCGTTGACTCTGATCGAGATCCGCTCACGCCAGTTGTAGGCCTCTCCATCGAGGAATCGGTGAAACACCATCGCTAGGTGCTCACGAACGTCGTCGGTGACCTTCCGCAGAACGCGCTCGGTCATCGCGTCAGTGGGTCGCGGCGGGATCACGCGGTCGAGCTTCTCCCAGAACACGACCGTGCCATGCGAGCCATCGGAGAGCGGGCCGACCAAGCGGCTCGGGCAATCAGCGACGCGCGGATGCTCGAGGTCCCAGGAGTTCCTTGCAAGGACCACGTCGAGATCCCAGCGTCGCACAGCGATCCGAGTGCCGTGTAAGGGGCGAGACGCGACGGTGAGCCGCCTACACTGCGACAACGAAGCCGTCTTCAGCCCCAAGCCGAAATGCCCGAGCGCGCGAGGCGCGTACGCGGCCTGGGTGCCGTATCGCATTGCCTCGTCCAGTTCCGCGCGCGAAATACCAAATCCGTCGTCCGTGACACGGATCCACGACTCGCCACCGTCAGCGACTATGTCGATCGCGATGCTCTTGGCGTTCGCGTCGATGGCGTTATCAACGAGGTCCGCAACGGCGCTAGGCACCTCGTATCCGATATCCCGCAACGACACCATGAGTCGTCCGGCAGAAGGAACAACGGTCGTGTACTGATCGCCCGTCACGCCGCCATCTCCTCAAGCTCCTCGGCGGGCGTCAGCACCAGCTGGCGGGTGACTTGGCGTCCGTGCACGCAGAGATCGGCGAGGGGGCAGTTGTGGCAGTCGGGATCGACGACCCGACACACGTCGCGCCCAAGATCGAGCAGCGCGCGGTTGAACTCGGCGTCCGGTCCTTCTGGACCCGCGAGGCGATGCAGATCCAATCGGAGCTGGAATCGTCTCGTGTCGTCGTGTCGCACAATGCGACTCGCGATCCGCGTCGTGGCCCTATCGATGAGCACCTGTGTTCGCCCGAACGCGAAGGTCAGGACGGCTCGTTGCACGTAGCCGCCCACGCCAGGCAGGACACGCAACTCGTCCTCATCGTCCGGGACGCGACCACCGAACTCGCGCGCGAGGACCGTCGCGGTCTCCAGCAGTACGGCAGCTCGCTCGCCCACGCCGGCGTCTTCAAGGAGTGCGCGCGCGTCACGGTGTTGAGTGAGCGTGAGCGCGTCCGGCGCGATCGCGCTTACGCGGGCGAAGATTTCCTCCGCCTCGTCGGGGCGTGCGCGCGCCAGCAGGAGCTCGCCGACGAGCACCAGCCACGGATCACCGGCGCTCCGCCAAGAGGGCGACCACACGTGTGAGTGCGCGTGCCAAGCAAGCAGCGGATCTCGGATCGATTCCTCCCGCACGGCCGCAGCAAGGCGCGCGGGACGGTCCATCGCCTCAAGGACTGCTTGACCGATTGCCTCCGCCAGCACGACGGGGACAGCGTTACCGATCTGCCGGTAGCGATGCGTCGGCGTACCGGCGAAGCTAAACGTGTCGGGGAAGCACTGCACTCGTGCGGCTTCGCGGATCGAGAGCGTCCGGTGCTGGTCGGGATGGATGTACCAGTATCCGTCCTTTGCTATATGGGCGGTGATCGAACGGCACAGTTCGCTCCACGCCAGACGCTTGTACTTGTCGGTGAACACGTCTGACCGATATCGCCGGAGGTGCTCGGGTAGATCGATGTAGGTCTCGCTCTCTCCAAGTAGTCGGAACGCCTCCATGTCGTCCGCTCGAACATCGCGGCACACGTGCTCGTAGACCCGAGAGACATCCGCGGGTAGCACATCGGACCGCATTTGTTCTTGAAACGCCGAGCAAATCCGACGAGGGTCGTAGTCGAGAACCTCAGCCCGCTGCGCTCGCGGGATCGGCGGCAGATCGCCGATGGCATCACGTAGGCTGACAAGCTCCGCGTTCGGTTCAGGCCATCGACACGTTCGACCCCCGTCAAGGCCGATGAGGATCAACCGCTGGCGGTGTTGAGGGACGCCGAACTTGAAGCCGTCGATGATCCGCGCCTCCACGCGGTACCCGAGCGCTTGCAGCGACTCGTACAACCCCGCGAGGACAGCGCCATCGTTCCAGCGGGGAAGGTCTGGGACGTTCTCAACAAGAACGGCGCTCGGGCGTAGGGCGCCGACCACGGCGATGAACGAGGACCAGAGGTCAGCGCGATGATCGTGGGCGCCGCGCTCTCCGGTGTCTACAAGGTGCCTTATACGGGAGCTGCCGGCACGACTGAACGGTTGACATGGCACGCCGCCGGCAACCAACTCGACTCGGTCGATGCCCCAGACTCGCAACGTGGCGAGGAATTCCGACGGGTCCGACAAGTCGCCGCACCAAGCCAGCCCCGGGAGATTCGCGTCGTGGGTCCTGACAGCCCATTCATCCGAGTCGGCGCCAACCAGGACGTTGAACCCTGCGCGCTCGAGGCCGAGCGACAGGCCGCCGGCTCCGCAGAACAAGTCGATCGCAGTTGGCCGGCCACCGGCGCCGAAGACGAACCGTCGAAGACCAGAGGCGTCAAGGACGTCTGGGGTTCCCGGATGGACGCGTGGCCGTAAAGGACTTGCCCGATGGTGAGGCACCATCGGGATTCGGCTCGGGCTGTGGGGTGGAGTCACTTGATAACCCGAGGATCGAACACCACGAGAACCTACCGCCGTACGCGGACAAGCGACGAGCACTCGTGCTGCTCGGCAACGAGCCCCAAGGCCTCCCGGACGCCGTGGTTGCCCAAGCCGACGAATGCCTCGAGATACCAATGGTCAGGCGCGGCGCAAGCCTGAACGTCGCGGTCGCTGGCAGCCTCGTGCGGTACCGGCTCGCAGGCCTCTTTTGACGAGCGCGCGGCGAGGCGTGACCCTGTCACCCTACGCGCCCGGAGAGATTCGAACTCCCGACCTTCGGTTCCGTAGACCGACGCTCTATCCAGCTGAGCTACGGGCGCAGTGAGCTGGCAAGTCTAGAGGGCGAGCTGGCCCGGCCGGGCGCCGACCAGCGCCTGCGCGATCACACGACGGGGCCTTCGCGCTCGCGACGCAGCACGCGCTGGAGCTCCTCGTATGGTCCGGCGAGGTAGGCGTCGTCGCCGGCGAGCAGGCGCGTGTCGCGGCGCGGCGGGTACTCGAGCTCGCCGTCGCTGCCCGCGCGGCCGATCGCGATAACGCGCATCCGCCCGCCGAGCTCGTTCATCGCGAGCCCCTCGAGCCCGCCGCCCGCCCCGACCCGCAGCCGGGCGAGCAGGAACGGGTGGTTGCCGACGTAGAAGCTGAACAGCACGTCCATCCCGAGCACCGAGCCGACCAGCCATGGCGCGCTGATCGCCGCGGTCGACCAGACATGGCGGAAGCCGAAGCTTTGCTGGAGCCGCGCACCAA